>ERZ1370068.10470-contig-9167_pt1 | contig 48606 bp, 86 predicted proteins | sample MGYA00561227_ERZ1370068 | MGnify/ENA primary metagenome ERZ1370068 (study PRJEB38410, sample SAMEA6850437) | metagenome | study: Metagenomic assessment of the ecological functions of the soil: analysis of the soil microbiota associated with the... | reverse complement strand
CGATGTGCTTCGTTCAGTTATGCATTGCTGCTGCCCAACGGCATGACCAAGATCATCTGCAGCCGCCGACCATCCTGATCCCAAGACAAAGCGCGCGATCTCCGAGCTGCGGCAATCGTCAGCGTTCCAGGACGGCTGCACGCGGCCACCTTGGCGCGGGCGTACGGATCGGACGGCAAGCCGTACGGTAGCCATGGCCGCACTCCAACCGCGGGAGAAGGGTGGCGGCGCCCTGGATGCGCGCCGCCACTCACAGCCAACAGGGGGGACGGTTTCTCACAATCGCCCCCTGAGCGTGAGGGGTGCCCGGTTCAGATCTGAGCGTGAAACCAAAGAAGATGGTCACGCTCGGGGCGATGTAGAATTTACCGTGGCTCTCGTTGCGGCAGCCCGGGGTGGTTACCAGGCCGCTGAGCACAGGGTCTGGAGCGCAGCTCTGCCACATAGTCGCTCGGAGCACCGGCAGCCTTCAGCCGCCGTCAGCAAGGATGCCGATCGTCCGGGCGCTCGGGTATGCCGCCCTCGGAAGTCAGTTCAGCACATAGACCCAGGCAGGCGGTTCGCCATCGAGGGTTGCCACCCGACCCGGAGTTTCCGATCACAGGCCGGTATCGGCGCTCTCCCATGACTGATCAAGAGCGTTCTCGTCGCTGCTGGTTACGTCGTACAGTGCGACGAAGACCTGATCTTCCGGCTGCTCGGCGAGCGTCGGCAGCGCGCCGTCCCAGCCCTCGCCACCGAGGTAATCCGCCATCCACGGCCCACCCGGTGCCGCGCTGTGGTGAGTGCGGGCAGCGGGCCGGCCATCTGGGTTGGATCAAGATTGCTTCCCGTACGCCGCGTACAGCACGAGCAGCGAGGCTATCTGGTCCAGCGCCTTCTGAGGGAGATGAAAGAATGCCGAAGGTGACCCGGGTGGTGATTATCGGCGGTGGGCCTGGCGGTTACGAGGCAGCGCTGGTCGGGAGACGGCTGGGCGGCGAGGTCACCTCATTGAAAGTCATGGGCTATGGCGGGTCGGCTGTTCTCACCGACTGCGTTCCGTCGAAGACGCTCGATCGCTACCGCCGAAGTCATGACGCTGACGTACGCCAGTCGGCCGATCTTGGTCTCCGGTTCGGTCCGCATGATCAAGACGACATCGTACGCCGGCGTACGTGTCCAGCTGCCAACGGTGAACCGAGCGAGTGCTCGATCTTGCCAGGCAGCAATCCGCGTGACATCACGGAGCGCCTGCAACGCGAAGGCATCAACCTGGTGCTGGACACGGGCCGGCTGACGGCCCTGACCGGAGTGATCGCCACCACTCGCGGAAGGCGAGCAGTCCTTGCCCGCGGACATGATCTTGGTATCCACCGGAGCTCATCCTCGGGAACTGCCCGAGGCCAAGCCGGACGGCGAGCGGATCCTGACCTGGACGCAGGTCTACGGATTGACCGAGCTGCCGCGAGCGGCTGATCGTCGTCGGCTCGGGCGTCACCGGTGCGGAGTTCGCCAGCGCGTACAACGCCCTCGGCTGCGAGGTCGTACTGGTCTCTTCCGGCGACCGAGTGCTCCCCACGTGAGGACGCTGAGGCCGCTCAGGTGCTCGAGGACGTCTTCACCCGGCGGGGCATGACCGTGCTGTCGCGGTCGCGCGCCGAGTCGGTCGAAACGCGATGGTGATCAGGTCACGGTGACACTGACCGACGGACGCGACCGTCACCGGCTCCGCACTGCCTGCTCGCCGTCGGCTCGATACCCAACACCGGCGGCATCGGTCTAGACGAAGCCGGGCGTCACGCTTGACCGAGCGCGGCTTCATCGAGGTCGACCGGGTGTCGCGTACGTCGGCCCGGGGTGTGTACGCGGCGGGTGACTGCACTGGTGTGCTGATGCTCGCCTCGGTGGCTGCGATGCAAGGCCGGATCGCCATCTGGCCACGCGTTGGGCGACGCGTGTCACTCCGCTCGACCTGAAGACCGTCTCAGCGAACGTCTTCACCGCGCCGGAGATCGCGACGGTTGGCGTATCTCAGCAGCAAGTCGACTCGGGTGAAGTGCTGGCGCGCGCTGGTCGACTCTGCCGTCGCGGCAACGCCCGAGCCAAGATGCAGGGCAGCCGCGACGGCTTCGTCAAGCTCATATCTGCCAGGAGCGTGACCGGCATCGTGATCGGTGGAGTCGTGGTTGCCCCCCTCGGGCCAGTGAGTTGATCTTCCCATTGCTATCGCGGTTGCGCAGCGTCTGACTGTTGATCAGGTGGCGGACTCGTTCACCGTGTATCCGTCGCTGAGCGGCTCGGCGGCGGAGCGCCGCGCGGCGGCTCAAGGGCGCCGGCACGCATCAGCTGAACTTCGCGCTGGGTTGCGAAGATTTCGTTAGGTGACCTGTTCCTGTGTGACTGTCGCGTCAACGGTTCGCCCGCGGACGGTCGCGAAGCTGTTGCCGGGACCGCAGCTGGGTGCGCGCTGACCGGTGCGGGCATCTCGACTGACTCCGGGATCCCGGACTATCGCGGGCCGACCTCGATCCGCGCCACGCCCTATGCAGTACAGCGAGTTCATCGGCTCCGTCGACGCGCAGCGGCGTTACTGGGCGCGCTCCTATCTTGGTTGGCGCCAGAATCGGCACGCGCGAAACCGAACGCCGGGCCATCGTGCCTTGGCCGACCTGGAGATGGTCGGACCCGGCCGGAGTGATCACGCAGAACGTCGACGGACTGCACTCAGCTGCCGGCAGCCGGCGACGTGATCACCTTGCACGGCGACATCGCCAGTGTCATCTGCCTGGACTGCGGAGATCGCTCGGCTCCGGACCAACTGCAGTGATCGGTTGGCCGAGTGCAAATCCGCAGCTCGACGAGCCGCCGGTGCTGGAGCATGCCGAGCTCCGCCCGACGGGGACGCGGTCGCCCAGGACTGGCAGCAGTTTCGGCTGGTCGGCTGTCTGCAATGCGGCGGTCGGCTCAAGCCCGACGTGCGTGTTCTTCGGCGAGTCCGTGCCGCAAGGCCGAGTCGAGGCCGCGTACGCGCTCGTCGAACGTGCGGAGATCTTGGTGGTACTGGGCTCGTCGCTGACTGTGATGTCCGGGTTGCGTTTCGTCCGGCACAACGCGAAGCTGTCAGCGACCGGTGGTGATCATCAATCGAGGTCCGACGCGGGGCGACGACCTCGCCACGCGTGAAGATCGATAGCGGATGTTCGGAAACGCTCGTGGACCAGAGCTCTCGGATAGCCGCGACCTGGGCGTCATGCTCAGCCTGAATCCACGGGTTAGTCGAACATGTCTCCAAACATGTCGCCGATCCCGCTGCCGACGTCGCTGACACCATCGCCGATTCCGCCCATGAGATCCCCGACGCCCTCGCCGACTCCGGTGAACATGTTGCCCATGCCACCGAACAGCAGGCCGCCGATCAGCATGCCGGACAGCATGTCGCTGCCAGCCCAGCGGCTGTAGTAGCCCTGGGCCCACGGCGCGTACGCCTGGCCGCCCTCCCAGTAAGGCACCCGCTGGGCGCACCGACCTGCACGGTGCGGATATAGCGGGATCGGCTCCGGCCAGCGACCCGCTCGGCGTCGGCGGGACAGGCCGGCACGGATCGTGGCACGCCCCGGTGGTGCCCATGTGCACGTCTTGTGAGGAGGGGCCGTGTGCAGGGTTGAAGAAGCATGGCGGACGCTTGGCCGGCAGCGGCTCGCCCGCGATCCGTGCCTTGACGCAGGCGACCGCGTAGCGCACCGTCTTCCAAGATCTCGGTGACGTGTCGGATTTCCTCTGGTTTGGTCACCGCGTCCAGTGACATCTTCGCGTTGTCGTAGGCGTCGAGGCACGCTGGTAGTCCTGCTGCATCGGCTCGTCGAGCGCATGCCCAGCGACATCGGAGGTCCAACCGCTGCAGTTCCTCGCCAAACTTCGTGACGTCCTCATCAGCTGCCCGCTTGGACGTGGGAGTTGGGTCTCCAGTGCCGCGCGCTCCTCGGCCTGGCGCTGCTGGATGGCATGCCGCCGATAAAGGGCAACACCGCCCACGATCAGCGCCGCCACAATCAGCAGCACCGAGAAGTTCCGCCATGGGTCCACAGTGTGCCTGCGCCTACTGTGGTTTCCCCTTGTGAGCGCGTCTTCTTACCGACCTTTTATTCCGTAGCAACGGCCTCTGAGGTCGCGGGCCACTAACCGGTTGCTCCTGGATCCGATCAGTCGACGATCTCGCACAGAATGGATCCGCTGGTCACCGTTGCGCCGACCTGGGCGGTGAGATTCTTCACCGTGCCGCTCCGGTGAGCTGTCAGCGGCTGCTCCATCTTCATCGCCTCGAGTACCACGACGAGGTCGCCCGCCTCGCACCACGTCACCATCGGCGACCGCAACCTTGACGATCGTGCCCCTGCATCGGGTGAGGTCAGGGCGTTGCCGGACGAGCTCTTGGTCAGCCGCTGCGCTTTGGCGCCTGACCGGCTTCTGGGGCGCGCACCGCGGCGGCGGACCGATTGGCCGTGCCCAGGCCGGCTGGCACCACGACCTTCCAGTCGCTTGCCGTTGACCTCGACTACGACCTTGGGCGCTGGGACTGGCTCCGGCGCCTCGCCCGGCCGGCCCGCGTACGGTGCAGATCTGTCCGCTGAACTCGGTCTCGATCCACCGGGTGTGTACGCCGAAGCGTCCGTCCGTCGGCGGTGAAGGCCGGGATCCGTCGAGAACGGCCAGATGGAACGGAACGACAGTCGGCATGCCCTCGATCACTAGTTCTGTCAGGGCGCGGCGCGATCGCTCGAGCGCCTGCTTGCGGTCGCGCCGCTGACGATGATCTTGGCGATCAGCGAGTCGAAGCTGCCCGGCACGGTCATCCCAGCTGAGGTAGCCCTCGTCGACCCGGACGCCCGGGCCCGACGGTGGCCGCCAGGCCGTCAACGTTCCCGGGTGCGGGCAGGAAGTTCCGGCCCGGCGTCCTCCGCGTTGATCCGGAACTCGATCGGGATGCCCGCGTAACGACAGGGTCGGCGTATGCCAGAGGTTCGCCGTCGGCGATGCGAAACATCTCACGGACCAGGTCGAGTCCGGTGACCTCCTCCGACACCGGGTGCTCGACCTGCAGGCGGGTGTTGACCTCGAGGAACGAGATGGTGCCGTCCTGGCCGACCAGGAACTCACAGGTGCCGGCTCCGACGTAGCCGGCCTCGCGCGAGGATCGCCTTGGACGCGGTGTAGAGGCGTTCGTGTCTGCTCGGCGGAGAGGAACGGCGCGGGCGCCTCCTCCACCAGCTTCTGGTGGCGGCGCTGCGAGTGAGCAGTCTCGAGGTCGAGACCACAACGACGCTGCCGTGGCTGGTCCGCCAGGCATTGGGTCTCAACATGCCGCGGCTTGTCGAGATAGCGCTCGACGAAGCACTCACCACGGCCGAAGGCGGCGACCGCCTCGCGCGTCGCGGACTCGAACAGCTCGGGGATTTCCGTTCATCTCGCGGGCAACCTTCAGCCTCGGCCGCCGCCGCCGAGGCGCGAAGCTCTTGATTGCGACTCGGCAACCCGTGCTCCGTCGCGAAGGCGATGACGGCGTCCGCATCCTCACTTGACCCGGGTCCGGCGTTGCCCGGCGCCAGCCGGAGCGCCGACCTTTTCTGGGCAACGTGCCGGGCTTGCGGACTCCAGCCGCCCCAACGCCTCGATGGCCGCCGGGCGGGGGGCCGATCCAGATCCAGCCCCGCGGCGAGCACAGCCTCGGCAAAGGATCGCATTCTCGGCAAGGAAGCCGTAGCCCGGGGTGGATCGCGTCCGCGCCGCCATGCGCCTGGCGATGCTCGAGGATCTTGCCGATGTCGAGAGATAGGCCCCCCGCTGGCGTCGCGCCGCCCAGCGCGTACGCCTCATCCTGGCGAAGCGAGGCGAAGAGCGAGTCGGAGTCCGGGTCGGCGTAGATCCCGGCGACGCTGGCCAGCCCGGCGTCGGCCTGCAGCGTCGGATCACGCGGACCGCGATCTCGCCACGGCTCGCGACAAGCACCTGCTGGGATTCCCACGCGTCCTCCCCCATCGAAGCAGCACCAACTCGGCCAACTCTAGTGCCGTATCACCGAGCGAGCGGGATTCGGAGTGCGGCGAATTGGTCCCCGTCAGGCTTCTGTCAGGGCTTGGACCCCAGAGCTGTTTGGCTGTTTGTGCGATGTGGAGGATCATAATGACGCGGCGGGGTTGGCTGCTGTTCATCACGCTCGGCGTGTTTTGAGGGGAATGCCCTACCTCTTCATCCGCGTCGCGGTTACCGACTTTGATCCGATCGTCGTGGCATTTGGGCGGACCGCCATCGCTACCCGTGCTGCTTCTCCCGCTCGCACTGAAGGCCCGGGCACTCAAACCGTGCTGCCGTACTGGAAAGATTCTGCTGCTCGGTACGGCGGTGGAGATCATCGGCCCGTGGGCGATGCTCGGACACGCCGAGACGCGTCAGGGCAGTCCTGCGACGCGCCTGCCATTGCTCATGGTGCCGCTGCCCGCCGTCGATCATCTTGGCTGTCGAAAGCGGCCACGACCGTTTGGATTTCCGCCGCACAGCCGGCTTGCTTCTCGGACTGATCGGTGTCGGGCTGCTGGTCGGTATCGACATCAAGTTCGATGACCTGACGTGGTACGGCCAGATCATCATGGTGGTCATCGGCTACGCGATCGGGTCCGATCATCGTCAGCCGCAAGCTCTCCCATCTGCCCTCCCGGTCGGGGTTGTGACGGCATCACCTCGCTGTTGCCGCCGTCGCCTACCTGCCGTTCGCGATATTTCGCTGTGGCCCGCGCAGATCACTGCGCGAGCAGCCGGCTCGGTCGTCGTGTTGGGCCGTGCCGTGATCTGCACCGTGTGGCATTCCTGGTGATGTTCGCACTCAGTTGCGCGAGGCGGGCCCCGCTCGCATGACGTCAGATCACCTACATCGATCCCGGTGGTGGCCATCCTCCTCGGCGCCCTCATCCTCGACGAGTCCAACACGGGCGGCCCCGCCATCGGATCCCACTGATCATCATCGGTCAATCCTCGGCACCTGGCGCAGCGCCGCCGCACCGCCGGACTCAGCCGTCGCCCCCGCCGACGCCGTCGAGCCAGCGAACGAAACCAACGTGCGCTGAGAATCTCTCTGCTTCCTGCCCCTTCATCGTTTCTCCGCACAAGGCCACCTGTGAGCGCCGAATCGGCGAATCGAGCCTCATTCGTGGCCGTCGTGCGTAGGTATGCCGCCACGGTCAGCGGACATCCTCCTCGTGTCGCGGCCGTGGTGTTAACCCAGCCTGCTGCAAGGCGGGCGTCGGATCACCGCGCCGCGGTCAGTGAGCTCAAGAAGATTGCGCGTCGGGCCGGACACCGAGCACCGCGAAGCTGCGAGCGTCGGAGATCGCGCCCGACGATCGGAGGAGGTGATGAGCGAACACGCTTTCCGTTCGCGGCGAAGAGCGTCGACGGCGTCGGATACGAGCGCGCGATGCGCGAGCAACAAAGCGCCAAAGGGATTGCGCGTCGGGTCGGAGCGAGAACCGCGAGGCTGCGAAGCGTCGGAGATCGCGCGCCCGCCGCATCGGAGGAGAGGCGAGCAGAGCGCGCTTCTTCCGTCTCGCGAAGCGCACGGCTTTGACGGCGGCGGAGACGCGCGCGCGATTGCGCGAGCGAGCAAGCCCAGACAACCGGGCGTGGGCCCCTCCGGACGTATGAGCTGCAGGGGCCCACTGTGTAGCCGGAGTTAAGCGACGTCTCCAGCTGACCAGGCGACCCGGCGGATCCCAGCCGCCCGTCACCGGCGCCACGGCGAGTTGCCTCACCGTGCGAATCCTCGGTTCTATCCCAGTCCCGCTCTTCCTTGCGGAAGTGCGTAAGAGATTTCTCAGCCTTGCGAGGCGACTTCGGCAGCCGAATCTCAGAAAAGAAGTTCGAGCAATTTCTTGTCCACCGGGCTGTCCACAAAGTCGCGTCTGTTCATGCACCGAAGTGATCAACTTCTCCACAGTCGAGCGCCGGCCGCCTGTGGACATCGAAGCGGAGCCCAGCGGTCGGTCAGATGCCGGCCGGGCAGCAGTGCCACAGGCTCGTGTCGTGGAGCCCGCGCCCGGACACCGAGGACTGGACCTGGACTCTGGTCACCGGCGCTGCGACCAATGCGGGCTAGCGGCCGGCGACGTCGATCCGGCAGACTTCGCTGAGCGTGCCTTCATCGCTGCCGAGGAATGGGTGCAGATCCTGCGCTCCGAGTCCCGCGGTCTCGGCACGCCCGCAGCCCGATGTCTGGTCACCCCTGGAGTACGGCGCCCATGTCCGCGACGTCTTTCGCTACTGTTCGACGCCCGTCTGGCCCAGATGCTCAGCGAGGACATCGCCGACCTTCGCCAACTGGAACCAGGACGAGACAGCCATCAGGAGCGGTACGGCGAGCAGGATCCCGAGGTGGTCGCCGGACGAGCTGAGGCGCACGCGCGAGCGCTTCGTTGCGTCCGGATTCCAGTCGCTCAAGCCGGAGTCAGTACGCCGACGCGGGACACCGGGTCCGACGGCGCGGAGTTCACGGTCGTGACCCGTTCATCCAGTACTTCCTGCACGATGTCGATCCACCATCTGTGGGACGTAACCGGCCAGCAGGACGCGGCTGCCTCGCTGGCGCTTGGAGTGATCGATCCGTGCGACGGCACAAGGCCATCAGCCAGCGTGAGCTGAGCCGCTCCAGATCGACTCGGCAGCGGTTCTCAAGATCATCTATCTCGGACAGCGGTCTCGTCTAGGTCCCGACGCTTTGGCCAGCAGAGCGTCACGACGCTTTGTCGATGTCGGCAGATGAGGAAGGCCAGTTGGCCGCGCTCGCACCGGGAGTTTCGTCGTACATGTTGATCACGTGTGCGATCTCGTCGAACGTGAAGCCGAGAGCCGCTTGCCACCGCAGGATCAGTTGCAGCCGTACCCGGTCCGCGATCGTGGAAGATCCGAGCGGTGCCCTGTCGCTCGGGAGTCAGCAGTCCCGCGGTCCTCGTAAATCGGATGGTCCGTAGCGTGGTGTCGAACTCCTCGGCGAGTTCGCCAATGACTCAGGTTTGATCACTCATCGGCGCTCCTTCCGACCGAAGTCTAGGCTTGACGTTTACGTAAACGTCAAGCTAACTGTACTGGCGTAGGTCAGCGACGACGAAGAGAGTCTTATGACCAGCACGTTTGCGCTCGGCGAGGAGCACAACGACTTCCGGGCTGCGTGTTGCGGACTTCGCTGCTCGCGATCTCGCTCCCCATGTCGAGCGCTGGAACGCGGCCCACGAGATGCCGCTGGAAGCGATCAAGCTGATGGGCGATCTCGGGCTCTTCGGGCTTGGCGGACCCGGAGGAGTACGGCGGCGCCGGGGACTTCACCAGCCTCTGCATCGCCATCGAGGAGATCGGCGCAGGTCGACCACGTCACTCGGGATCACCCTCGAGGCCGCCGTCGGGCTCGGCATCAACCCGATCGCTCACTTCGGCACGGCGCAGCAGAAAGCGCGCTGGCTGCCTGACCTGCTTGCCGGCCACGCCCTGGCCGCCTTCGGACTGACCGAGCCCGAGGCCGGGTCTGACGCCGGTGCCACGCCGACCCGCGCGCACGCTACGCGATCATGAATGGGTGATCAACGGCAGCAAGCAGTTCATCACCAACTCCGGCACCGACATCACCTCGCTGTGCACGGTTACACGCGCGCACCGGCACCCGTGAGGACGGCAAGCCGGAGATCTCCAGCGATCATCGTGCCCGTCAGGACGCCTGGGTTTGAGGTCGGCCCGAGCTACGCGAAGCTCGGCTGGCACGCCTCCGACACCCATCCACTGACCTTCACCGACGTTCAGAGTTCCCGAAGATCATCTTGCTGGGCGAGCGCGGGCAGGGGCTATCAGCAATTCCTGTCGATCTTGGATGATGGGCGGGTCGCGATCGCTGCCTTGGCGTTGGGATGCATCCGGGCCTGCCTGCGAGTTGTCGACGCAGTACGCGATGCAGCGCACCTCCTTCGGCGGTACCGATTGGTCGCAAGCAGGCGCGTTGCGTTCCAGATTGCCGATCTTGACGTGATGGCCGCCGCCGCTCATCAGCTGGTGTATGCGGCGGCGGCGATGCGTGATCACGGTGTTGGCCGCACGGGAGTTCAATCGGGCGGCCGCGATCGCCAAGCTCTACGCTACGGAGTCAGCCGTCACCGCAACACGGATCGCTACACCAGGTATTCGGCGGCTACGGATTCATGGAGGAGTATCCGGTCGCACGTTTCTATCGCGACGCGAAGGTCCTGGAGATCGGCGAGGCACCTCGGAGGTGCAGCGGCTGCTGATCGCCCGCCGGCTCGGGCTCCCGGTGGAGTAGTCGATCATGGACAACGATCAGTGCGGCGCGCGACCGTACGCCTGGCGCCGACGGAACGGCAGCGGCCAAGCTGGCGTGCGCAACAAAGCTCTACGTGCGCGATCGGATCGCCCTGCTGTTCGACGACGGCAGCTTCGTCGAGGACGGCCAGCTGGCCAACGCGATGGCTGGCCGATCTGCCCGGCCGACGGCGTGGTCACCGGCCGTGGGCTGGTCGACGGTCGAGCCGGCGCTCGTGGTGGCCAACGACCCCAGCGTGAAGGCCGGCTCCTGGGGCGCGCGGACGGTGGAGAAGATCATCCGCATGACCGAGGTCGCGCTGCGCGACGAGCTGCCGATCTTCTGGTTCATCGACTCGGCGGGCGCGCGGATCACCGACCAGGTCGAGCTGTTCCCCGGCCGGCGCGGAGCCGGGCCGGATCTTCCACAACCAGGTTGCGCCTGTCCGGCAAGGTGCCGCAGATCTGCTGCCTGTTCGGCCCGAGCGCGGCCGGCGGCGCGTACATCCCGTCGTTCTGCGACGTCGTGATCATGGTCGAGGGCAACGCCTCGATGTACCTCGGCTCGCCGCGGATGGCCGAGATGGTGGTGGGCGAGAAGGTCACGCTCGAGGAGATGGGCGGCGCCCGGATGCACGCCGCGATCTCCGGCTGCGGAGATCAACTGGCGGCCGACGACGCCGAGGCGATCGAGCAGGCGAAGCAGTACTTCTCGTTACCTGCCGACAGAACTGGCGCAGTCCGCCGCCGACGTACGCTCGGTGGAGCCGCCGCGCGCGACGCTTCGCCGATGATCTTGTCCCGGCTCAGGAGTCAGCGCGGCTACGACATCCACACGGTGATCGAGGCGATCGTCGACGACGGCTCGTTCTTCGAGGTCAAGCCGCTGTTCGCGCCGGAGCTGGTCACCGGGCTTCGGCCTGCTCGACGGCCGAGTCGATCGGCGATCGTGGCCAACCAGCCGGCGGTCAAGGGCGGCGTGCTGTTCGTCGACTCGGCCGACAAGGCGGCGCGCTTCATCTGGCTGTGCGACGCGTTCAACATGCCGCTGCTGCTACCTCGCCGACGTGCCCGGGCTTCATGATCGGCAGCGCGGTCGAGCGGCAGGGCATCATCCGCCACGGCGCGAAGATGATCACCGCGGTGGCCGAGGCGACCGTGCCGACAGATCTCGGTGATCGTGCGCAAGGCGTACGGCGCCGGGCTCTACGCGATGGGCGGTCCCGGCGTTCGAGCCCGACGCACTGCCTCGCGCTGCCGACCGCCAAGATCGCGGTGATGGGCCCGAGGCCGCCGATCAACGCGGTCTACGCCAACAAGATCGCCGAGATCGAGCGACGCAGGCCGAGCGGGCGGCGTACGTGCAGCGGCTGCGCGACGGAGTACGAGCTCGACATCGACATCCTGCGGCTGGCCAGTGGAGGCTGGTCATCGACGGCATCGTCGAGCCCTGCGACGTACGTCGCCGAGCTGATCGCCAGGTTCGCCGCCGCTGCAACCAAGGACCGGCACTTCTCCACCGCCGGCACGGCGTGCCGCCGGTGTAGAGCGGAAGTAGGCGGCTGCCAGAGCGCGATGCGTCTGAGCGCCCCCTAAATCACAGCGGCAGCCTGCGGAACAGCGGTCGCGGCACGTGACGCAGGCCCGACATGACGGCGCGCAGTGATCGCTGGCACCCAGATCAGCTCACGCTTGCTCTGGATCGCATCGCGTGATCGCCTCGGCGACGTCGATCCGGCGTCACGGCCAGTGGAATCTCGTCGAGCTCGGCGTCATCTTGGATTTGACGAAGCCGGGCCGTACGACCAGCACACGTACGCCGTGATCGCGCAGCGCCTCACCTAGACCCGAGGAAGAAACCGTCGAAGCCAGCCTTGGTCGAGCCGTAGACGAAGTTGGAGCGCCGGACCCGCTCGCCCGCGACGCTGGACAGCGCCACGATCCAGCCGTGCGCCTGAGCCTGCATCTTCTGGCCCAGCAGCACTCCGAGATGCACCGGCGCGGCGTAGTTGACCTCCGCCAGCTCGAGGGCAAGATCAGGATCGTGCCAGGCGCTGCTCGGGATCGCCGAGCAGACTGAATGCGATCACGGCGATGTCGATGTCGCCGCCCGCGAAGGCCAGATCGATGGTCGCCGCGTGTGAGTCATGATCACGCGCCTCAAGATCAACTTCGGTGACCTCGCAGCCGACGCTCGTGAGCTCCGGTCGCCGCAGCGGCGCGTCGGTCACTCGGCCGGGCCGCAAGCACGACCCGCAGTCCGGGACGTGCGTACCGACGGGCGATCGCCAGAGCGATGTCGGAAGTGCCGCCGAGTAGTAGCAGCGGATTGCGGTGCGCCCACGGCATTGATCATGCCGCACCGCCGACGGTCGGTTTGCTGAGTTCCGAGCCGGCGAGCAAGATCGGAGTTGAAGATTCCGGTCGGATCGACCTCGCGGCGTACCGCCAGGAAGTCATCGAGCCGCGGATACATCTGTGCGGAAGGTCGCCGCGCTGAGCCGCGAGTCCTTCGGCAAGGTAGACCCGACCGCCGGCTGCCGACCACCTCGGTGTCCAGGGCGTCGCACAGCTTGTCCAGTCCGTGCTCGATCGGCAGGTCGACGGTCAAAGTCCAACCAGGCATCGGGAAACGACAGCGGCGACGGGTTGCTGGCGCCAAATCGCTTGAGCACGTTGAGACACGACAGGTGGCCCGAGTTGACGATCATCTCCAGGCAACGCCGGAACGCCTCTGCTTCGTCGAACGGCACCACGAACTGGTACTGCAGGAAGCCATTCGGCCCGTAGACCCGATTCCACTCGGCCACGATGTCGAGCGGGTGGAAGAACTGTGTGATGTTCTGCAGCTCGCCGACTCGATGCTTGCGGCGCCTTGCGATACCAGGCTGTCGCTGAACGCCTTGGCGGTCGCCTTGTTGATCATCCGGTTGGGGAAGATCTCGGGGACGAGTGCCCAGCGACGGCGCCACGAACTTCAGCGGATCCCGCTTGAGCTTGACGGGTAGCTCGGCGAGGCGAGGCTCTTGTTACCGCGGGTGAGCACCGCTCGGCCCAGGTGGCGTCCTTTGGTCACGGCGTCGAACCAGGCAACTGAGTAGGTGTAGTTCTCATCGCCGTCGGACATCTTCTGCATCAGGTCGTCGATGATCGGTGCAGCGGTCGGTGTCGACCGAGAAGTACGCGGTCTCCGTACGCTGCAGGGCCACCGTGGCGCCGCAGGATCGCGCCGGTCAGACCCATCCCGCCAATGGTCGCCCAGAACAGCGCCGCGGTGTCGCCATCCGGGGTGAGCGGTCCGCACCTCGCCGTCTGCCATCAGCAGGTCGAGCGAGCGCACGTGGTTGCCGAAGCTGCCTTGGGTGTGGTGGTTCTTGCCGTGCACGTCGGCGGCGATGGCGCCGCCGACGGTCACCTGCCGGGTGCCGGGAAGCACTGGCACCCAAAGCCCAAATGGCAGCAGCGCCCGCATCAACAGATCGAGACTGACGCCGGCCTGGACCGTCACGGTCGGCGGTTCGAGCTGCCGCATCCAGGGACAGAGATGCGGTTCATCTTGGTGAGATCCAGCGCGGTGCCACCGGCGTTCTGAGCGGCGTCGCCATAGCTGCGGCCGAGACCGCGCGGTACCACACCGCGCCGGCTGTCGGAGGTGCGCAAGCGCTGATACGGCATCGGCCACCGAGTCGATCTGCGCCAGATGCGCCATGGTTCCAGATGCCCGACCCCAGCCGTGCAAGCTCCACGAGCGGCTGCGGGATCATCGGCTGCTCCTCTGGGCGGGAGGGCTTGATCGCCGGTACGGCTTCGTCACTCATGTCGCAGATCCGCTCTCGTTAGAAGAAGACCGCGACGGAGATCACCACGAGCCACACCACGCCGAGTCCCTGCAGCACACGATCATGCAGGACGACTTCCTCTGGCTCGCCTGCGGTGCCGGCGTCGACCTCGAGCGCGTACTGCAGCAGCCCCAAAGTAAAGGGTGCGATCGAGATCGCGGTCCACGGGACGCCCAATGCGCGCGTTACCGCCGTTCTCGAATGCCCAGAGGCTGTAGGAAATCAACACCATGACCGCCGCCAGCATCCAGGCGAAGCGCAGGTAGGACTCGGGTATCGAGTCAGCGACCGCCGGGTGCCCGCCTCGCCGCCGAGCGCCTTCATCTCCGGAGTATCGCTTGCCGGCGACCATGAAGAACGAGCCAAAGGCCGCCACCAGCAGGAACCACTGACTCAGCGGGATGCCGGTCGCCACACCGCCGGCGATCGCACGCAACAGGAAGGCGCTGGCCACCATGGCCAGAGTCGACCACCGGCAGGTGCTTGAGGTAGGCGGAGTAGAGCAGCTGGAGCGCCACGATAGACCAGCATGGTGATGCCAAGCGGCGTCGGACCACGAAGAACCCAGAGCCAGCCCGCAGCGCCCCGAGTACGACTGCCAGCGCCGAGTGCGGTGGCAGGCTTGAGCTCTCCGGCGGCGATCGGCCGGAACCGCTTGGTGGGATGCAGCCGGTCCTCTTCTACGTCACGAACGTCGTTGACGAGATAAACCGAGGCGCTTACCAGGCAGAACGCGACGAAGGCGCAGCGCGGCCCCCTTGGAGCGACTGCTGGCTCGAACAGCTTGCCGGCGGCGAGCGGGCGCCGCGAGCACGAGGAGGTTCTTGACCCATTGGCGGGGTCGCACGGCGCGGACGGTGGCCGGCACTCGGCTGCGGCGAACGGCAACCTCCGTGGATTCGGACATCAGGACGCTACATTAGCGAGCCGCTGGGAATGCCGTGTCAGCGCAGCGCTACTTGACGGGCAGCCCAGCACTTCGCCGACTGCAGAAGCTCGCGGCCTGGCATCGCCCGGAAAGCTCAAAGTCATGTTCGCGGGCGACGAAGGAAGGCGAATCTGGTGGGCTGTCTGTCCAGAGTGCAATCGAGGTGTGCGTCCCCACTACCTTGGAGCGCGTGCACATCAAGAAGTGTCACTGGCTGATGGCAGCCGTGACGCTTCTTGTTTGCCCCGCTCGTTGGATGCAGCGCGTGGCCCGTCGAGTGATTCCACGCCCGCGCCACCGACTGCCTCGGCAGCCTCGCCTCCAGCTATCCCGTCAGACGGCAGTACGCTCGCCGCGCTCGGCTACCTCAATGGACCAATTGAGCAGTTCTCCCTGCCGCGAACGGTGCGTAGTCACGACGAGGGTCGACCAGCCGAACAACGTCGTTGCCGTGCGTGTCGTCTCCGTCGCCAGCGGCGGTTGCGTCCTACCTCCGGCGCGCCTTGCCAGCCGCCGGTTTCGATATCACCATGGACAATCCCGAGGCGAACACCATGACTTTTGCTGGTTACGGCTGGAGCGGCAGCTTCACTGGCCATGACCAGGTATCGGCGGTTCTGCTACGGCCGCAGTGACCGGTCGGTTTAGGCCCCGGGGCCGGCTGATAGCCTCTTGCAAAGTTCCCGACAAGCTGCGAGCGTCGGGAATCGCGTGCCCGCCGTGCTAAGTGAGGAGCGAGTGGAGGCGCTTTTCCGCTACGAGCGACGACGAAGTAGGCGGAACCATGCGCGCGATGCGCGAGCAGCTCCCCAAAAATAGGGCGTTTGAGCTGATGTTGCTGCAGAGGGAAGCGCTGCTGACCGGAATCGTCACCACCCTAGATGCGATCTTGATCTTGCTCACTGTGTTTGTCCCGTAGCACTACGCCGATCAGTTGCTGCGGACGATCACCCGGCGAGCATCGAGTCGAGTCGTCCTTGTTGGCGACGACCAGCACTCGGTCAGAGGAGTCGATGTCAGCGACCTTTGCGTCATGCCCGTTCTCCCGCACCTTGGTGTCATTGCTGAGCACATAGGTCTCCACAAAGCCATCGTTGCTCTTCACTGTGAGCGACGGTGCTATTGACCTGTGCTACGCCGCCGCGCTGGAAAACGATCACCTGGTGCTTCTCGCCAGCAAGAGTGACCTCACCGTGCAGCGCACGAGCGACAAATCGCAGATGACGCCGTACGAAGCGCTTGCGGAAGCCGTTCTCGTCGCGCTTGCCGCTGGGTTTGGCCATCGGGGTCTCCGTGGCGCTCGTCGTCGGGGTCGCGCTGGGACTTGTCGTCGGCTCGTCGGTTGGGCGTCTGCGTACGCGAGTCCCGCGCCAGCGCCTCCCACCAGAGCGACGGTGCCCACTCCGGCCGCGATGCTCTTCGATAAGCTGCCTCATGCCTGCTCCCCTTTTTGTGCTCTGCTCGCGCATCGCGCTCGATCGCCCTTGGACACTCTCCGCCTTGGGCCTTGGTCCCAGTTTGGATGCGAGAGGCGGGTACTCCGCGGTGGCGGCGTCGGTCCTTCAGCACGGCCCTTCAGTTTCTTTGTGAGCCGCTCGCGCAATCGCGCGTGGAGCCGCCTACTTCGTCGTCGCTCGCGGGCACGTGAAGCGGTGGTCACTGCTCCATCTACATTGCTCGCTCGCTCGCTGAAGGCTGGCGCTCGGAAGCCGCTGCCTTCCTCACTCCCTCGCAGTCGAAAAGCATGTCTGCTCGCTCGCTCGTCAGGACAGCGGCGCACCAGCCCGGCTCAGCACGGCGGCGCGCGCATTCGCCGACGCTCGCGGCTCGAGTGCCAGAGGCTCGGCCGCAGATGCCGAACCGTTCAGCATGGTGCCGGAGCAGCGGCAGACTGATGCCGACCACTGTGATGATCACCCTCGATCCTGGTGATGAACGGGCCGCCGAGGCCGTCGATGGTGAATCCCACCTGCGACGTTGAGCGGCCCGTGGTGGCAACAGTACGCTTCGATCTCCCGCATCGGTGATCTCTGCGAAGTGCACAAGCGTCGACGCGACCGCCGCGCGCGTGGCTACGGCCGTGCGCGACGCAAGATCACGTGGTGACCGGTGTGCAGCGTTGCCGCGCGGCCACGAATCTCTTGCCAACGCCGAACGGCCTCTGAGGCGTTCTTGGCTTGCCGCAGCCGACGCCGTCAACCTCGAGCAAGGAATCACATCCGATGACGAGCGTTGGCGTCGATCCATGATCAATCCGGGCATCGACAGCCTCCGCCTTGAGCTGCGCGAGGCGCGCGGTCAGCTCAGCCGCGCCGCCCGTCGGCTTCTGGGGCCTCGTCAACTCCCGAAACCACGACTTCGGGATGCAGTCCGGCATTGCGGCAGCGTCTGTAGCCGAGCTTCAGACGCGGACGCGAGAATAAGTCGGGGCCGGCTATCCACCTGCGATCAGATCCGAGCGAGGGCGGCGCGCAGCGGATCCAGTCCAGTGGCCCCAGATTCAGGGCATCAGCGTGGAACTTCCTCAGGTCGAACGATGCGCCCTGGCGCTGGCGCGCATCTTGCTCGGGCCTCAAGCCAAATCCGCTCACCGAGCTTGTAGGACGGCGCTTGTCCTGGCCAGCCAAGATATCGATCAAGCTCAAACCGCAGTGTCGGCTCGTCGAGTCGAACAGTTGTTCACCATGAACTCAAAGCCGGCTTCTGAGTCCAGCGTTCCCCCGGTCGAAATTGCCAGGGGTTGATCTTGGGAATCTGCAACTGCAAGTGCATGCCGATGTCGATGATCACCCGGATGGTCCGGAACGCTTGGGCGTCGAGCATGCCCATCCGGTCGCCGGGCTCTAGATATCCCAGCTCGTCCATCAGTTGCTCGGCGTACAGTGCCCAGCCCTCGCCGTGGCCCGAGCAGAAGAAGAGCTTTCGCTGCCACCGGTTCAGCAGCTCGGAGCGGTATGCATTCTGGGCGATCTGCGGGTGATGGCCTGGCACACCTTCGTGGTAAACGGTGGTGACTTCTTTCCAGGTGGAGAAGGTGTCGATGCCCTGCGGCACTGCCCACCACATCTGGCCTGGCCGGGAGAAATCCTCCCGCCGGATCGGTGTAATAGATCGACCCGTCATGGGTCGGGGCGATGCAGCACTCGATCCTCTTGATCGGATCCGGGATATCCGAAGTGCTCGCCCGCCAGATTAGCGATCGCTTAGTCCGGCGAGTTCCTGCATCCATGCTCGAAAGGCTTCCGCGCCGGCGATGCGGCGCGCCGGATCCATGTCCAGCGCCGCGTAGGCCTCCTTGATGTCTGACTCGCCGACCAGGTCCTTGGCAGTAGCCCGCTGATCCTCCTGGATGCGATGCAATTCCTCGAATCCCCATTGGTAGGCCTCCTCGAGGTCGATGACCGCGCCGAGGAAATACCGCGGAGTCGAGTGCGTACCGTTCTTCGCCGACGGCGTCGAGGCTCGGGGCGAGAGGTGCCAAGGAGGGTTTCCAGCCAATCCGCGAAATGGGAAAAAAGCCTGCCGTGCCTCATCTGCCGCCGCACCGAGATCCGATTTCAAGTGCTTCATGATCTGGCGCACGGGCGACCAGCGCCGCGAAGAAGTCGTCGTCGCCGGTCTCGCCCTGTCCAGGACCTGATCTGATCAGTGGTACCGGCAATTTGACGGACGGCCGAGATGTTTCCGTCTCGAGCCTCAGCGCTCAGCGTCTCGCGAACCTGACTGAGCGGCTGTTGGACCGAGTGAAGCCGGGCCGCGATATTGCGCCACGCGTCTTCGGAGTCAGTCGGCATAAGGTCGAAAATTGCGCGAATTTCTTGTGCCTGGCCTGCGATGACACTCACCCGAGAGGCCGTGATGTGTGCGTCGTATAGCTCGACTTCCATGCCGAGCCGTTCCAGCATCGCCTCTTTGGCCGTGTTCTCCCGTTCATCGCACGGTGCCGCGGTATGCAGAGCCGCGATCGTCTGACGGACGTGAGCGATTCGGTCGGCTTAGACCGCTGGGGGAGTAGTCGCTCCAGGAGTCATCATGATCAGGTATGCCCGGGTAGGTTGCGGTCTCCGGGTACCGCGCGACGCACTCGTCGACGTACCTATCTGCTATGCGGTCGACCTCGCGGATGCTCCGCGTGGACGGTTGGTCTGCATTGGGCTGAGTCCCGGGGCGTGCCGACATGCCGACAGCGTAAAGGGCGGGACCTGCTGGCTAGGGACGGGATGCGGGCCTCCAGCCGACAAGGTCGCTGCTATGCGGGGTGCGGCGCCGGACGCCCGGCGCTGGGCCAGGAGGCGCTGAATGATCAGCGGCGCCGCCTCCCAGCATGCCGCCGAGCATGTCGAGGATGGATCCGGCACCCGACTGGCCCGCGGCGCCGCCGGCCGCGCCACCCCGAGCATCGAGTTCAGCATGTCATTAAGTGGATTGGTTCGATCCGGTCGCGCCGCCGAACGGATTCTGCGCCGCCGCCGCCCCCTTGACCCTGACCCATGAGGCGCTTGGACAGGTACGCGAGGACGATCGGCGCCAAGATCGGCAGCAGCTGCTTGATCAGCCCGCTGCCCTGACCGCCAAGATTGCCGCCGAGAGTCTGCGCGACTTGATCTTGGTTGCTGCCGAAGACGTTGCCGACGATCTTCTCGCCGTCATCGGCGTCCACCTGGTCAAGATCGACTCCGCCATCGATCAGATCACTGGGATGATCGCCGAGCGCTCCGGCCAGTGATGCGGCGCCAGCGGATCTTCGGCATTGGCCTGCATTCCGCCGAGCAGCGCGGGGATCGCCTGTCCGGGTCGCTTGTTCGGCCGTAGCCTCGTCGACTCCCAGGAGTGACGCCAGCTGGTCCATCGGAATGTCGGTCAGGATCTCGTCTACAGCACTCACCCGCTCAGCCTTTCTGCCAGCTGCCCAGGGCAGCGCCAGTGGAATCGAGTAGTACCAGCGACACTACTGCGGGCGCGCCGACATTCGCCAGGCGCTGGGACCGGGCTGGATTGGGCTACGCACCGTTCGCCAATACGCCGACCAGCCCGATCGAACTGGCGTTGTTTCCTCTTGGCGCGGGCGTGCGAACTGGGCGGACAGAACGGTCATCACTGCCACGAGTTCTTCTTCGGTCGGGTGAGCCTTTGACGATGGAGAAGAGCGGATCCTGATCATCAGGACTGGTCATAGCGGGATGTTGCCATGCTTCTTCGGAGGTAGTGTCTGGCGCTTGGTGCGAGCAGCCGCAGCGCCCTGATGATCTCGACGCGAGTCTCGTGCGGGGTTGATCACTGCGTCGACGTAGCCTCGCTCGGCGGCGAGGTATGGATTGGCCAGCGTCGTCCTCGTACTCGGTGACCAGCTCGGCTGCGCATGGCTTCAGGATCGTCGGCCTGCCGGCGAGTTCCTTGCGGTACAGGATGTTCACTGCTCCCTGGGCACCCATCACGGCGATCTGGCGCGGTCGGCCACGCCAGGTTGATGTCCGCACCGAGATGCTTGGAGCCCATCACGTCGTACGCGCCGCCGTAGGCCTTGCGGGTGATCACGGTGACCAGCGGGACGGTCGCCTCGGCGTAGGCGTAGATCAGCTTGGCGCCGCGCCGGATGATGCCGTTCCACTCCTGGTCGGTGCCGGGCAGGAAGCCGGGCACGTCGACGAAGGTGAGCACCGGGATGTTGAACGCGTCGCAGGTTCGCACGAAGCGGGCCGCCTTCTCCGGATGCGTCGATGTCGAGGCAGCCGGCGAACTGCAGCGGCTGGTTGGCCACCACGCCGACGCGGCGCCCGTCGATCCGGCCGAAGCCGACCACGATGTTGGGCGCGAAGAGCGCCTGCACCTCGAGGAACTCGCCGTCGTCGAGAACGCGCGCGATCACCGTCGTGCATGTCGTACGGCTGGTTGGGCGAGTCCGGGATCAGCGTGTCGAGCGTCGCGGTCGACGTCGTTGGGCTCGAGGTCGCCATCCTCGACGTCGAAGATCGGGCGGATCCTCGAGGTTGTTCTGCGGCAGGTAAGCCGATCAGCGCCTCGACGTACGAGATCGCGTCCTCCTCGTCTGACGCGAGGTAGTGGGCGTTGCCAGACTTGGTGTTGTGGCGTGCGGCCGCCGCCCAGTTCCTCCATCGATGACGTCCTCGCCGGTGACCGTCTTGATCACGTCCGGGCCGGTGATGAACATCTGCGAGGTCTGGTCGACCATGATCGACGAAGTCGGTGAGCGCAGGGGAGTAGACGTGCCCGCCGGCGCAGCGCCCATGATCAAGCGAGATCTGCGGGATGACTCCGGAGGCGTGCGTGTTGCGGCGGAAGATCTCGCCATACAGGCCGAGCGAGACCACGCCTTCCTGGATGCGGGCGCCGCCGCCCTCGTTGATGACCGATGATCGGGCAGCCGGTCTTGAGCGCAAAGTCCATGATCTTGACGATCTTCTCGCCGTAGACCTGGCCCGAGGCTGCCGCCGAAGACCGTCACGTCCTGGCTGAACACGCAGACCGGCCGGCCCTCGATCGGTGCCGAAGCCGGTGATCACGCCGTCGCCGTACGGGTCGCCGCTTCTCCATCCCGAACGATGGTCGAACGATGCCGGGCGAACTCGTCCAGCTCGGTGAACGAGTCCGCGTCGAGCAGCAGCTCGATCCGCTCGCGGGCCGTCTTCTTGCCCTTGGCGTGCTGCTTCTCGACAGCGGCAGCCGACCCTGCGTGGACCGCCTCCTGCATCCGGCGGTCAGATCGGTCAGTTTTCCGGCAGTGCGTGTGGTACGTCCGGCGCGGGAATCGTACGATCCATGACCGGACTCTAACTAGTTACGAACCTGCACGCGGCATCGCGCTATCGAGCGTCGGAGTCGCGCCGCTGCGACGATCGGAGGAGGGATGAGCAGAGGGCGGTATCGGATTGCCGGGGGCGGTCTTGGGATTCGGGCGCTCTGCCGAAGAGTGACGACGACGCTCAGCCTCCAGCGCCACGTGCGCAGAAGCGCCCAAAGAGAAGGGCAGCTCCCCTATGCCGACCGACGATGTGATCGACCTCGTGGAGCTCCGGCAGGAGCTGATCCGGCCAGGCGGCGCTCTGGCAGACAGGATTGATCTGATGGCCGGAGACCGGCTCGACGAACGCCGATCTGGCGGCTCGCGCCCAGCAAGGCGAAGCTTCCGGCACCGTGCTGATCACCGACTACCAGTCGGCGGGCCGCGGCCGCCAGGGCCGTACCTGGACTGCGCCGCCCGGCTCTGGCATCGCCATGTCCATCCTGGTGCGGCCGGACGGTATCGATCCCGAGTCGCTGGACGCTGGTTGTCATTGCTGGCTGGCCTCGCGGTGAGCCGACGGCATCCGGCGTACGGCAGACACTGCCCGGCGGTGCTCAGAGTGGCCCAACGACGTGCTTGTTGCGGAGCGCAAGGTCTGCGGCATCCTCTCCGAGCGAGTCGACACCTCGCTCGGCCCAGCCTGCATGTGGTGGGCATCGGCATCAACGTCGGCCTCGACGAAGAACCAGCTGCCGGTGCCGAATGCTACGTCGCTTGGCGATTGCTGCGCGGCAGTTCGGGCGCCAGTGCTTCCATCGCGTACGGCGGTCATTGCCACAGTGCTCGCCGCATTCGAGCTCCTCGTACGGCCGATGGGAGGCGCAGGCCGGGAATGACGCCTCTCTTGGCCGCTGCCTATGCCGGAGCGTTGCGACGACGATCGGTCGCCCGGTTCGCGGTGCTGTTGAGCGAGCAGCGCAGGCGTGGAGAGACATCGCCGACCGCGTCGATGCGGACGGCCGACTCGTCGGTCCGGACTGACTCAGGGCGCTCGGTCTACGGTGCCGGCGACGTCGTCCATCTGCAGTCCTGAGGGATTGCGGGTGAGTGTCAGCATTGAAGGGCGTGGCTCTTCCTGCGAAAGCTGCTGGGCGCGGACGAGCATGTCGTCATCCACACCAGGACGCACGTCAAGGCGATGCTGCTGCCTGCGCTGGCTTTTCGTCCTCATCGCCGCAGCGGTCGGCGCCGGAGCCGCCTTGATCCCGCGCGAGGCACGTCCCATCGGACAGTTCGCGATCGTCGTACTTGGCGTAGTACTGGCTGTTTGGCTGGTGCTGCTTGCCGTTCCTGCGCTGGCGGACCACCACGTACACGATCACCAATCGTCGATTGATCACCCGTAGCGGCATCCTCAACAAGGTCGGCAAGGACCTGCCCCTGAACCGGATCAATGACGTGTCGCTACGAGCGCAGTCTGATGGATCGGATCCTCGGTTGTGGATCGCTCATCGTGCAGACTGCCGCCGAGGACGGCACGATTGTGCTGAAGGACGTGCCGGACGTCGAGCACGTGAATCTTCAGATCACCCAGCTGCTTTTCGGCCCACAACACGGTTCCCCAGAACCCGCCTGCGCCGCGCTCATGACGTGTTGAGCTCGGGCGGCCCTGCGGCGCATGTCGCCGAGGTGATCATGAATCGCCCAGAGGCGCTGAACGCGCTGTCCACGACCCAGGTTCGGCGCCTCGGTGAGCGCCGCGAACCAGCTTGCGGCCGATGATCAGGTCAGCGTGGTGATCATCTCAAGTGCGCTCGAACGAGGCCTTCTGCGTCGGCGGCTGATCTCAAGGAGCGTCGTGGCGTTCGACAACGATGATCTGCCTCCGCCAACGCCGGGCGTTTCAGGAAGCATTCGGCGCGCTGCGCGCGGTGCCTGTCCCGATGATCGCCGCGGTGGAAGGTTTCGCTCTCGGTGGTGGCTGCGAATTGGCCTTGTGCTGTGACCTGATCATTGCATCGGCCACTGCCACGTTCGGACTTCCCGAGGTGGGGCTTGGCCTGATTCCAGGCGAGGGTGGCACGCAGTTGCTGCCGCGCCGGATCGGGCTGAACAGGGCCGCCGATCTGGTTCTCACTGGGCGACGGGTCGGGGCCGAGGAAGCGCTGCAGCTGGGACTTGCCGACCGGCTCGTTTCCGGAAGGCGCGGCGCGAACCAGCGCACCTGAGCTGCGCGACAGATCGCCGCCAAGTCCCCGATCAGCCTGCGTGCCGCCAAGCGGGCTCTCAGGCAGGGCATCGATGTCGACCTTGATGACCGGCCTGGAGATCGAGAGACCGGGCGTGGCAGAAGAAGCGGCATTCTCAGCCGACCGGCTCGAGGGCGTCGAGGCCTTCAATCTACGGCGAACGCCGCACTGGCCAAGCTGGCAAGAGAGCGGCTGATGACCGAGCACCCGCACCAGTTTCCGCAGCCGGTCGAGCTGCCGGTCGACGAGCGGGAAAGCGTCTTGCCGCTGTCCGCCCAGCTCACCCGGTTCATCATCACCGGCGGTTTCTCGGCGATCGTCGACTTCGGACTTGCTGGTGATCTTGATGGCGCTGGGCCTGGGGCACACACCGGCCAAGGCGATCTCCTTCATAGCCGGCACGACGACGGCGTATCTGATCAACCGGCGCTGGACCTTCAGGGCCTCGCCCATCGACGCGCCGATTCGTCGCGGTCGTGGTCTTGTACGCCGCTGACCTTTGCACTGCAGGTCGGCGTGTTCAGTGTGCTTGTTCACGCTGCTCACCGCTCAGGGCCTGAGCCGGCTCATCCGTCCAGATCATCGCGTTCGTGATTGCCCAGGGGATCGCCACCACGGTCAACTTCATCGTGCAGCGCTCGGTGATCTTCAGGCTCAGTTGAGCCGTGTTGACATGCACTCTGACGGGCAGCCATTAGATGCGCCTCCTTCGTCGCTCGCGAGAGCGGAGCAAGCTTTGGCATGCAGCAAGCCGCGAGCTCCTGCAGTCGGCGCAGGCCGCCCGTCATAGTGACTGTGTTTATGCGCACCTGACGGGCAGCCATTGATGCGCCTCCTTCGTCGCCCGCGAACGGGAGCGAGCTTTGTATGCAGCAAAGCCGCGAGCTCCTGCAGTCGGCGCAGGCTGCCCGTCATAGTGACCGGTACGCTTCGGCGGGTGACCACTGGCGAGGCTTCACCGTCGGCATCATCGGCGGTGGACAGCTGGCCCGGATGATGCACGCCGCATCCATCGGTTTGGGTGATCAACGTGCGGCTGCTTGCTGAGGCTCCCGACAGCTCGGCTGCGCACGGTGGTGCACGACGTCACGGTCGGCGATTACACCGACCCGACGACCGTACGCAGCTTCGCCGCCGGCTGCGATGTCGTGACCTTTGACCACGAGCACGTACCCACCGGCCTGCTTCGTGATCTCGAGTCGGCCGGTGTTGCGGTTCGGCCCGGGCCGGCAGCGCTGGTGCATGCTCAGGACAAGGCGATCATGCGAGATCGGCTCGACGGCTCTCGGGGCGCCATGCCCCGTCAGCTCGGGTGGTAGCCGACGCGGCAGCACTGGCCGCCTTCGGTGACGAGCAGGGCTGGCCGATCATGGCGAAGGCCTCCCGCGGCGGATACGACGGCAAGGGCGTCTGGCGGCTCGACTCTGCTGCCCAGGCGGGCGAGCCCTTCGCGCAGATTGAGCGACGGCGTACAGATCATCGGCGAGGAGTTCGTGGATTTCGCGCGCGAGCTGAGCGCCCTGGTGGTGCGCTCACCGTCCGGGCAGGCGGCGGCGTACCCGATCTCGGAATCCGTGCAGCGCAATGGCATCTGTGTCGAGACCATCACACCTGCGCCCGAGCTCGATGATGATCACGCGATCGCGGCACAGCAGCTGGCGCTGAGGATCGCTCACGAGCTCGGTGTCGTCGGGGATGCTGGCTGTGGAGCTGATGCAGCGTCGCAGACGGGTCCGTCGTGGTCAACGAGCTTGCGATGCGACCGCACAACACCGGCCACTGGACGATCGATGGAGCCCACACGTCGCAGTTCGAGAACCATCTGCGGCGCCGTGCTCGACCTACCGCTCGGCGACCCGGCCAGTAGACAGCACGGTGGACCGTGATGGCCAATGTGTTCGGTGGGAGCATCGACGATCTGCCGTCAGCACTGCTGCACTGTTTTGCCCGGGACCGGCGGCTGCGGGTGCAGCTGTACGGCAAGCAGGTACGTCCCGGCCGCAAGGTGGGCCATGTCACGACCTTCGGAGATGATCTTGACCAGACACGGAAACGGGCGCGGCACGCCGCGGCCTACTTGATGGGAGATCCCAATGCCTGACGACATCCCTCGGCCCACGGGTCGGGATTGTGATGGGTTCCGATTCGGACTGGCCGGTGATGAGTGCCGCCGGGCTGCACTGCACGAGTTCGGCGTGGTATTCGAGGCCGATGTGGTCTCCGCGCATCGGATGCCCGACGCGATGATCAACTACGGGCGCACGGCTCACAGTCGCGGCTCGAGGTGATCATCGCCGGCGCCGGTGGCGCGGCGCATCTGCCGGGCATGCTCGCCGCGGTCACGCCGCTGCCGGTGATCGGCGTGCCGGTGCCGCTGAAGTATCTCGACGGCATGGATTCGCTGCTGTCGATCGTGCAGATGCCCGCCGGCGTGCCGGTGGCGACCGTCGCCATCGGCAACGCCCGCAACGCCGGGCTGCTTGGCCGTACGCATCCTCGCCGGCCGAGCGATCCGCAGCTGCGTCAGCGAATGCTCGACTTCCAAGATCAGCTTCGGACAGGCTGCCGAGGCCAAGGGTGCCGCCGTCCGGGCCGAACGCCGCAAGATCAGGGCCAGCGGCGTCCGGCTAGTGCTCAGCCCGACGGTGCGGTCGGGGAAGTTGGTGGCCGGTGCGCGGGTCTGCTGACGCAGGGGTTTGCGGCTGATCGCACGTCGGCCACGGACTCGTTCCTGCTCGGGGCGATCCCGCCTGCTGATCACTTCGGTGATCTTCACCGGGCTGCTTGATTGCGCTGATCACGCAGCTCGAGCCGGCCTGTCGACTGGCTCACGCCGTTCGCCGACGGCTGGGCTCGAGGCCTGGCTACCGCCGTCCGCGTGCTCATCGGCGCCGCGTTGGTCAGCTGGTGCCGTGCTGATGCATGGTGATCTCGCTTCACCACACTGACCCTGGCCCTCGGATCGCCGCTTGTACGACAAGCTGTCCGGCGTCGGTCGAAGCCGAGTTCGGTGAAGTGCCTGAGCTCAACGAAAACGTCGGCGCGGGGTCTGGCCGGCGCTGCGGCAAGCGTTCGCGCTTGATCGCGGTCTCCGCACTTGGGGCTCTGATGCTCTTTGCTGACCGGATTCGTCCCGGTCGTCGGTCAAACCGTCGTTCCGGTGCTCTCGGCAACCTTCGGCGGCTGGATGCCTGAGTATCGAACTCGTCGGGCTCGGCCGTTCGAACGACGCGGATGCTGCGGCTTGCGGATCGTCGTGCGGCAATGCGGAGGCGGCGGATTCGAGTCCTCGGTTTTGCGCGTCCCGACCTTCCTGCTGCTCGCCATCCCGCTGGCTGGGGCGGTGGTCTTTCCAGATAGCGACCGCGGGAGGCACGCTGCTCGCTCGACAACTCCTCGGTGAACCCACGTAATGCAGGCTGACAATCTTCCGGAGGTGGTTCAGTGTCTGAGCTGTCCGTGCAGCTTTACACCCTACGCAAGGCCCTGGAGCAGGATTTCGACGGGACATTGCAGAGGCTCGTCGGCTTCGGGTTCACCCAGGTTGAGCCGTTCCAGCTTCCTGCAGTTGGCGCGATCGGCTACGCGACTGGACTGTCGCCGAAACGGGCTGGCTGCGCCAACGACACATGTTGGATTGCTCAGCGGGAGATCAGGATGAGATCTGTCGGGCTGGCCGTCGAACTCGGGATCCAGACGATCGTCGAGCCGTACGTTGACCTCGGCTCGCTGGCAAGCAGAGGCCGACATCAGCGAGAGTCGCATCCGAGCTCAACGAAGCGGCACAGGAGGGCGGCCCGATACGGTCTCAGGGTCGGCTATCACAACCATCATTTCGAGCTCGAATCCAAGATCAGCGGTGTTCACGCGCTTGGAGGTGTTCGCGGATCGGCTCGCGCCGGAGGTCGTGCTTGGAGGTCGACACCTACTGGGCGTATGCCGGGCGTGCCGACGTGCCGGCCTTGCTCAAACGCCTGGGCGATCGGGTCGTCGCGCTGCATTTGAAGGATGGCGACGGGACGCCTCGATACCGACCAGACAGGTCGCGGTCGGGATCTGGCGTGCTTGCCGGTCTGGGACATCATCGCGGCGGCTCCCGAGGCGCACTTCGCGTCGTCGGAGCTGGACGGCTCGCAAGACCGACCTGTTTGAGGCCGTACGCGGCTAGTCGCGAATTCCTGCTCGCCGAGCAGGCCTGATCGTGAGTAGCCCGGTTGGCGTCGGCGTGATCGGCGCCGGCACTATCAGCGACACGTACCTGGAAAACCTTCAGCAACTTTCGCCGACACCGAGGTGCTGCGCCGTCGGCGACATTGTCACTCGATGCCGCCAAGGAGAAGGCGGTCAAGTACGAAGTTCCCTCCGCAGGAGACGTAGCCACCGTTCTCGACCACCCAGATATCGAGATCGTTGTCAACCTCACGATCCCGGCTGCTCACGCGGACGTCGCGACTCAGGCGATCGCGACTGGCAAGCACGTCTGGAACGAAAAGCCTCTGGCCCTCGATCGCGTTAGCGGCCGGAAGCCTGCTCCGCGACGCCGAAGCGGCTGGGTTACTGGTTGGCTGCGCACCGGATACCTTCCTGGGTACTGGCTTCCAGACGGCCTGCCGGCTAATCGAGCAGGGCCTCGATCGGGACGCCGCTCACGGCTCTGGCGCTGCTGCAGTTGCCCGGACCGGAGCTTGGCATCCCAATCCCGCGTTTCTGTACGCGCGCCGGTGCTGGTCCGCTGTTCGACCTTGGGCCTTACTACCTCACTGCACTCGTGCAGGTCTTCGGCTCAGTCTCGTCGGTGGCTGCCCTCGGGTCCAAGGCCCGGGAGCGGCGGGTGATCGGTTCCGGTCCGAAGGCGGGGGAGGAATTCGATGTCACGGTGCCCAGCCACGTGAGTGCGCTGGTCTCAGTACGAGTCGGGCCAGTGCCGCCCAGGCCACGTTCTCCTTCGACTCGGCGCTGCCTCGTACTCTCTTGGAGGTCAATGGCACCGAGGCAACGATGCTGTTTTCCGATCCGAACTCACTTCGACGGCGAGATTGCGGTCAGAAAACGCGGGGGCGAGGACTGGGAGACGGTGGCCGCCACGACGGCCCTGTCCTTCGCGAGGCACTGGAGTGCTGGACATGGCCCGCGCGATTCGCGAGGGAAGACCGCATCGTGCGCAGGGAGCGATGGGCTATCACGTGCTTGACACCATGATCGCGATTGCAGAGTCGGTCGAGTCACGGGCCTTCGTCGAGGTGGACAGCTCGGTGGACAAGCCGCCGCTACTGCCTGAGGACTGGGACCCGCTGGCCCCAACGCTCTGAGCTAGGCCACATTTGTCGGATTCCTACGTAGACATAGATTGCTGACGGTCTGCACGGGTTGCAACCTATGCAGACCGTCAGAGACGCTACGTGCACGTAGGTTTCAGAACCAGGGCTCGAGCGTGACGAGCCGTCCGATCGCTGCCGGGCTAGGCAAAATAACGCGTGTGAGCGACTTTGCGGAGATTTACCGACCCACTGAGGAGCATGAGGCGTTCCGCGCCGCCGTGCGCGAGCTGTGCGAGGAGAAGGTCGCCCCGAACGCCGCCGAGGCCGACGAGTTAGCGCGAGTTTCCCGAAGGCCTCCTACGAAGCGCTGGTGTCCGCGGATTTCCACTGCACCGCACATTCCGGAGGCGTACTCCGGTGTGGGCGCCGATGCACTCGCGATCGTGATCGTCATCCGAGGAGATTGCTCGGCGTCTGTGCGGCGACATCCCTGATTCCGGCAGTCAACAAGCTCGCCAGCCTGCCGTGGCTGCTCGTCGGCTCGGAGGAGATCAAGCTGAGCCTATCTGCCGCCCATTGCTCGCGGCGAGGCGATGGCCTCCTACTGCCTGTCCGGAGCCCGAGGCCGGCTCGGATGCGGCGAGCATGCGGACTCGGGCCGTACGAGACGGTGATCATTTCATCCTCAACGGCGTGAAGCGCTGGATCACCAACGCCGGGATCTCTGACTTCTACACGGTCTTCGTCGTCACCGATCCTGAAGCCCGCTCCAAGGGCATCAGCGCCTTTTGTGGTTGAGAAATCCGATGTCGGAGTGTCATTTGGCGCTCCAGAGAAGAAGCTGGGCATCAAGGGCTCGCCGACGTGCGAGGTGTACCTCGACCAGCGTACGCGTCCCCGAGTCGCGGATGATCGGCGCGGAGGGTACGGGCTTCGAGACCGCGATGCGCACCCTTGATCACACCCGCATCACCATCGCCGCACAGGCGGTCGGCATCGCCCAGGGAGCTCTGGACTACGCGCTTGGCTATGTCAAGCGAGCGCAAGCAGTTCGGCAAGGCACTCGCTGAGTTCCAGGGCTTGCAGTTCATGCTCGCCGACATGGGCATGAAGCTGGAGGCTGCGCGGCAGCTCACCTACGCTGCGGCGGCGCAAGTCCGAGCGTGGCGACGCCGACCTGACCTTCTTCGGTGCTGCGGCCGAAGTGCTTCGCCTCCGACGTGGCGATGGAGATCACCACCGACGCGGTCCAGCTGCTCGGCGGCTACGGCTACACCAAGGATTATCCCGTTGAGCGCATGATGCGCGACGCGAAGATCACCCAGATCTATGAGGGCACCAATCAGATCCAGCGGATCGTGATGGCTCGCCAGCTGTTGTCTGGACTTAAGCGCTAACCGACCTCGGCGCTGTTCTCCGGCAGCCCGCTCGGCCAGGTTCGCTCGCCCACGCGCCGGTCGCATCGCCAGCAACTCTGCGAGCAACTGTTCGTCCAATGGCTCCTCGAGTGCGTCCACAGCGGACCGCAGGTGACGCGACTTCGTCAGTGCCGATCAGGGTGGTAGCGCACCGCGGGCGCTGTAGGGAGTATTGGTTGGCGACGAAGGCGATGTCGACGCCATCGCTCTGCGCACAGCGAGACCATCCTGGACGCCGCATCGCGGATCGCGAGGGTTGCGGGGTGGTCGAGCTTGATCGATGAGCCGGCCGGCGTGAGCAGGCCGAGCGCGACCGCGGCTGCGTCGATGAGGCCGACGCCCTGAGCGGTCTGCAACTGGCGCAATCTCGCGTTCCAGCGTGTCGTCCAAGAGCGTGGCGTGAGCATAGGTCAGGCAGACGTCCAGCTCGGTCTCGGTCATCGCCGCGTTCATCACTGGGGCGGGGTAGCCGGTCATCCCGATGTAGCGGCAGAGGCCCTCGTCGCGCATCGCGCGGAGTTCGGCGTAGAGAGTCCTCGAACACCGGATGCGAGCGGGACGAACTCGATGTCGTGAAATTGCAGAATGTCGACGTAGTCCGTCTTCAACAGGCGCAGGCTGTTCTCGACACTGCGTCGGATGCGCCCTGGTGAAAAGTCGAGAGTCATTGACCCCATAGCGTCCCGTCTTGGTGCCGAGCACGACCTGGTCTCGACGGCCCGCCAGTGCCTTCGCCCAGTCGCTCCTCGGCATTGCCGTAGTAGGCAGCCGTGTCGAAGAACGAGATACCAAGATCTAGAGCCTCGTGCACCACCGCAATCGCAGCGAACTCATCGACCGCCCCGAACAACTCACCGAGGGGTGCGGTTCCGAACCCTAGCCGGGACACCTCCAGCTCAGTCCGTCCCAAACGCGCGTACTCCATTTGCACTCCTCCGTCCCGCGCCCTGCCGCCCTCGACGTTGGGCGCCATTGTCCACGAGAGCTTGCATACTCTCGTTCGTGTTGACCGAGTCAGTGATGTCATGTCTGACTCTTGACATCACTGAGCTTCCGCGACATGCTGGACGCATGGCGTCACGAGCTGTCTTTCCGCTGCGTTGGCGTAACGAGCGGCTCGCGTGCGCTGACGGCCGAGGTTGCCTCCCGGCTAGGCATCAGCCAGAACGAGCTGATCGAGCAGGCGATCGAGCACGAGGTCATCGCCCGGGGCGCCATGTTGAGTGATGATCTGCGAGCCGCTGCCGACCGACTGGCCGAGCTCACCCAGGAGCAATACGAGCGAATCCAAGCGCGCGGTCTTGAAGACTACGTGGCAGGTGAGGGTCTGTTAGAGCCGGTCCAAGCTCGATCGACGCAGCGTTCTGTCGCATCCAGCGACGTCGCAGTAGACCGTTCGCCACGCATCCGGTGACGTCACCTCGATCTACAGATCGGGCCGCGCTGAGCTGGCATGACGGCTCCGTCGTGGCAGGACGATAACCCAAACAACCTTTCTCTCATTCAGAGCAACGCGACTCAGCTGATCAGCGAGCTACACGCCAGCAGCGCGGTGAGCGGATCATGCCAACTCGCGAGGAATTGTGCCGTTGGCATGCCGGGCTCTGCGCCGGCTGCGACGTGCCGGTCGCCGGCTACGTCGGTCATTTCCGAGGCGACCCTGCTGTCAGCGAACTCGTCGATTACGAGGTCGGACTCTGGGGCGCCGCTCAGGGACGGCAATCTGCAGAAGATGGGCGTCTGGGCCAGCCGCGTCAACGAGGGAGATGGCCGCGGTGCTTGCCGGCCTGCACGCCGTCTTCGCTGAGCTTGACGCGCAGAGCTGCCCGTCGGCTCAGCCACCCGGTACCGCAGACGAGATACTTCAAGTGATCAGCTTCGCTGCCCTCGCCCATGGCGAATGCTTGCGCGTACACCCGTTTGCCAACGCGGCAACGGTCGTGATCGCCAGACTCCTGGTGGCGTTCATCTGCCTGCGGTACGCGGCGCCGATGTTCTTGCACATCAAGCCGCGCCCCGAGGGCGGAGGACTATGTCCGTGCCAGTCGCAGACTCGATGGGCCGGCCGCCAGACTTCGTTGGCAATCACACGCCGACGACTGCCGTCTTCGCGCACCTGCTCGCCGACAGAGCTCGCCGGCGAGCGGGTGGCTTAGCGGTGATCGCCGCTACTCGCTAGATTTGGCGCGATGACCGCCGAGTTCACCCTGGCCGCCTGCGCAGAGATGATCTTCACCGAGCTGCCCATCGCCGAGCGAGGTGCGGCGGATCGACGATCTTGGTTTCCAGGTCGAAATCTTGGGATTGGACCAGACACGACATCGACAAGCCTCCGGTCTGACCGGTGCCACCTTCTCGTCGATGACCGGCTATGTGACCGGCGACCTCATCGATCCTGACGGGGCCGACGACCTGGTCGCGACGGCAGAGCAATCCATCGCAGTGGCGGCAAGGCTTGGTATCCCTCGACTCAACCTGCATGGCACTGGCTTGGATAGCCGTGGTCTGCCCGATAAAGCCGGTCGAAGTGATCACCGGTGAGATGTGGCTGACAGCAGAACACACTCTGGCCAGGATCGCCGCGCTTGGTCAGCGCGAGGGGGTGATCTTCTGCCTGGAGAATCTCAACACCGCAGTTGATCATCCCGGTACACCGTTTGTGAAGGCCGCTGACACGCTTGCGCTGGTTGCAGCCGTCGGACAGTTCTCAGTCTGCGGCTGATGTTGGACATCTACCACGCCCAGATCGGCGAGGGAAACCTCGTTGAGCTGATCAACAAATGTGCGCCTGTACATCGGTGAGGTGCCAGGTTGCTGATGTTCCGGGCCGTTGCGAGCCTGGAACCGGAGAGATCAACTATCCGCGCATCGCACAGGCACTTCGCGAGATCGGCTATCAGGGCACGGTCGGCCTCGAGGCGTGGGCTTCCGGTCGACAGCGAACTCGCGCTCGAACGCTTCCAGTACTGCATTCACCCTGTCACGTTAGGCGTATCAAGATCGCCCAAGAGCCGTTCTTCGATTGCAGGCGCCCAGCGGGACTAGTCTCGGCACGCCATCAAGGGACCGTTCGCGATCCACAAGTGTCCATAGGGGGTTCTCACTCGGTCGATGTGACCCAGCACTAGACCTTGCTCTCACTCTCGGAAACAGAGAGAGGGGCCTCACAATTGCTGGAAGTCGCACTTCTCGGAGAGCAGTATCACGCAGGATCGAGCGCGACGAACCTTGCACGCTCCCTCGCGCTCCATCGCCTTGCTCGGTTTCCTCGCTATTCCGCCGAGGCACCCCAACCGAGGCAACGGCTGGCTGCGATGTTTGGCCCGATTCGACCGGAGCAGCAGGCGCGGACGAACCTGCGACGGGAGCTGCACTACCTCCGCGTGCTGCTCGGTGACGATCCGTCCTTGGTTGTTGATCAGGCCACGCTGATGTGGCGAGAGTGGCTGACCTGCCGCGTCGACAGTGACGCGTCTGCCATCGCGAACGGCAGCTGGCACGGCAAGGCGCTGGTGGCGGGTGACGATCACCTGATGCTCGGCGACATGCTGCCGCTGCAGTCGCCGAGTACCACGGGGACCTGCTGCCGGGGATGTTCGACGACTGGGTGCTCAATCCGAACGAGAGACGCTGCGCAACGAAGGTTGCGTTGCATTGTGCGACCACCTGGTGGCCGGCTGGCGTGGCGTCGGTGACACCAGGAAAGCCGTTGAGTAGCGGCAGGATCCGGGTGCGACTAGAGCCCTCGAGGAGTCGGATACCGATCGCTCATGGAGCTGCAGGCCGACGCGGGCGACCGGGCGGGCGCCATCAGCACGTTCCACAAATGCGCTGAGATGCTAGACCGCGAGCTGCAAGTCAAACCTTCCCAAGCCACGGAGACACTCGTGGAGCGACTCGCTTCAGCTCTGATGCCCCTGACCTGGCACGGGCGCGCAACCCACGACTCACTGCCACGCGGCTTGCTCAACGCGCGCCGCTGGTGGGGCGCGACCAAGAGTTCGACCAGGTACTCCGGTTGTGGAACAAAGTCATCGAGGGCCGGCCGCGATTGCTTGTCGTCACCGGCGATGCCGGGGTCGGCAAGAGCCGGTTGATCTCGAGCCGCGCACAAGGCCCGCACAGACGGCGGTGTCGCGTCGCCACGACGCGGTGTTTTGGGATGGCAGGGCGCTAGCCCCGAAGCCGGCTGCCGACTGGCTGCGCCATCCTCGCATTCAGCGATCGCTGGCCACCCTCGACGAGAATCTGGCGGGTAGAGATTGATCGACCTCACGCCTAGTGCGGCAGGGCGACATCGTGTACGGCGAAAGAGTAAGAGGGGCGCTTCCCGAACCCATCGCCGCCTCCCGGGCGATGGTCGACGCCGCTGGCAGCGGCACAGGTTCTTCGAGGGACTCGTCGCGGGATCCTCCTGTCGACCAGCCAACGCCCTCGTGCTGGACGACCTGCAGTGGTGTGACGATGAGACAACCGCGTGGCTGCCAGTTGCTGCTCGATCGAGCGGCAGGAGCGCCCCCATTGATCGCGGCAACAGCACGACGCGAGAACGGCAGGTACAACGCCGAGGTGTCTCCACCGCTAGCTGCGTTGAGGTCGGCGGGTTCCTTGATCGAGATGGACCCGCCGCCGCTCGGACGCAGACGGCGTGCGGGCGCTCGCAGCCTCGTTCCCGAGCGAGGGCTGTAACGACGAGGAGGTTTCGCTGCTGGCCACCGCAACGGTGGGTACCGCTCGACGTCGGATAGAGGCTATTCGAGCGAAGCGAGCTGGATCGCGAACGCGTTCTTTCATCGCGCTCGTGGACCTCTCGTCGGTCCTGAGCCGTTTCGGCTGGAAGCAACGTCGCCCCGCACGCGAGGTCGCCGGGTTGGCCGCAGCCGTCGGCCGGGACTTCACCTCGACCTGCTCACCGAGCCAGTGATCTCGATGCTCCGATACCGTGCGCCCGTTCGGTCGACGAACTGGGAGGCAGGGCATCTTCGGGAACAACTCAGCGGATACGACTTCCACACGACTTGGTCCGTGATGCTGCGTACGGGCATCGGTGTCGCCAGCGCACCGGTGGCTGTTGCATCGTCGGATCGCACGTAAAGTCTCCAGATACTCCACGGCCAGCGCCAGGACGAGGTCGCCGCTCAGCTGGCCGAACAGTAGTCGACCGAGGTGGGCGACCGACTGGCAGCGTGCACTACTACTCGACGGGCGGCAGCTTGCCGCCGCCGTATTCGCCTAACTCTGAGGCGGTGCGCTGCTTCAACCGCTGTCTCGGAGCCCATCGCCAGCGGCTGGCTGGCGCGCGCCGGAAGAAGAGGAGTCTCGAGGTCCTGCTGGAGATGTACAATCGCCGTTGAACGCGATCCACGGTTACGCTTCGCGACAACTGCAGGCCACGCTGGAACGTCCGCGCATCTCGCCGAGAAACTCTCCCGACCTCGCGACCTGATGTCCTGCTTCGTCGGCCTGTTTGCCGCGCGTTCTCGCACGTGAGGACATGTCACCGATGCGTTCGAGTTCGCGACCCGTGCTCTTGATCTGCGAGACTGAACCTGAGATGCGCTGGTCAGGCTCACCTCGCGGTCGCCGGTCCCCGGACCAGTCTCGGTCGACTCGAGGGAGGCACTGATCACTTCGAACGCTCCCGTGGCGCTATCCCGGGCTCGGCCTCGCAGATAGTCGGCACGCTGCCTGAGGTGCATGGCTTGGTGTGGAGTGCGCACGCGCACCGGCTACTCGGAAATTCGAGCAAGTCGTCGCGAAGTGCCGCGAGGCCGCGTCTGACCTGGCGCGGTCCGCAGACCACCCGTACAGCCTTGCCGTTGCGCTGGGTTACGCGGCGACCACACACCAGCGTTGATTGACCGATCGGCGTGGCGCCGCCGAGGCGGCGAGCGAACTCACTCGGCTTCAGCGAGCGCTACTCGTTCAGCTTCTACGGCCAGTGGGCGTCGGTCGATGGCTGGGTGCGTGGCGGTGAGGCCGGTCTCTGTTCTGCATCCAGCAGGGCATCGACAAGCTTCGGTCGGCTGGTCAGAATGCTCGGATGCCGTACTGGCTCTACCTGCTGGCCGACGTGATGGTCCAGGCGGGGCGCACCGCAGCCGCTCGGCGGGATCCTCGACGCGGCTCTCGCAGCAGCCGAACAGCACGACGAGCGGTGGTGGATGCCCGAGGTGCTTCGTGCCCGGGCACGACTTCGAGCCGCGATGCGGCGGTACCCATGCTCCGTCAGGCCGCGATCCCTGCGGAAGAACCAGCACAGCCGGGTGCCCAGGCCCGCTGCGCGAGCAGGATCCTGGCCGAACTCGCGGCGCCGGTCTGGAGGATGACAGTGGCTCCTTCCGCTGGGGTGATGGAACCGAACGCTGCGCGAACGCTGTTGGTCCTAACGTCGTCTGGCGATGACGACAACAGCACCTTCACTGATCACAGATCTGAAGATTGACGAGCTCGCAGCTGGCGTACGCGGGGCTCTCACGCTTCCCTCGGACCTCGGCCACGCGACGAGGCCAGGCCGCCCATAACGGAGCGTATCGACCGGCGACCGGCTGCTCTTGTTCGGCGGTGCCGGACGTCGCCGATGTGATCGCCTGCGCGTCAACTTCGCGCGAGCGATTACACACCCGACCGCCATCCGGCGGCGGAGGGCACAACGGGGAGCGGTTTCGGTGTTCGGGATAACGCACCGTGATCGACCTCGGTGGTTTTGCGGAGTTACCGACGTTGTGGAACCCGGGGCCGCACACCGTACGGGTGGACGCCGGTGGCTGCACCTGAGGCGATGATCGACCACGCCACCGGTGCTTCTGGGCATGGCGACGCCCTCCGGGTTCATCTCGACAACTGGAGTGGGCGGACAAACCCTCGGTGGTGGACTCGGCTACTTGTCGCGGAGGTTCGGCCTCCAGCGCATCGACAACCCTCCCCTGCCGACGTCGTCGTGTTAAGCTGACGGCAGCTTCGCTCACCGCGAGCTACGCGAATCGCAACAAGACCTTGGCGCTCCGCGGCGGCGGCGGCAAATCTCTCGTGGTGTCGTTGCCGCCGGAAATTCACATTTGCGGTATCCACGAAGGTGATCGGGGAGAACTGGAACTGCCACTGCGGGCCCGGTGTTTTATTACCGACACTGCCGGATACTGAGGAAGTCTTCCGCTGGTATCGTGCGAACTGCCTGCCGGCGTGGCTCCCGGCAGTCTCAGCGGGCTGGATCGGAACCATGGCTGGTACCCCCGGCCCCGCGCCCGAGGAGCCGTGGGGACGCGTCACGGGTATGCGGTATCTGTCTGGTGTTACACGGGGAGCGCAATGCCGACAGGCGCTGACGACGTGCTGGCTTGCAGTGCGTGAGTTCGGTGCCCTCGCCGGGTCCTGCGTGGATCGCAGCCGATGCCAGTACCGGGTCCCGTGAGCGCATTCGACGACGCTGGCCCCGGAAGCGCGGGCCCGCAGTGGTACTCGGAAGGCGGACTCCCTTCACCGAGATCACCGACGGAGGCGATGGCGCCGTGTCGCAGGCGTGCCGCTGACCCCGCCCCGACGCTGACGCGCCATGCATCCTGTATTCTGACGGCGGCGCCGTTGCCCCAGGGTCGCTGCGGACTGCGCCCACAGCGTTTCCGGCCATTACCGTGGCGAGGCTGGAGGCTGCTGAGCCAGTTGTCGCAGGTCAGATCCGGCACTGCATGTAGAATCTTCGCCACGGATCACCGAGTGGGCCACGATATTGAAGAGCTGCATCTCCACATATCTGTGGAGGCGCCTACACTCACTTCCCGGCGATGGATGACGAGGGTGGAGATCGGATTGGGTTGAGCCGTCACCGCGGCAACTGCTGATCGGCTGGCTGCGTGAAGCAGCAAGGCGCCACGACTCCGACCAACGCCTTCCAAGCACATCAACCAGAACATCCCCACTCAGCGTTCCGGGCACAGGTGACGGAGCCGTGCAACTCCATCCTTCTAGCGGCCTCAGCGGCGCAGCTCACAGTGGCGCGGATGCCATCGGCTGGCGCTCGACCTGGGGCCGCGCCGACTCTGGTTCAGCGCAATTTGCTGAATACCGCTGGCAGATGATACGGCGCGGCTAGCCCGGTACGCGGCCGCGATACAGCAGGCCTCTTCTCGTCTTTGGGTTCTTCGGTGAGGATCGCGTCCTGTTCGAGGGTGTACCAGCCGTTGTAACCGTGCGCGCCGAAGGTGTCCGACGATGGCGGGCACGTCGACGTCCCCTTGACCGAGTGGCCGGTACATTCCCTGTTTCACGGCTTCGCTGTAGGTGAGCTGACCGGACTGCACCTTCGCCGCAACCGTCGAGTCCACGTCCTTCAAGTGCAGATGCGCGATCCGCTCCGGAGCTTGTCGTGCCAGCTCGGCGGGATCCGTCCCACCGATGAGGAGATGACCGGTGTCCAGGCACAAGAGAGATCGACGAGCCGTCGAGCACCTGCTGCACGTCGTCTCCCGTCTCGATCATCGTGCCGACGTGCGGATGCAGCACTGCACGGACACCTCTATCAGCGGCCAATTCTGGCCACCCGATCGAGGTTGGATAGCAGTCGTTGCCACTCCGCCTCATCGAGCTGCGGCCGGTTGTCATAACCGGCGGAGCCGGTGACGGCCGACAAGACCAGGACCTGTGCTCCGGAGGCGACATAGCCGTCGAGGATGCGGTCTACCTCGGGCACAGGGTCGTGTCCCGACACGTGCAACAGCAAAGGCGTGAACCCGCCAACAGCTTGCAGCCCGTGCTCGGACAACACACCGGCCATCGCCGCCGGCTCGCTCGGCAAGAAGCCTTCGGGTCCGAGCTCGGTCGCCACGAGGCCCACCTCGCGCATCTCCTTGAGCACTCGATCAGGACCCAGCTGGTAGCCCCAGCCCGGCACCTCGCAGACACCCCAGGAGATTGGCGCGCCGGCGATCTTGTGCTCTGGACGGTTCGTCTGCTCGGTGGTCACTGGATCCGCACCTCCTCGTAGCGCGTCCACCCATTCGGGGTTCGCCACCGCCGCCGGCCGGCGACCGCGCAGAGCACATCGAGCGATGCCGCGCGCTGCGTCGACGAAGGTGGCAGCCGCGGCGCGACGCGTCATTCCCATCAGATGCGGTGTGAGTACCACGTCGGGGTGGTCGAACAAGGCGTGGTGCTCCGGCGGTTCGGGATCGAAGACATCGAGTCCCACGCCGCCGAGCCGCCCGGACTCCAGCGCAGCGAAGGCGGCATCGAGGTCAACCAGCCCGCCGCGACCGCAGTTGATCAGAATCGTTCCCGGCCGTACGCGATCCAGAAATGCACTTGTCGACCAGGTGATGGGTTTCTTCGGTCAGGGGTACGTGCAGCGTCACGACGTCGCTCGCCGAGGCGAGCACCGACAGGTCGGCAGACTGCAATCTCCGGCGGCGGCGCGCTGAAGGGGTCGTACGCCAGCAGGTTCATCCCGAACGCTGTGGCAAGCTCGCCGACCCGCCGCCCGATCCGTCCGTAGCCGATGATGCCGATCGTGGCGCCGTCCAGGTCGCCCATGGAAACCTGACCGCGATCCGCCCACCGGCCGTGCCGGACGAGATCGGTGAATGGACGTAATCGCTTGACCAGATGCAGGGCCAGTGCGAACACCCCTCGGCCACAGCTCTGCGTGCCACTGCCCGGCGTGATCACGACCGGGATGCCTCGTGCTGTGGCCGCTTGGAGATCGACGTGGTCGACGCCGACACCGGTGCGTGCGAGGACGCGCAGCCGCGGGGCGCGAGCAAGAAACGCGGCATCGACGACGGCATCGGCACGAACGATCGCGCCGGCGGCGTTGGCGATGTGCTGTTCGCTTGGATCGGCGACGAACGCAATCTCCTCGCCGAGGACGCCAGCGACCAGCGCCGGCTCCACGGGGCCGAGTGCCACGACCACCGGACGGTCGACAGTCACGACCTCACCCAGCTTGCCGTGGCGGGTGTGGCCGGGTCGCCGCCGAATGTCGGCGGCCGGAACCGCTGGGACTTGCTGCCACGTGCCGCGCTCGCTCGAGGCGGCGGCGGCCGCAATGACCTCAGCCACATGGTGGGCGTCGTCGACGGTGGAGTTACGACGCTCGCCACCGGTCACCGCGACGAGGAACTTCTTCGCCTCAATGACCTTGAGATCGTCGTGGCCCATGCTGGTGCCCGGACCCGGCTGAAAGTGTGCATAGTCGCCGAGGTGGGAGTTGCCGAGCACGGTGGTGTAGCCGAAGTGCGGGCCACCTCGACCCAGGCAAATCCGCAATTCGTTCATCTGCTCGAAGTTCCAGGCCGCCGAGCCCTCGGTGCCATAGATCTCGAAACCGATGACCGCACTGCGGTCCGACAATGACCCGCGAGGCCTCCAGCGTGCCGACCGCTCCCGCCGCCCGGGAGTCGGGCGCGAAACGTACCAGCGCCGCGGCGTAGTCGTCGTTTTCCACCGGTGCCAGCTCGCCGTCTTCGATGACTGCGAAGTGCGTGCCAGAACCCATAGGCAGAATCGGCCGCTCGGTGTAGACCGTGCTCGTCAGGGCACTCACCTCGCTGATCGGCCCGAGCAGGTACTGCACGAGGTCGATGACGTGGCTCAGCAAGTCACCGAGGGCACCGAAACCGGCGAGGTCGCGGATAAACCGCCACGACAATGCGCCGTTCGGTTCGGAGGCATAGCCATTGAAGAAGACCGCGCGAACGTTGGTGATCCGGCCGAGATCACCGTTCATGACAAGTTCGCGTACGTGCTCCACTGCGGGGGCATGGCGGTAGTTGTAGCCGACCGACGTCACGACACCGGCCCTTTGAGCGGCCGCGGCCACGTCGGCCGCCTCCTTCGCGTCACGTCCGACCGGCTTCTCGATCCAGAACGGTTTGCCGGCCTCAGCAGCTGCGACGCCGATCTCCCGGTGGCAGACCGGTGGGTGCGCAGATCGAGACGACGTCGACGTCCGGGTCAGCGAGCACATCCCGATAGTCAGTGCTCGCTTTGGCGCTAGCCGAGGACCTGGCGTGCGTATTCGGCCCGGTCCGGTGCCGTGTCCGCGGCATGCACCAGGCGAGGTCGCAGACCCAACTCGGGGTAGACGTACGGGAGCGCCTGGTACGACCGGGTGTGCAGTTTGCCCATCCAGCCAACGCTGATCAGACCGACGCCTCATGTCGGTGCACCGTGCTGGTCATGAAGTCTCCTGTCGATGATGTGCCCTGAGCCCTTCGACAGCAGGACGTCACTGCGCGACGGCTCAGCGCGCATTCGTCCGGACGCGGCCGAGCTCCGCGGTGAGGGCGGTGGCCAACAGGGTGGAGTCGGAGCCGACCGCCACGAAGGTCCAACCCTGCGCACGCTTCTCGGCCCGCTGCCGCCCTGTTTGGCACGAGCAGCCCGCAGCTTTTGCCGAACTGTTCCGCCGCGCTGCGCACCCGGTCGAGAGCTTCCAGGTAGCTCGGCGGCCTGCACGTCGCCGGGCACCCCTAGGTCATGGCTCAGGTCTCGTGGGCCGACGAACAAGACATCGACTCCGTCCAGCGCAGCAATCTCGGTCACCTGCTCCACCGCACGGGCCGACTCGATCTGCACGACCGCCAGGACTTCGCTGTTGGCGCTGTCAAGGGCAGCACGGGTCGAGGCCGAAGCGGCATGCTCGGTTGTAGGTGGCCACACCGCGATCTCCTCTGGCGGATAGCGCAGGTGTCGTATCGCCGCCGCGACCTCTTCCGCACTGTCCAGCCGGGGCAGCATGACACCGGCCGCGCCTTGATCAAGCACGCGGCCGAGCCGAATCCTCTCCGCAGACTCGACCCGACCACGGTCGGCACCCCGTACGCGCCCGCCGCGACGACGACCGGACCGACCTGCTCCTCGCCGCCGGCGCCGTGCTCGAGGTCAAGCAATACCCAGTCGACGCCGGCTGCGGCACACACTTCCGCCGTGACCGGCGAGGCCGCTCCCACAAAGGTGCCAACAGTGGGCTTGGCCTGCAGCGAGGCTGCTACGTAGCCTGCCGCGATTCAAAGGAGACGTGACGCTCCGCAGCGGTATCGGTAGCCGTGGTCATCCGAACCACCGCTGGGAGGCGCAGGCCGGCTTCGTACTCATCTCGCAATTGGGCAACCGCCTCCTGGTCGGAGACCTCAGCAGGGCAACATCCCACCACGACAACCGGCTCCGGGGCAGCTCGGCGTGCGGGATTGCAGGAACCACAATGACGACCGGCCCCTCGTGGTCGCGGGTGTCAGTCAGCGCGTCGCGGACCTCCGCAGCGGTAGCTGCGCGGATCGCCCGCGCTCCTGCTGCAGGCAATCTGGACGAGGTCCACCTGCAGGTACTCGCCCTCGCGCTGGGCCGGCTTGCCCGCCGGGTCGCCGTTACTGGAGAGCAAGCGCATCGTCGCGATAACGGAACTTGCGTTGCCGAACTCCCGTCCGCTGCGCCACATCTGCAGCCGGTGAATCGCCTGGTAGCCGTGATTCTCCGAAATCACGACCGTGACCGGCAGTCGCCCCTGGAGTGGCGGCGACCAGCTCGGTCGGTGCCATCAGGAACGCGCCGGCTCCGATGAACGACACGTGACGCAAGTAAAAGCTGCAGAGTTTAACCCGGACGGCCAGCCGAACCCCGCAAGCGCGTGCGGTGGGAATCATCAGCCCATGCGTGGAAACCCGAACTCCGGCGTGGTGCGATAAGCGGCGGTCGGCGGCGTCCCGCTACTTTTCTGGAGCTCCCCGGGGGCCCACCGCCGCTGGCGATGATCGTGTCCGCCGGGCAGCGTGTTCTTCCGCAGGCAGAGCCAGATGACCTGGCCTTTAGCAGCTACTTCTGCCCACAGTTTTCGTCAGTGCGTCACGAGACCAGAGCCGATGAGACAGCCGACCTTGTTCGAACGCCGTGTCCGGATCCAGCGCAGCTGCCCGCTCTGCTCTGCCATTGATCGTTGCGGGCGCCAGACCTGGCGGGGCTGCCATCTCGTCCGGGCTCCTGATGCTCAGGAACCACGACCGCCCGGGCCGCGCGGCTAATGCCTGCGCCTGGCAGTATACCAGGCAACATGATCGCCGCTGCTCCCAGCCGGCCGGCGTCGTGTACGTCGACGTTGATGCTCGCGAATCGCACGTCGTGGGGTTCGAGAACAAACAATGACGAGGCCGTTGCGAAGTTTGTCAAATCAAGATCCACTCAGAGTGGCCTAAGTTTATTTTGGATGGCCAGCCTTTAGCTGGTGTTGCAGGCGTAATTTCTCTTCCAAACCGATCCTACTCCAGTTGCCACTAGGTCCGTTACAGCGTTGGGATCTGCACCCTTGCCAGCAAGCGGTCTCGGCGATCGGGATCCTGGTGTGCGCTGGTAAGCTTGGCGCCAACCTGGTAGCTGGCCCCGAGTAGAACGCCAGATCCTACCCAATCTGGCGATATGATCAACAATCCCGCTTCCTTCTGGCAGCCACTAGTCTGAGACTCATGTCGACCCTTCCAATGTCTGGGTAATGTGGCGCCGCTGGATCTGAAATAAACAGCTTTTCCAGAACATCTCGCTGTATTTCGTCGTGCAGTGGTGTGGACGTGGTCGTCCCAGGTGAAGGATAAGTTAATGATTTGGCGCTGGTGGTTCGTGATCAGTGAGCAACGCCCTGGTGATCGTCATGGAAAACGCGGTTGAATGTGCCTTGCCGTATCGATCTGCTAGATCAAAGGAACCGTGGATCGGCTTAAACAGGGCATCGCCTGCCACCTTTCGAGCAGCATCTCTGCGCTTGATGGTGCCAAAACTGTTGTAGCCAATGATCCTGCTGCTGTAAGGTGGTATCTCCGTGGGGAAATAAGACTGGTGCGCCGGTTGGATCAGAGTCACAAAAAGCCGGTTCTGGACACCAGTGCTGTGGTTCACTGCCCTAAGCGCCGATCGGATCACCGCTAATTGCCGCGGTGTGTACGTCGCAAATGCTCCAGGAAGCTGAAGATGCTACGCAATGCCAACGTTTATTGCGGCCCTGAACAACAGGTAGCCCCAGCAAGAGCTGGTCCGGAGTTGCGTTGCCCTGCCAGCGTTTCGCCTGAAGATCCTTGCGCGCAGCGCGCGGCTGGATCAGTCGGATGGTGATGTCACATCCCCACCCGGAATGCCTGATGGTGTGCGTGTAATTTTGGTGGCTGCGTGAATGGTCAGCGAAAAACGTCCTTGCGGATGTCCCCAAGTGAACTCCTTTGATTTGATTAGCGCCGTGTAGGGCTTGACCGCCTCGAGCTCCGCCAGTCTCTGACGGCCCAGTGGTTCTTGCCATTCTGGCTTCTCGAGTTGCGCCAAAGCGGAAGTAAAATAGCGAGATCTGGTGAGCCAAAGCAGTCCCAGCTTGATGTGTGAATGCCATGAAGTGCTGATGATTTCGTAAAGATTGCATTGACGGTGCTGAAGTGGATGTCTGAGGTGAAAGATTCCATATGAACTAAAAATGCTGTCCTGATTATTTCATTTGTTGCACAATATGACTCCTGAATGGGGCCACTCATCACGCTTGCAGAAAATCTGTGTTGAGATTAGTTTCATGCTGGTTCAGGGGAAAACCGAAACAGAAGCTGGTTCAATTCTCATGATCATCGGGCGGACATTAACAGCACGCGTCCCCGCCGTGTCTGGTTAGGAGACCTTAGGAGGCCCGGAGGATGGCTTCGGCGTGTATGTAGTGATCGATCGTTGAACTGCCTGGCTTCCGCTGGAGGTGGATCAGGTCCCCATGCTGGAGTTCTGGGCGAGTAGAGGAATGCGCCGTACGTGATGGCCCTCCATCTTGCAGGAAAATTGTGGCGTGGTCGAGTAGGAAATCGTAACAAGTTGTTATCAGCTATAAAGTATTGATCCGCGCTTGAACGGAGACGGCAACCTGGTTGGTGGTAGTTGATATGAAGCGGCGCTGGCGGCAATCGCGCCAGGGATGCCAGGTCGAGGTCGGCGGTCCAGCTGACGAGGGCAAAGATCACCGGGTGAAGAAGAAGGCCTGAGTCCGCAGACAACTTCTGGACCAGCCATCCGGGCGGATGTGGTGTTCCCCACCGTCGCCGAACACCCGCGGAATGACCTTATGCGCCCGGGCATGCCGACCAGTAGAACGTTCAGCTCGGAAACAAATCTGCAGGCCGCGGAGAGTTAAATGCCCCCAGGTGCGCGCTCATGTAGTAAGTCGACGGGGCTACGCGCCGCGGCGCTGGCGCGAATGTAGTGTGGTGCGGTGGTCGCTGACAACCGGATTGCCTGCGGCTAACGCCGCGAAACAGAGTGGCAACGCCGCAGCAAAAGGTTTCAAGAACGCGGGTGATCCGTGAATTAATAATGCACCGCATCGTCATGGAGCGAAAAGCCGACCTCGGTCCAAGCTTGCCCTGACTGGCACCAAGTGGAGCGTGCCGCCACAGCCGCGTGCCCTGAACGCCGTGCCGCCGGATGATTTTTGAGCGCAGACGCCTCAAGGTTTTGGTGATCGCTCGCTTATTTCCGGGGAGCTGATAGCTTATCTCGGGATCGGCTGGCTTCACGCCTCGCTGATGAGCTTCCACGCCTGATTTTTAAGATCTTCTTATCCGTTCTCGCAGGCTGGCGTGACGCCACCGCGCCGGCTCCTGAGATCAGCGCACAATAAGTACTTCGATTGCCATCTTTTCCTGGCCATCGGGAAATATGCCGACGGGATCGAGTCGTGTCGTGGTAGGCGGTTTATTCTGCCCTGATCTTCGCCTGGTCTGACCCAGTAGACCGCCAGTCCTCTTCCAGAACTGTAGCTGATGTCAGTCCATGAGGCGTTCCTCCAACACCGTCGTGGTTCTGGGCCGAAGGAATGTGTCATCCTAAGAGAGGAAACCGCCGCATAAGCGCCAAGAAAAACCGCCAATAGTCCGTTAGAGCAGCTCCTTGTGGGATATCGTTGCGCCTGATTCACAGATCGCCGTATGCGCTGGATTGAGCCAGAACGAACCGCGCCGACCGTGTGCTGAACGTGGATTGCGGCCGTGTACGCGTGGTGATCGCGCTGAAGCGTGCGTTAACGCCGATCTTGATCGGCAGCGTGTCGCAGCCATTACCTGATCACCACGCACCTTCTTTGCTGATTGATGTCGTGGATGCAAGGCGCCGCATCGGTTCTCCGCCGTGGTTTTCGCGGGATGCCTCGGCTGAACCCCCTCGTGGCTGCGACCGCCGCCGTGCGTGTTGTTTTTACTCTCCGCGTGGAAACCGGTCTCCTGATGACATGGTGGTGACGCACCAGGCATTCGGTCACGAGGATCAGGGCACGGTGATCTCTGAAGGCGCCGGACGTACCGAGATCAACACCGCCTGTTGGTAACCAACCATGTGTGGAAACTGATCGTGACCCCGGTGACTGACCTTCCAGGCGCGGCTGATCGGCATCGGAATGGACACCGGCTGCGGCGCGACCGCTGCATATCTCATGGGGCCAGTGGTTGGGTGATCGGCCAGGAAAGACGCTGGCTAAAGCGTTGAGTCGAGGGGTTCTTCATGGCGAGGGAGGAAACGGTGCAGAGGTGGGGAACGAGTAGCGCGATGTCGCTACCTGACCGCGCCATGATCGAGATCGACACAGCGATGACCTCAGACGAAACCATGCGTGGTCTTTGTCTCGGTCTGCTCCTACAGCAACCCCAATCTGGGCGCGTAAAACCTAACGGGCGGTGCAACCCGGCGATCGTGTTTGCAAAGCTGCTGCCAGGCAGTTGACGCCCGGTCCTCATCGCCCACGACCTGACCACGATACCAATACGACCCGTTCGTGTGCGCGTTGATTTGATTTCAGCCGTGGTTCATCACGACCTCAGGCTGGATATGCGTCAAATGCTACGCGGATCAGCAGGTTTTTTTTATTAAAAGCGCTACCTTTGGGAAAGTGGTTTACCTTCCCGGGCCACTGAATATTCTACATCATTACGCCGTGGTTAAATACGCCGGCACCCCTGGCCTCTAACCAACCCTGAAGGCAGTGTGGCCGTTATAGCGATCGACATCGCTGATGGTCAGAGAGAATCCGCTGGTGGGAGCAACACATGACGCCAGCGCCAGCTCTGTCAATCCCAGAGGGCTATAGCAGTAACGCTGAGAAGCCATTGCCGGGTCAGCCTCAGGGCAGGTATTGCTGATGGGAAGAGGTTGGTCGGGTCGTAGCGCTTGATCTGAGAGCTGGTCGTAAAGCTGTTATGCATGGATGCCGGATCCGCCCTCCCTTCACCTTCTGCCGTCCATCAGCATGAGTTGATGGGCGCTCCCGCCGAGGTGGAGTGCAGCTTCCCAGTACCTGCGCACCACCATATGTGATCCAGGTGGTGAGAATTCCAGCCGCGTCGGACTGAATGAATTCCGACAATGACACCTGGCCCAGCCTCTCTCCGCCCCGGTAGGCGGAACGCAGTCGTATCCTCGGCAACCTGGTCACGCGCCGCTGATCGTGGGTACAGGCGCATGGCGGCCCGGCGTCGGATGTAATCTCGGCATACTGCCTGTGCACCGCGATCGCCTCGTTTGCGATCTTCGTGGAAGAAGTCCGGGCCCTCTCCAGTGCCACCGCAAAGTGGCCCGAGCGAAGTGCATCGGAAGGCGCCCGTGGTGGACCCGGTACGGCATCGGAAGGTAGCCTGACTTCAAAGGTAAGCGGCGAGCTGAACTGATCGCACCGTAGCTAACACCTCATCATCAGCCTTGTCGGGCGCCCTAAAAAATAACACCCTCAAACGATAAAGCCGCAACGCTGGGCAGGCTCCCAGAGCCCTCCTCGGGAAGGGGAGGCCCCGAGGGTATCGACCATGACCTCAATCCAAATCAAGTTGAGCTCCTAGTAATACGTACACCGAACGCGACAA
>ERZ1370068.724-contig-10662_pt1 | contig 48609 bp, 90 predicted proteins | sample MGYA00561227_ERZ1370068 | MGnify/ENA primary metagenome ERZ1370068 (study PRJEB38410, sample SAMEA6850437) | metagenome | study: Metagenomic assessment of the ecological functions of the soil: analysis of the soil microbiota associated with the... | reverse complement strand
GTATTACTTCGTTCAGTTACGTATTGCTCACGCCGCTTTCGTTCGGCTACTTCTATTCCTGGCTCATGCTCCCGTTCGCGGTAACTGCCCAGCAGTTCTCATCGGAAAAGGCTCCGCTGTATTGTGGAATTTGGACCTTGCCAGCAGCTCGCGCTACTCGCTCTCGGTTTTAGCATTCCCACGTGGCGCGCAGCTTTTAGCAGAATACATTTTTTGCATCGCTGCTACTCTTTGTCGGATTATCGGTTGAGCTTCTGCGTTTCAAACGCGGCTGGCCAGTTGGTTTGCGCCACCGCTTGGTTAGGTTTCACTTCCCAAGCTCAAGAGACTGACTGACGGCTTCGAATTTAGCGCGGTAGTGCTCAAAATCTTTTTCAGAAGCTACCATCGTTAGCAACGCGGCTGTGGAGCCACGGCGCGCTGTTATCCCTAACCAGTGGTTCGTGTGCTGTGCATTCGTATGCCTGCTCGCGCCGCAAGCCATCCCATTCCTTCCCGCCCGGATTGACGCCTACTGCCGCTGCCAGTCCGCGTTCGTTAGGGAGTGCAGAGGTCTGAGCACGTCTTCTGGCAGAACATCGGGCAGGTTAGCGGAGATGGTAAGTGGCTGAGACGCGAACTTCTGACTGTCCGTCTGGTGATGTGAACGCGTAACTAGAGCCAGCGGTCGTCTTCGAGCTCGCTGTGCCTCCGAGTCGGCTGGTGGAGCAATAGAGTGAGAACTTGTCGGGCGACCACCAACGCTCCGCTGCATTAGCAGTCGCGACCATGAAAACGCCAAACAAAAAAACGTGCGCCTTCATTTTGGCTGCTAGTTTTCGATTTGTGCGGCGAACCATTAATTTTAATCCCCGACCAGGTTTCATCAATGGCGCACACTTTACATCGACGAATCGAGCGGCAGCGCGGCAGGCGCGAACCACATCTTCCGGTCACGTCGGTAGGCACGCCGGCCGATCTTTTGGCCAGGGAAACCCAAACCGTTCCGGTGTCCGCGATTTTCTCGCGCAAGATGGACAATTCCTTCCGTCAATTCGCTGCGCTTCTTGACGAAAACGTGGACAAAACTCTGAATCCGCTTTCAAGCGATCGGAGAAAGTTACGCCTTCGGGATTGTACCCGAGCAATCGACGATAGTTTGTCGGCGCGTTGATTGTGACCACGGTGAGCCCCGGTTTGATTCCCAGCTTTTGTGGTAGCCGGTGTTCCTGAGTAACCGGCTCATCGTTAGTGCGTTACCGATTTAGCATGGCTTTGATTTTGGCTCTGTTGACAACGTCTGTCATTCGAGCGGAGGTCGAGGAATCTCTGATCCTCTCAGCTGCTGGGCATGAGAAGTAAGAGATGTCTCGACTGCGCTCGACATGACACGAAGGGGAGCCTTTCAACAGAGCCAAACACTTCCAGCTTTACACCAGACTGGGTAAAGAGTGATACATCAAAATGTCGACACTCCGACTTGGAAACTAAATATACTGGATTAGTTTCCGCATTGTGATAAGACTATCGTGGACATGAAACCGGCACAGCAAAACCGCGGCCGCGAAGCCGAAAGCGCGATCCGAATCCGGCAGCGAATTGTCGATGCTGCGCGGGTCCACTTTTTCAGTCACGGATTTCGCAGTGTGACCATGGACGATCTGGCGGAGGAGCTGGGCATTAGCAAGAAAACGCTCTACGCGCATTTTCCGGGCAAGATCGATCTGCTCGAGGCCGTGCTGGCCGATAAATTCGCAGGCGTCGAAGCGAAGCTGAAGGAAGTTACGCGCGCGCACCCGCACGATTTCCCGGCGACTTTGCGCGAGTTGTTGGCCGGCACGCACCGCGAGTTGGATGAGATTAAGCCGCCGTTCGTGCGCGATATGCGCCAGAAAGCGCCGGACGTCTTCAAACTCGTCGAACGCCGTCGGGCCGCGCTAATCCAGCGCTACTTCGGAAAATTTTTCGTCGAAGGGCAACGAGCGGGAATGGTGCGCAAGGATGTTCCGGCCAAGCTGATCATCGAAATCTTGCTGGCGATGGTTCAATCGATCATGAATCCGCCGAAGATGGAGGAGCTTGGGATGATGCCGAAAGAAGGCTTCCGCCGGGATTCTTAAGATCGTTCTCGAAGGCGCGCTGACATCAAAGGGACGAAAAGCGTGAAGTGCGGTCATTCGTTGATGAACGATCGACAGCTGTTGCGCGCGGCAGGAGCTTTGACGTTACTTCTCTTGCTCGCCGGTTGCGGCAATCGCGAAAGGGCGGTTTCGGGAACCATCGAAGTGGACGAAGCGCATGTGGGCCCGCGCTGCGGCGGACGTGTGGAGAAGATTTTCGCGTGGGAAGGCGATCGTTTGCACGAAGGCCAGCTGATCGTGCAACTGGATGCGTCGGAGCTGCGAGCGCGTCGCGATCTTGCCGCCGCGCAAATCGACACAGCACATTCACGACGCCGATGCGCAACAGGCGCAGTTGGAGTTCCTGCATGACGACGCGCAGCGCCAGCAGGATTTGCTCAAGCGCAAAGTCGTTTCTCCGAGCGACGCTGAGCGCGCCGACAGCTCGGCGAAAACGCAGGAGAAAAACGTCGCGGCAGCCAAGATGCGTGTCGCGCAGGCGCGCGCACAGCTGGCCGATATCGACGCGCAGCTGGCGGAAATGCAAGTCATCGCGCCGGCCGATTCCATTCTGGAAGTGCTCAGCGTGAAAGTCGGCGATGTTCTGCCGGCGAATCGCGAAGTCGGCCACGCTGCATCTTGACCGGACATCTTTGGGTGCGCGTTTATGTTCCGGAATCGTGGCTGGGCTTGATCAAACTCGGCGAGCACGTTCGCGTCCGTGTCGATTCATTTCCGGGCAAAGATTTCGACGGCGTTGTCGAGCAGATCAATCGCCAGGCCGAGTTTACGCCGCGCAACGTGCAAACCGTCGCAGACCGGATCAAGCAGGTGTTCGGCGTCAAAGATTCGTTTGCCGAACGACGACGATCGATTGCGCGCCGGAATGGCTGCCGATGTTTATTTTTCCGAATGTGAAATGAATCTGGAACAGACAATCGATAGTGAATCTTGAGACACGGCCGATCATTTGCACGTCCACGGCCAGATTCTATTTCAATGAGCTGAACGCGATGATTGAGTGCGAAGGGCTGACGAAGCGCTTCGGCACGTTTCACGGCCGTCGATCACGTTTCAGTTTTCCGTCGGCAAAGGCTCCATCTTCGGCTTTCTCGGCCCGAACGGTTCCGGCAAATCCACCGTCATCCGGATGCTGTGCGGAATTCTCGAGCCGACCGAAGGCACGGCGCGCATCGGCGGGCCACGACGTCGTGCGAGAGATCGAAGCCGATCAAGGAAATGATCGGCTACATGTCGCAGAAATTTTCGCTCTACGACGAGCTGACGGTGAACGAGAACCTGCATTTTTCCGGCAAACTTTACGGTCTGCGCGGCCGCGAACTGAACCAGCGGCGCGACGAACTGATCGCGCATCGACGCATCTCGAGCCGTACATCAACCGACGCGCTGCGCTTCTTTCCGGCGGCTGGCGTCAACGTCTCGCGATGGCTTGCTCGCTCATGCACAAGCCGACCGTGCTTTTTCTCGATGAGCCGACCGCTGGCATCGATCCGGTCGCGCGGCGCGAGCTCTGGGATTTGCTCTTCGAGTTCGCCGGGCAAGGGCATGACGCTTTTCGTGACGACGCATTACATGGACGAAGCGGAGCGCTGCGACCATGTCGGCTACATTTACATGTCGAAATTGATCGTGTGCGGCGAGCCGGACGAGTTGAAAGAAATTGCCCGAAGTGAATCCGCCGGGCACGCGCCGGCTCGACGTGACCTGCGATCACGTCACGACGGCGTTGCAGGCCATGCGCGAGGTGCGCGGCGTGCGCAGCGCCACTGTCTTTGGTCAATCGATGCATTTGCTGGTCGATGAGAGCGTCAAGCGCGCCCAGATCGACGAGCAATTGCGCAAAGTTGGCGTGAGTCACTCCGAGATTCACGAGATCGGTCCTTCGCTCGAAGACGTATTTGTCGAGCTTTCGGCCAAGCACGCCGCTGAACGACAAAAGGCTGCGTAATCGGATGAATGTCATCCTGAGCGAAGCGAAGGACCTCACGGTTGGAACGCGCGTTTACTGCTGCCAGCTGAACGCGATCGAAGCAATGATGATCGAGGGTAGTTTGAAAATCTTGCGCTCTGATGGAGGTCTCCTCGCTACGCTCGGGATGACAGATAGCGAAGCGAAGGACCTCACGAATCCATGAAGGCTTTCTACGTCGTATGATGACCAATCGCAGCCGCGTCGTTCTCTATACCGGAATAACCAACAGCCTAATGCGACGGGTCTGGCAACATCAGAACGGCGAGATAGAAGGCTTCACAAAGACTTACAAGGTTAACCGACTGGTGTATTACGAGCGCTTTAACGATCCACGCGACGCGATTGCACGGGAAAAAGAAATCAAAGGCTGGCGGCGCGAAAGAAGAACGCGTTAGTCGAAAGGATGAATCCGACGTGGGCGGATTTGTCAGCCAACACTCTTCCAACATACGCGAGTCATCCCGAACGAAGTGAGGGACCTCCATGACCTGCGCGTTACGCAAATGTCCCTTGTGTGATCAAACTCCAATGGGAGGTCCCTCGCTCCGCTCGGGATGACCAAAGAGAGATATGAAACGTAAACCTTTTCGCGGGCTCGGCGCAATTTTGTTCAAGGAATTCATCGTCGTCGCGCGCGATCCGATGACGCTCTTCTTCATGTTTTTTCCGCCGCTGATCGAGATGGTCGCGTTCGGCTACGCGCTCGACAACGACGTGAAACACATGGCGATGCTTATCCTGAACGAAGATCGCACCGTTGAGAGCCGTCTGTTGATCGATCGCTTCGTGAACACAGAGACGTTTCGCGTGGTGGGCGAGGTGCAAAGCCTGGATGCAACTGAAGAGCGAAATGCGCAAAGGCCGCGCCTACGTCGGCGTTGGATATTCCGCCGAACTTTCACCCGCGACCTTAATGCGGGTCACTCCGCGCAGGTGCAATTGCTGGTCGATGGATCCAATTCCACGACGGCGCTGCAGGCGCTCAACACCGGACTGGGCGTGGCGTTGACCCAATCAGTGGAATCGCTTCTGCGCGAAACCGGGCGGCAGGGCGTGCCGATCGATATTCGGCCGCAGATGCTTTACAACCCGGCGATGCGCAGCCCGAACTTTTATGTGCCGGGCGTGATCGGCGTGGTCTTGCAAATCGGGACGACGGTCGCCACCGCCATGGCGCTCGTGCGCGAACGGGAACGCGGGACGCTCGAGCAATTGCTCGTTAGTCCGTTGAGCCGCGCGGGTCTCATGCTCGGCAAGCTCGTTCCCTATCTTGTGTATCGGAATGGCGATGGCCGTGATCCTCTTTCTCATCATGCGCTTTGTGTTCGTCGTCCCGATCGAAGGCAATGTCGTGGCGATGATGTTTTCAACGCTGGTTTACGTCTTCGCCTTGCTCAGCCTTGGTCTGCTCGTCGGAACCAAGGCCGAAAACCAAATGCAAGCGCTGCAAATGTCGATGGTGTTCCTGTTGCCGAGCGTTTTCTTTTCCGGTTTCATTTTTCCGCGCGAAACCATGCCGTGGATTTTTTACGCGCTCGGCGCGCTCTTCCCGACGACATATTTCATCGCGCTCATGCGCGCGATCATTCTGCGCGGCGCAAATTTGTTCGAATACTGGCCGAACCTTGCCATTCTTATTGTGATGTCGATCTTGCTCTTCGCTTCTCTGCGCTTTGCGGTTTCGAAAGAAGATCGCATGTAGCGCGCTCGAACATTCACGAATCCGGACGGATCTCGGCGATCCGTCTACCAATGCGACGCTCATGTATCTGCTCTGTCAATTCTTTCAGCGCACTGCGCGTTATTGTCGCAGTCGTCGCGAATCTTTGGCGTTACTCTGGTGGTTTGGAATAAGGATGCCCGGCAAAAATATCTCGAAGGCAGCGCCGCTCATCGGCCAGATGAAGTTACATTGCGTGAAGAGCTTCGTGCCGATGTGCAAAAGCTCGCCGGAGAAATTGGCGAGCGAAACATGCGGCATTATCCGCAGCTGAATGCGGCTGCCGATTTTATCGAGAATTCTTTTTCACGCGCCGGTCTTCATCCGCGACGAGACAGTTACGAACTGCACGGCCAAGCCTGCCACAATATCGAGGCGGAAATTCTCGGCGCGCGTCCGGAGATCATTCTAATCGGCGCGCATTACGATTCAGTATTTGGTTCGCCCGGTGCGAATGACAACGGCAGCGGCGTGCGCTGCAATGCTAGCCCTGGCGCGGCGGTTCGCCGGCAGAAACCAGAACACACCTTGCGCTTCGTCGCGTTTGTGAACGAGGAGCCGCCTTATTTTTTGTCGGGCGAAATGGGAAGCTTTGTTTACGCCGGCCGATGCAAAGCGCGCGGCGACAAAATCTCCGCCATGATCAGCCTCGAAACGATCGGCTATTTTTCCGATGCGCCGCATTCGCAGACTTATCCGTCGCCTGGACTGGGCGTCTTTTATCCAAAAGTTGGCAACTTCATCGGATTCGTCAGCAACGTTCATTCACGGACGCTGCTGCGTCGCGCCATCGCTCTTTTCGCAAACACGCAAAGATTCCATCTGAAGGCGCGGCGCTTCCATGCGTTCATTCCCGGCGTCAGTTGGTCGGATCAATGGTCATTCTGGCGGCACGGTTATCCCGGCATCATGGTCACCGACACCGCGCCATTTCGTTATCCGTATTATCATTCCGCCAACGACACGCCCGACAAAGCTCGATTACGATCGCTTCGCGCTTGTGGTCAGCGGCATGGAGAAAGTGATCGAAGGCCTGGATAAACTGTAGCCGGGGTCGGTGACCCCGGCAGTCAGGCGCCGGTCGAGATGAATTGTTCCAGACTTTGCGGCGATTCGTGTTGCTCGAGCCGTTCCAGTAACGCAATCATCTGATGTACGCTCGCGTCGGCCTCCTTCGTGCCCGAAGATTTTCTGGATCGACAACATGAGTCTCCTCAGTTGTAGCCGAGGGCGTTGACCTCGCAATCCGGGAGCTTGCCATGCGCGGTTGGGCCGCGGTCAGCGCCCGCGGCTACAGTAGCGTGCCGCGAAGGATGAATAGCGCCACGTTGAAATAAATTACCAGCCCCGTCACATCGACTAGGGTAGCGACGAATGGTGCTGATGACGCCGCTGGATCGAGTCCGCAACGGCGCAGCAAGAATGGAAGCATCGCGCCGCTCAGAGTTCCCCACAGCACGACTCCCGACAAGCGCAGTCCCGACGGTAAGCGCGACCAGCCAATGATACTTACCGTAGTCAAAAATGTGCAAGTATTGCCACAGCGTGATTCGGAAGAAACCGATGGTTCCAAGAATCAGGCCGAGCGAAAGTCCCGAGAGTAATTCCTTGCGGACGACGCCGAAACCAGTCCCGCAAGCGCAATTCGCCGAGAGCCATCGCGCGGATCACGAGCGTGGTCGCTTGCGATCCGGAGTTGCCGCCGCTGGAAATGATCAACGGCAAAAACATCGCAAGGATCGCCGCTCTTTCGATTTCGCTGTTGTAACCCTGCATCGCGGTGGCGGTCAGCATTTCGCCGAGAAACAGAATGATCAGCCAGGTCGCGCGTTTCTTTACCATCCGCAGAAACGGGATGGTCGTGTACGGCTCGTCGAGCGCTTCCATACCGCCGAGTTTCTGGATGTCCTCGGTGGCTTCCTCTTCGGCGACGTCGAGCATGTCGTCGCTCGTCACGATCCCGACGAGCACGCCGCTTGAATCGACTACCGGCAACGCCGCGCGGTCGTATTTGCGGAAACACATTCAGCGCGTCCTCCTGTGAATCGGTCACATTCAGCGCCACGAAAGTTTCGATCGCGAATATCGCTCACCTTCGTCGTCGAGCGGCCGCAGCAGAAACTCGCGCATGCGCACGTCGTCGATCAGTTTGCCGCGGTCATCGACGACGTAAATCACAGTTTAGCGTCTCGCTGTCGCGGCCGATACTCGCGCACGTAATCGAGCACTTGTTGCACCGTCCAATCCTCGTTCACCGCGATAAAATCCGGCGTCATCAAACGGCCAACGCTGTCTTCCGGATAACCGAGCAGCGCCGTGCGCGACGTGGCGTTCTTCCGGCGTGAGCAATCGGATCAACTGACGCGCCGCTGCGCTCGGCAATTCTTCCAGCAGCGCCGTGCGATCGTCCGGCGACATTTCGTTCAGGATGCGCTACCACCTGCTCGTGCGCCATCGCGCGTAACAATTTCTGCTGCTCCTCGATCCCGATGTATTCAAAGACGTCCGCCGCCAGCGCTGCTGGCAGGACGCGGAAGATGATCACCTGCTCGTCTTCCGGCATGATCGAGGATCACTTCCGCCACATCGGCCGGCGGCCATTCGCGAAACACTTCGCGCAACGCCGCCGAAATTACGGGCGTCGATCATGCTCTTGATTTCTGGCTGCTAGAATGTTTGCCGACCACGTCGGCGTTTTTAACACTCGCGCTGCCCAAAGCAACGGCTGCGAGAGACGAGTTAACAGAGTTGCAAAGTTACAATGTTACAACTGGCGAAGCGCCTTAACGTTGTAACTCTTGTGACTGCCTTACTCTTCTCCGCTTGGCATTTGCCGGAAACGTTCCAAAATGAGAGGTAATGCCGGCAGTTGCTACAGGTCCAATGATTCGGCGCGAGATCGGCGACGATCACGTTTGCTTGCTTGTCTTCGATCGCCCTGAATCCGGCGCGAACATCTTCGACGCAGCTACGCTCGACGAGTTGAATGAACATCTCGAGTCTGTTGAGAACGATGCGTTCGTTGCGCGGCCTGATCATCGCGTCGGCGAAAAATCGATTTTCGTCGCCGGCGCCGATTTAAAGACTCTGTTACAGCAAGCGCAAAGCGGCGACATGCGGGCATTCATTGCTCACGGCCAACGGGTTCTGAACCGGCTTGGCGGAACTGAAAATTCCGACTGTCGCCGCAATTCACGGCGCATCCGCTGGTGGCGGCTACGAAGTGACACTGGCGTGCGACTATCGGATCGCTTCGGATGATCCGGCGACGCGGATCGGACTTCCCGAGACGACGCTGGGCCTTATTCCCGCCTGGGGCGGTTATGCACCCGTCTGCCGCGGTTGATTGGCGTCGAGAAAGCCGCGGAAGTGATTGCAAAGGGAAACTTTATTCGGCGCAGGAAGCCAGGAAGCTGGGCTTGGTCGATGGAGTCGCTCCACGCGATAAACTTCTCGAGCTGGCGCGGAAAAAGTTGCGCGACGGAAAACGCAAATTGGAGGGGCGAGCTCCCGCGAGGCCCGGCGTCGCAGGAGCTCCGCCCTCCAAAACAACGAGGAAACGCCGCACCAGAACGTGCCTGTGAAATCATCAACAAGACTTTGTCGATTTCGCCAGACCAATCGCTGCGGATGGAGCTGGATGCGATTGTCGATCTTGGCAAATCGGAATCGACCCAAAACTTGATTCGCAATTTCTTCCTGGCCGAAAAGTACAAGAAAGGAACTTCGAAAGCGGCGGCGGAGAAGGTCGTGCACGCCGCGGTGATCGGCGCGGGCGTAATGGGCTCAGGCATCGCGCAATGGCTTAGCTCGCGCGGCGTGACGGTTATTCTGCGCGACATCGCGCGCGAGCAGGTCGATCGCGGCCTCGCGAACATTGAGAAAACCTACGCAGACGCCGTAAAGCGCGGTTTGATGACTGAGGAAAAAGCAAAAGCCGGTCGCGCGCGAATTGTGGCGTCTACTGCGCCGATGGAATTACGGGACGTGCAATTCATCATCGAGGCTGCGTCCGAAAGATTTGAGGTAAAGAAAGAAATCTTTCGTGAGCTGGGGATGCAGGCCGGTCCGAAAACGATCGTTGCCACAAATACGTCGGCCCTTCCGGTCGGCAGGCTCGCCGACACGACCGTTTCACCCGAGCACGTGATTGGGCTTCATTTTTTCAATCCGGTTAGCCGAATGAAACTGGTGGAAGTCGTGATTGCGAAACAGACGTCAGACGAGACGCGCGAGCGAAGCCTGGCCTTTGTCCGGCAAATTGGAAAACTGCCGGTAGTTGTGCACGACAGCCCGGGTTTTCTGGTCAACCGCGTCTTGTTTCCATACTTTGCTTGATGCTGCGGAGCTTTTCGAAAGTGGCGCGGATGCGGCCACGATCGACAATGCGCTTGTGCAATGGGGCATGCCCATGGGTCCGCTGCGACTGATCGATGAAATCGGCGTCGATATTACCATTGATATTGGCAACACCCTGGAAAAGGCGTGCGGGCGGCGCGATCACGTATCCTCGGTTTTGCTTTGGCTGCGCGACGGCAAGATGCTCGGCCGCAAGACAGGCGTTGGTTTTTACAAATATGAAGGTAAAGCGCAGACGCCTCAACGAATCGCTCATCCAGTGGCGGCGCGATCCCGTTGTAGCCGGGGCGGTGACCCCGCAGTCGCGAAGGTAGGGCGACAAACCGGCCGGCGTCACCGCCGCCAGCTACAGCTGAGGATCTTCCAAACCGTCTTGTTTTCCTGATGGTCAACGAAGCCGCGCGCTGCGTTGAAGAGAAAGTTGTCGACTCGCCGGAGGACGCAGACTACGGAATGATTTTGGGGACCGGTTTCGCGCCGTTCCGGGGCGGACCGTTGCGGTTCGCGGAACATTTTGGACTAAAGAAAGTCGTCGATGAACTGGAGCGGCTGGCACAGAGTGAGGAGAAATTTTTGCCCTGCGAGATATTGAAGAAGCACGCCCGTGATGGAACGAAATTTTATGCCGATTGAAATCGCGCTCGAGCTCCCTTCTTGTCATGTCGAGCGAAGTCGAGACACTCTCTTGCCGTTAAATTTAACGATCGAGAGATTCCTCGACTCCGCTCGGAATGACCAGATGAATACGAAATCCCCACTCGAAGCGCCCCGGAAAAACAAATCGCTGAGGAAACCAGCGCGAAATCGAAAAGCCCGCAGCCGCGCGTTATCGACACGTCGAAGATGGCGAAAGGCCAGCGGGAAGCGCTCGAGCTGGCCGAAGCGGCACGCGACCCGCTCGAGGACCGCGGCAGCTTCGCCAGCAACCTGTTTGTCGGCCGCTACGATTTCGATCGGATTTACCCGTATCCTGCGCAGAGCGCGGAAGATCGCGCGGCGGGCGAAGAATTTCTGCAGAAGCTGGAAAGTTATCTGCGCGAACATGTCGATCCGGATGAGATCGATCGCACTGGCGAAATTCCACCGGAAAATTTCAAGGGACTGGCGGAAATCGGTGCGTTTGGAATCAAGGTGCCGAAGAAATATGGCGGACTCGGTTTGTCGCAATCCAATTACGGACGGGCCGCAGTTTTGCTTGGGAGTTGGGATGGAAACGTTGCAGCGCTTGTTTCCGCGCATCAATCGATCGGAGTCGCGCAACCGCTGCTCCTGTTCGGCACAGAAGAGCAGAAACAAAAGTATCTGCCACGCGTCGCGGGCGGAGAAATCTCCGCGTTCGCATTGACGGAAACACACGCTGGCTCAGACCCGGCGACGATGAGCCTGCGCGCCGAGCCCAGCCCTGATGGCAGTGAATTCGTTCTAAATGGCGAAAAGCTTTGGTGCACCAACGGTGTGAAAGCCGGCGTGCTGGTAGTGATGGCGCGCACGCCGTCGAAGATGGTAGGCGGCAAGGAGCGCAAGCAAATCACGGCATTCATTGTCGATGTCGATACGCCGGGGCTCGAGATCACTTATCGCTGCCGGTTTATGGGACTGCGCGCGCTTTACAACGCAGTCGTGAAGTTCACCGACGTGCGAGTGCCGCGCGAAAATATCATCTCGAAGGAAGGCGCAGGATTAAAGGTCGCGCTCACGACGTTGAACACCGGGCGACTCACGATTGCCTGCCGCGTGCGTGGGCGTTTCCAAACGGCTGCTCGAGATCTCGCGCAAATGGGCAGGCGAACGCATCCAATGGGGCGTGCCGATCGGCAAACATGCCGCAATCGCCGGGAAGATCGCCGAAATGGCCGGCAACGTTTTCGCCATGGAAGCGATGACCTTCCTCACATCCTCGCTGCTCGATCGGAAGGCGGGCGATCTGCGCATCGAAACCGCCATGTGCAAAATGTGGGCGACCGAAATGACCTGGAGAATTGCCGACGAGGCGATGCAGGTGCGCGGCGGTCGCGGCTACGAAACTGCGCAATCGCTTGCTGGACGAGGCGAGCCGCCGATTGCGGTAGAGAGATTTCTTCGAGATTGCCGCGTCAACACGATTTTCGAAGGCTCGAGCGAAATCATGCGGTTGTTCATTGCGCGCGAAGCGCTCGATCCGCACTTGAAAGTCGGCGGCGCGATTTTCAACACGCAACTGCCGATGTCCGAGCGCGCGAAGGCGGTTTTCAGTTCCGGAAAATTTTATGCCGGCTGGTATCCGCGCCAGTGGATGCTGAACGGCGCGGGCAAGATCGACAATTTGCATCCGACGTTGCAAGGCCATGTCGATTACGCGGCGCGCACGAGCAAGCGACTCGCGCGCGGTTTGTTTCACGCCATGGCGCGGTTTGGTCCGAAACTCGACCGCGAGCAACTGTTGCTTTCGCGATTTGTTGGAATTGCGACGGAATTGTTTGCGATCAGCGCGACCTGTTCTTACGCGCAATGGCTGCTCGGCCAGGGCAAACCCGCGGACGAGATTCTAGCCGTCAGCCGATTATTTCGGCCGTTCCGCGCGGACGCAGAATCGATCATCATTTCGCGGGCACAATGCGCAACGTGGACAAGCGCGGTTACGCTCTGGTGCAAGATTTATTGGCCGGAAAACACGAACTCCTGCGCGACGGCATCGTGTAGTTGGAGCGTCTTGCAACACGCGGCTGAACGATGGAGTCGCCGCGGTTGCCTTCGTCCTGCCAGTTCGCCCCAACCAACTATCGGTGAGCAGTGCGACATTCGCGGAGAGGCATAGGCCAATAGCCGTGCCTTCTTGAGATGCAGTCTTGATTCTCGTGCGGATTTTTGTTTCGATCGGAATGTGCCCGTTGACGAGGACTACGCCTCGGAAAGTCGACACTGCGCCCAAGCGCACAAAGCGTCAATCGCGTTTACAACGACTCACTGGAGCGTGGTGCTGGAAGCGCAAGGCCAATCACCTGCAGCACAGGAGGCGCTGGAAAAACTTTGCCGCACTTATTGGCGACCTGTTTATAGTTTCATCCGGCGGCAAGGCACTGGAACCGAGGAAGCGGAAGATCTCACCCAAGGTTTTTTGCGCTGCTGCTGGAGCGCCGGGACTTCGATGCTGTTCGCAAAGAGAAAGGACGATTGCGTTCTTATCTGCTGACGTCGCTCAAACATTTTCTGGCCAGCGAACACCGGCGCGCGATGACCGTAAAGCGAGGCAAAGGACAACAGCCGGTGCCGTTGGACGAACTTAGCGGCGCCGAGCGAAGCGACGATGGAACCAGCCGATCATCTCAGCGCCGACCGGCTTTATGAGCGCCGCTGGGCGTTGACCCTGATGGAGCAGGTGTTGCGGCGATTAAAGGACGAATACCGCACCGCGGGTAATGCCGCGTTATTTGATTTGCTGAAACAATTGCTGCCGGACGAACCGGGAGCGCCGTCACGGGCGGAGATCGCTGCGCAGTTGGGCATGACGGAGAATGCAGTTCGACAGGCCTTCCATCGATTTCGCCACCGTTATCAGGTCTTGTTGCGCAGAAGAAATCAGTCACACTGTTGCCATTGCCAGCGATATTGAAGATGAGCTGCGCCATTTGATCGCTGTGTTGCGAACGTAACGTATGATAGAAATCCGCGCAGTACGAGATGGGAGCGCGCATGGACGACTCTCCCATCATGAGCAGCGCATCAAGAGTTTGTCGAAAGTGCGGAGCGGAAATTTTTGCCGACGCACCGGAAGGCCTTTGTACGGCTTGCCTGTTTGAGACCGGCCTTGATCTGCTCGCGCACGAATCCTGTAGCCGGGGTCGATGACCCCGGCCGCGGATGATGGCGGCCACTGCCGCGATGATAAGAAAGAAATGCGGAGTCGCGCAAAGACGTTCGCCGACTTTGGTGACTATGAATTGTTGGAGGTGATCGGTCGTGGCGGTCAAGGTGTGGTTTATCGCGCCCGGCAGAAAAGTCTCAACCGCACAGTAGCTCTCAAAGTAATCGGCTTGGGCCATTGGGCTACCGAAGCGCATCTGAAGCGATTTCGCCGCGAAGCCGAAGCCGCTGCCAGTCTCGAGCATCCCGGCATTGTTCCCATCTACGAAGTCGGCGAGCGCGATGGCTCCTGCTACTTCAGCATGAAGTTCGTCGAAGGCGGCCAGCTTGACGAAGTGGTCAGGCGTGAGCCGATGCCGATCCGACAGCGCGGTCGGAACTAATCGCCAAGGTAGCGCGCACTGTTCATTACGCACACGAGCACGGCATTCTTCATCGTGACATCAAACCGGGAAACATCTCTGCTCGATGCAAAAGGCGAACCGCATCTGACCGACTTCGGTCTGGCGCGACTGGTCGAGACGGAGAGCACCGTCACGCGCACGATGGAAGTGTTGGGCACGCCCAGTTACATGGCGCCGGAACAAGCTGTCGGAAACAACGCGCAGCTCAGCAGCGCGACAGATGTTTACGGACTTGGCGCGGTGCTCTACCAATTGCTGACCGGTCATCCGCCTTTTGCCGGTGGAACAACCTACGAGACGATCAAAGCTGCTGCTGGACACCGAACCACGGCAACCGCGCTTGTTAAATCCGAAAATCGACCGCGATCTCTCAACAATCTGCCTCAAATGCCTCGAGAAAGATCCAAAGCGCCGCTACTCATCCGCTCTCGCGCTGGCCGAAGACCTTGAACGTTGGCTAAAGCACGAGCCGATTCTAGCCCGGCGCACTGGAATCTTCACCCGGGCGAAGAAAATGGGTGCGACGAAATCCAACAAGCGCGCTTACTCGCAGCTTCTCTGATTGCGCTGGCGGCCGCCGCGGGCTGGATTGTTTGGAAAAGCGAATTGATCCATCATCCGGTAACAAACGGAGTCGCGGTTTTGCCGTTTGAAAATCTGAGCGGCGATCCAGATAACGCTTATTTCGCGAACGGCATTCAGGAGGAGATCCTGACGCGGCTGGCTAGCATCGCAGATTTAAAAGTCATTTCGCGCACTTCCACGCAGCAATATCCAGAGCAAACCGAGGAATCTGCGCGGAGATCGCGAAGCAGCTTGGCGTAGCGAACATTCTTGAGGGTAGCGTGCAAAAAGCGGCCGATCAGGTGCGGGTCAATGTGCAGTTGATTAACGCGCAAACCGATTCCCACCTCTGGGCCGAGACCTATGATCGGAAGTTGACTGACATCTTTGGCGTCGAGAGCGAGATCGCCAAAGCGAATCGCGGAGTCGTTGCAAGCGAAGCTGACCGGTCGCGAGGAGCAAGCGTTAGCAGTTAAACCGACAAACAATCCGGAGGCTTACGATGCGTATCTGCGCGGCCTGGCTTTTGAAGCACGCTACTCCTCCTACCTCGATCACGATCTGAAGGAGAAAGCCATCGGTTTTTATGAGCGGGCGGTGCAGCTTGACCCGAATTTTGCGCTCGCTTGGGCGCGGCTTTCTCGCGTGGACGCGCTTCTCTACTTTAACCGCGTACGACACTGCTACTGCCGCTCGGGGCGACGCGGCGAAACGTGCTTTGGAGAATGCGCAGAAACTGCAGCCGAACTCGCCCGAAACCCTGCTTGCCTTGGGTTATTATCAATACTGGGTGCTGCGTGATTACGGGCTCGCTAAAACCACGTTCGATCGCGTCAGCAAAATGTTACCAGGCAGCAGCGAGGCACCAAGGGCCCTCGGCTTAATTGCCCGACGCGAGGGACACTGGGATCAAAGCATTGCCTACTTCGAGCAAGCCCTCGCCTTGGACCCACGTAATGTGGAGTTACTCATGGCTCGCGGCAGAGACTTACGCCGTGCTTCGACAATTCCCGGCCGCGCTAAAGCTCTATGATCGAGCGCTGGACATTACGCCAAACGATCCGGATGTGATGGCGGCAAAGGCCAGCATTTATCAGGCCCAGGGTAACCTGCAAGAAGCCGCCAAGTTCTTATCAGAAATAAACGCGCAGACTCCATCTTGGTATCTCTTCCGAACTAAGATCGATCAGTTGAGACTTGAACGAAATTACGGTGAGGCCGTTCGATTGCTGCAAGCCCGACTGGCTCAATTCCATTTTGATTCTCAGTTCGACAAGGCCTGTGATCAGGTGACGCTTGCTTTCACGCAGCGCCTTGCTGGCGATACGGCTGGCGCAAAGGTTACCGCTGAACAGGCGCGCAATACATTGGAGCAGCTCTACAGAGATCAACCAGACAACGCGCTACTTTGCGGCAGTGCTGTCTCAAGCTTATGCCGATGATGGGGGAGAAGGACTCGGCCCTAAAGGTAGCGGAGCGTGCAATCATGCTTCTGCCGCCGTGCTAAAGATGCAGCTGGACGGACCTGGCTTCGAAGAGAACCTGGCGCTGATTCAGACGATGTTCGGCGAGAACAGCCGTGCGATCTCAACTCTCACCCGGCTGTTACAAACGCCATATCAGAGCTCGCTTTACGGAGCCAGCGCCCATTACGCCGGCCCTTCTTAGGCTCGATCCGCATCTGGGACCCTTTGCGCGGCGATCCCGCTTTCCAAAAACTCTGCGAGGAAAAGCAGCCGCCTGCCACGCCGTAGCCTCCGGTTTAGGCAGAAGGCGGGTGAAGACACGAATTGCACGAACTATCACGAACCGGCTGATCAATTGGTGCGAATTAAGTGAAAGCTCGTGTGTCTGCCAGCCCCAGTAACCGGTTCAGCTTCGTTCCCTTCTGTTCAAAGCGATCCGGGACAATCCGTTGCCTGCCCGCCGTAGCTGTCTGGCGAAGGCTGGTAATCCGCGGTTTCCCCAACTCTCTTCCGCCGTCGCTGACAGCCGCCGGAATTTCGCGCAGCAAAAATCTGTGAGGAACGGCCAGAACTCGATTTCTCCTTGGCACGCCGTAGCCACGCGAGGTGCGTGAACGAAGGCGAGCCACGGCGACGGGAAATCAAAGAAGGCCAAAACAACAAAAAGGAAAATTAAAAATGAAAAAATTAAACATTACATTCGGCAACAATTCTGCTGGTGCTTGGCTGCTTTGCGTTTTCGCCGGCGGCGAAAGCAGACCCGCCAATCGTCAGGTTTATGGCATGAAGCATTATACCAGTGACTTCGGTCCGCCATTTGAAACCTACGCGCAATGGCACAGTGACGGACTGGAAATCGAAACCCCCAATTTTCTAACCGGGGTATGCATGGGGACTTGGAAACAGACAGCAGGCAGGACCTTCAAGCTCTTCCACGTAGGATGGACTCCCGGTGGTATCCGCCCGCCCTGCGAGCGTGCGATTCGAGTTGAGGCATCTAGATACGGTCAGCGTCGACGGTAATAGCTTCGACGGCACTTATGATCAGAAGTTCTTCGACGCGAATGGAAACCTCGTTTCCGAGGACATGGGCACGATCCATGCAACGCGTCTATCTGTGGATCAATTTGCGGATCAATCAGACGCTTCCGCAATCAAATAATCAAATGAAGAGCCTCTTCGGTCGTGGTGAAACGCGCCGGAGAGGCTTTCGGTGAATCGGCTTTAGGGCCATCAATCGCTTCTCGCGGGTTTAATATCTTTTACGTCTCAATCTACGGAGATGAAATACGCCCCGCTGGTTGACCAAGCCATTTCGTCACGGCTAATCTCAACAGATGAGTATGCCGCCCGTGCTCCACGGAGGCGGCTTCATCTCGAAGCCGCACCACAAAGAGCGAAAAACAAAAAGGAATATCGCCGTCGAAAGTTCTCGAAACGATCGAGCAACATGTCTTGCTCGATGGTTTCAAGGTCGTTGTCGATCTTGACAGAAGTCGCGGCTCATATCTGCACAACGCCGTCTCTGACAAGCGGCTCATCGATCTCTACGGATTTTTCGGCTCGATGCCGGTCGGGTTTAATCATCCGCACTTCGATGATCCGGCAGTGCAGCGCGATCTTCTTCGCGCGCGGCGAAAGTCAAAATCGCCAACTCGGATGTTTATTCGGAGGGCTACGCGGAGTTTGTAGAAACCTTCGAGCGCGTAGTCGGTTTGCCGCCGCTGGAGCGCTATCTTTTCATCGAGGGCGGCGCGCTGGCAGTCGAGAACACGTTTGAAGGCGGCGATGGATTGGAAGGTGCGCAAAAACATGGCCGCGGGCCATGGCGAACGCGGCACCCAGATTTTGCATTTCCGCCGCGCCTTTCACGGGCGCAGCGGTTACACCATGAGCCTCACGAATACCGATCCGCGCAAGACGGATTTGTTTGCCAAATTCGATTGGCCGCGCGTTTCATGTCCAGCACATCGATTTTTCGCTGCCGGAATCGGAGCGCGAAGCCGATGTGATCGAGCGCGAGAAGAAAGCCGAGCGCGAGATCCGCGACTTCATCGACCAGCGCAAGATCGACATCTGCGCCATCATCATCGAGCCGATCCAGGGCGAAGGCGGCGACAATCATTTCCGCGGCGAATGGCTGCAGAAGTTGCGAAAGATTTGCGACGAGAACGATATCCTTCTCATCTTCGACGAAGTGCAATGCGGCATGGGCGCAACGGGACGCAACTGGTGCTGCGAACATTTCGACGTGTTGCCCGATCTGCTGGCGTTTGGGAAGAAAGCGCAGGTATGCGGAGTGATGGCCGGCCCGCGTCATCGATGAAGTGAAAGACAACGCGTTTCGGTTATCCAGCCGGTTGAATTCAACCTGGGGCGGAAATTTCACCGACATGGTGCGCTCGACCCATTTTCTGCGCATCATCGAGAAGGAACATCTGGTCGAGAACGCCGGCAAAGGTGGGCGCATATTTTCTGGATCAACTGCGCGATCTGCAAGCAGGAAGATCCGACTGATTTCCGCCGCGCGCGGTCGCGGACTATTTCTCGCCTTCGATCTGCCCGACGCAAAAACGCGCGAGGAATTTTGGAAAGGCTTTTTCGATCTCGGCGTGCTGACGCTTCGGTCGGGCGAGAATTCGATCCGTTTTCGTCCGCCGCTCGACATCACAGCGGAAGTGATCGATGAGGCGATGGATGCTAATGCGGAAATATTGCCGGCAACGGAAATGAGATCTAACGAAACGACAGCGTTTGCTGTAGCCGAGTCGCTGACCGCGGAAGAGCCGCAGCCAGCGGCAGACTACAACAATCTTTCACGATGCAACCTGTTCTCGAAAAGCTTGGTCTTACTGACGTAAACGACGGCGTCTTCGATGGCGAATGGCGCGGCGGCGGCGCAAAGATCGACAAGATTTCGCCGATCGATGGGCGGCGAGCTCGCCAGTGTGCGCACCGCATCGGACGACGATTACAACAAGGCGATCTGCACGCGCGCATGAAGCGTTCTTGAAATGGCGCATCACGCCCGGGTCCGGTGCGCGGCGAAACCGTTCGCCGTCTCGGCAACGCGCTGCGCGAACTGAAACACGAGCTCGGCCAGCTCGTCACGCTCGAGACTGGCAAAATCATCGCCGAAGGCGAAGGCGAAGTGCAGGAAATGATCGACATCTGCGATTTCGCCGTCGGCCAGTCGCGCATGCTTTACGGCCTGACGATTCAATCGGAACGAGCGAGTCACCGCTTGATGGAGCAATGGCATCCGCTTGGGCGTCGTCGCGGTGATCAGCGCGTTTAATTTTCCGGTCGCGGTCTGGTCGTGGAACGCGGCGCTGGCCGCCGTCTGCGGCGACGCAACGGTTTGGAAACCTTCGGAAAAAACGCCGCTCACCGCGATTGCGGTCACAAAAATCGCCGAGCGCGTTTGTCGCGAGACCGGCGCCGATCCGGCGATTTTCACTTTGCTCATGGGCGACCGCAAAACGGTTGGCCAAAAATTGTCCGGATGATCGCGCGGATTCCATTGGTTTCGGCTACCGGCTCGGTGCAACATGGGGCTTAACGTCGCAAAAACAGTTCATGGCCGCCTGGGCAGAACGATCATGGAACTTGGCGGCAACAACGCGCTGATCGTCGCGCCGAGCGCCGATCATCGATATGGCGACGCAATCGATCTTTTTCGGCGCTGTCGGCACGGCGGGACAACGTTGCACTTCCACGCGGCGCGTGATCATGCACGAGTCGGTCGCGTCGAAAGTTCGCGAAAAACTGCTTGCCGCTTACAAGAGTCTGCCAATTGGAAATCCGCTCGATCGCAAGACCGTGATGGGACCGCTGATCGACAAGAGCGCAGTCGATCATGGTTCAGCATTCGATCCAGCGACTGAAAGATGAAGGCGGCGAAGTCCTTTACGGCGGCGAGCGACTCGACGGCGACAATTCCCGGCGGTTGTTACATGAAGCCGTGTCTTGCGAACGGCGAAACCGGATTTCGAAATCGTGCAGCACGAAACCTTCGGTCCGCTGCTTTACTTGATGACCTATCGCGATTTCGACGAAGCGATCGCGATCCACAACGGTGTGCCGCAGGGATTGACCTCATCGATCTTCACCAACGACGTGCGCGAAGCGGAGAAATTCGTGAGCGCGGTCGGAAGCGATTGCGGCATTGCCAACGTGAATACCGGCACGAGCGGCGCGGAAATCGGCGGCGCGTTCGGCGGCGAAAAGAAACCGGCGGCGGCCGCGAGAGCGGCAGCGATTGCTGGAAGAGCTACATGCGGCGCCAGACGAACACGATGAATTTCTCCGAGTGAGCTGCCGCTGGCGCAGGGAATTCAGTTCGGCAGCGACGACGCGGCAGGAACGGCCTGAGGTGGATCGCGTCGAAGTGGCGTTTGACTCGCGCAGAAAATGCACGAGGCCCATGCAACCTCGCTGAAAGCAGAATTATGCGGCTGTGATCGGAAGATCGGTGGCTGATCCGATCGCGCTGTCCGGACCAAATGCACGAAGCGAACACCGTGAGCAGTCGCAGATCGCACCAATCTGGCCCGAAACTCCGAACTTCCCAAATTTGCGCGTAGCCTCATTTTTCACAAAGAGCTGGCCGAAGATCCCGCGCCAGCGATTCGCCGGAACGACGTGATAAGCGAGCGCTGGTGCGATGCTCCGACATGGGCAAATGTGTAACGGTATACCGGGTCGATCCAGAACATCACCCCCACAATCAAGACGGCTGGGACGATGTAGGCATCCTCCAGGTTTCCATATGTCCAAACGCAGTCTGGACAGCGCATTTGCGAAAAATGCTCCGTTCGATGGCAGAAGGGAAGAAAAGAAGGGGATTGAGGGCGCCCGGCAGAAGTGGAGGTCAGCGCGATCACGCTTATTAAACCATTGCCAGAATCATACAACCAAAGCCGCGGAGGTACGCGCCAGTTCTTGCGCCTTGGCGGAAATGGCGCATGGTGATAAACCGTTCACGACGTGTCACGTCGTTAGTGCGAACGGCGACCGCAGCCGTGGTCAGCTCAAAGAGTCCGTCAAGCTTCTCGGCGGTCTCGATGCTCATGATGAAGCTTCTGCAACTTCTTGCATTGATCCTTGCCGATGACATCGCCGCCCAGCGCGGTGAATTTGACCGCGATTTCATCCTCGGTCATCGGATCGCGCGGATCGCCCTTGGGAACATCGACACGAGTGGAGTGCGATTTGCCATCGTTGGTGGTGATGGTCACGCGACTCGGCTGGAACTTGGGAAAGAGCGCTTCGAACTCTTCGTTCGCGACAACTTTCACCTTGTCCATGATTGGAATGAGCGCTTTATCGAGCACGCGTTCTTCTTTGAATTGCAACGGCGTCACCATGCCGTCGACCAGTCCCGACGGCCATGCAATAGGGCAGGGAATGATCGGCCGTTTCCTTTGAGTCAGGCCGATACTTGTGCGGATCGCCCAGAATGTCGGCGGCACGCGCGATCACTTCCACTTTGATTTCCTTCACGTCGTCAGCCTTGATCTTGTGTTCCTTCACCGTCTTCATCATGGCGGTGAGCGGCGCGTGACTGAGCGCTTCGATCGGGAAACTCTTCATCCCGCAATCGAGAATGCGGTAGTGAGACTTCGGTGAGTGTCGGCAGATCCGTCGACCAACGCCTCGCCGTCGAACGTCGCCGGCTGTCCCTTGTATTGCACATGTTTGAACACGGCGAAGAGTCCTTCCTTGCCATCGATGATGTGCTCGGGACCGGAGAATCCGTCGCGAGCCAGAAGCGCGCTCTCGGCGCCCATGCGTCCCGCCCACGGATCGACCGTGTTCTTCATGTTGGTCAACTTGCCCGCCGTGACCGCGCCCGGACAAAATGTTCGCGACGCGCTGATGCCGATAGCGGAGACCATTTGTTCCGGCGTGAGATTCGAGCACGCGGCCCGCCGCGACCGGCGCAGCGAACGCGCTCAAGGTGGCATGATGCCAGCCGTATTCGCGCACGCCCGGCCGTCCGATTTCGCAAAGGCGCATTTCGATTTCGTAGGCGATGATGGTGGCGAGAATCAGATCTTTGCCGCTCAGTCCTTCGCTTTCGCATAAGCGCCAGCGGCGCGGCGATGAGATCGCTCGGATGACACGGATCTGCTTTCCAATAGATGTCGTTGTAATCCATCGCGCGAATCATGTGGCCATTCAGAAACGCCGCATCGACCGGATTGGTCTTGAAGCCGGAGACGAACGCAGTGGCATTGCCGTTGCCGCCGCCCATCGCGCGATAATGCTTCAGCAAGATCCTGGCGTCATCCTGCTGACTCCCACCGAGCGCGCAGCCGATGGAGTCGAACCAAAATAATTTCGCCGCTTGAATCGCCTCCGGCGAAAGATGCTCCATACTTCAGGCAGCACGCCCATTCTGCGATGGCGTTGGTCAGCAAGCGCTTCGATTCAGATCGTTCCATGTGACATGACGATCTCCTGGTTATTCTGGATTTTTGCCCACGAAACACACGAATCACGCTAAAAACAAATCAAAAGCTGACGAGTCCGGACGGAAAGCGCTCGCGTCCTCCGCGCCATTCAGCGGTCTTCTCCTTGCTCATAGATTGCGCGTCATGGCAAGACCAGAACTATGAATCCGAAAGGGTTCTTCCGGGGCGTCGAAGCGGCGCAACGTCATCCGCATGGCGGGACTTCTATCTCGTCGGCGCATGGCTGGTCGTGCAAGTAGCCGGGACAGTGCTGCCAATGTTCGGGGCACCGAGTGGCTTCCCCGCACCGATCGTCGTTTTGCTGGCGATCGGGTTCGTTCCCTGCGGTGATCTTTAGCTGGGTTTTCGAACTGACGCCCGAGGGCCTGAAGCGCGAGGAGGATGTGGCGCCCGAGCAATCGATCACTCCACAGACCGGGCGACGGATGGACCGCGATGATCATCGTGGTGCTGGTCTTGGCGCTTGGCTATTTTGCGTTCGACAAGTTCGTGCTCACGCCGCAGGCGCGAGGCTGCGCTTGCTGCCGACTCAGTGCCAGTGCATAACGAGTATCGAAAGCAGCTCATGGCGATTTACGCAAAAATCGATCGCGGTGCTGCCGTTCGAGAACCTGAAGCGAAGACAAAGACAACGCCTACTTCGCCGATGGCGTGCAGGACGAAATCCTCACGGACCTGGCGAAGATCGCCGACTTGAAAGTCATCAGCCGCACCTCCGTTTTGCAGTATAAGAGCGGCGTTGCACGCAATCTGCGCGAGATCGCGCAGCAACTGGGAGTCGCGAATGTGGTAGAAGGAAGCGTTCAGCGCTCGGGCAATCGCGTGCGCGTCAACGCGCAGTTAGTCGATGCGCGCACCGACGCGCATCTGTGGGCGCAAACCTACGATCGCGATCTGGCCGATGTCTTCGCCATTCAAAGCGAGATCGCCAATGCCATCGCTGATCAGTTAAACGCAAAGCTGAGTGGGAAGGAGAAGCGAGAATTGGGCGCCCGACCCACTAAAAATCCGGACGCCTACGACGCTTACCTGCGTGGCCTCGCTTTCGAGGGCGGCGTCCTAGATTTTCGAGCGAGCCTCAAGCATAAAATCGATAGAGGCATTCGAGAACGCAGTGCGGCTTGACCCTGAATTCGCCGTCGCTTGGGCGCACCTGTGCCGCCAGAACGGCTCTGGCATTCATTAATAATGTCGGTCGAGGCACCAGAGCGACGTGAAGCGGCGCGCAAGGCCTTGGACATGGCCATAAAGTTCGGGCCGGAGTTGGTCGAGACGCAACTGGCGAAGGCCTACTACAAATATTACTGTGAGCGTGATTATGAAGGCGCCAAGGCCCAACTCGAATCGATTCGTCGGCAATATCCAAACAATGCCGTAGTCTGGGAATTTTGGGAGGTATTGCTCCGCCGGCAGGGACAGTGGGAACAAAGCCGTGCCCTTTACGCGCAAGCGGTTGAGCTCGATCCACAAAATATTTTTCTACTCACCGATGCGGCGTTGACTGATCTGGCAATGCGCGATGCCGTCGCCGCACAGAAACACCTCGGGCGAGCCCGTGATCTCAGCCCGCAAAATTCCACCCTCATCAGTTTTTCTTGCCCAGAGCTTTCAGTTGGGTGGCGACATCGCGCAGGCACAAGCAGCTTCTCGACACCGTTCAGCCGAAGCGGGGCGATGGCGTCTACGTAAGCATCGGCCGTGACGAACGCCATACTTTTGCGGAGGTATGATTCGGCGTTAGCGATGCTCAAGGCCCAGCTGGAACAACCCGACGCGCTGGGCAGCTATCTCGGGGTTTTTGAGAATGCGTTAGGCGATCTGGAGCGACACGCCGGCAACACCGCCGAAGCGACGATGGCTTATCAGAAAGCAAAGCAGGCCGTGAACGACTTGTTGCGTGCTCAGCCTGAGAATTCCGAGTTCCTGATTCAACTGGCCTGGGCCGAGGCTTGGCCTTGGCGACAAAGCTAATGCGATCGCGCACGCGAAGCAGGCCGATTGCCGCATTGCCGGCCTCCAAAGACGCCTTCGTCGGCCCTGGATATGAAGACGCCCTCGCCCGCATCGAGGCTCATTTCGGCGAGAAGGACACCGCGATCGGCGCTCTGCAACACCTGCTCAGTATTTCCTACGGAGGTCCGGGTGACGCGGGCACTTCTGCGGATCGATCCAGACTGGGACAATCTCCGCAAAGATCCGCGCTTCGAGAAGCTCTGCCAGAACAAGAGCCGTGAACTTTGGCAACTTCTTCGCCGAGCTGAAGCGGCGCAATGTCATCCGCATGGCGGGACTCTATCTCGTCGGTGCATGGCTGGTCGTGCAAGTAGCCGGGACAGTGCTGCCAATGTTCGGGGCACCGGAGTGGCTTCCCCGCACCATCGTCGTTTTGCTAGCGACCGGTTTCGTTCCCGCGGTGATCTTTAGCTGGGTTTTCGAACTGACGCCGCGAGGGCCTGAAGCGCGAGGGAAGATGTGGCGCCTGAGCAATCGATCACTCCGCAGACCGGGCGGCGAATGGACCGCATGATCATCGTGGTCATGGCCTTGGCGCTTGGCTATTTTGCCTTCGACAAGTTCGTGCTCGCGCCCAGCGCGCGAAGCCGCACTGGCGGCGAGACGCCGTGCCTAACGAGTCAAAGTCGGTCATTAACGCAAAATCAATCGCGGTGCTCCCGTTTGAAAACCTGAAGTGAAGACAAAGCCAACGCTTACTTCACCGATGGCGTGCAGGACGAAATCCTCACGGACCTGGCGAAGATCGCCGACTTGAAAGTCATCAGCCGCACCTCCGTTTTGCAGTATAAGAGCGGCGTTGCACGCAATCTGCGCGAGATCGCGCAGCAACTGGGAGTCGCGAATGTGGTAGAAGGAAGCGTTCAGCGCTCGGGCAATCGCGTGCGCGTCAACGCGCAGTTAGTCGATGCCCGCACCGACGCGCATCTGTGGGCGCAAACCTACGATCGCGATCTGGCCGATGTCTTCGCCATCCAAAGCGAAATCGCCAAGGCAATCGCCGACCAGTTGCAGGCGAAGCTCTCGCCTAACGAGAAGAAAGCCATCGAGCAGCCGCCCACCACTGATCTGGCGGCTTTCGACCTTTACAGCCGGGCGAAGTCACTTCTCCTCACGGCAGGTTTCAGCGCGACGGGCGATCCAGACCGGCGGAAGGCAATTGAACTTCTGGATGAGGCGGTGAAGCGCGATCCCTCATTTTTCGACGCTTACTGCCAGCTCGCCTATGCCCACGAACAACTTTATGCAGTAAGTGGGTTTGATCACACGCCCGCCCGGCTGGCGCTGGCTGAAGCTGCGGTGCAAGCCGCGACACGGCTGCGACCGGATGCTGCCGAAACGCATTTGGCGCGCGCACAATATCTCTACTACGGGCTGCGCGACTATGCCGGCGCCCTCGCCGAATTGGAGATTGCGCGGCGAGCGTTACCCAATGATCCGCGTCTCTTCGAACTCACCGGCTACATTCTGCGGCGGCGCGGCCAGCAGGAGGAAGGTCTGCAGCAATCTGGAGCGCGCGGTGGAGCTGGACCCGCGCAACTTTTATACTCTGCAACAGATCGCGCTCAGTTACCAAACATTGGGGCGCTATGCCGAGGCAATCGCTGCGCTGGATCGCGCGTTAGCGATCGTGCCCGACAACGTCGAAACGCGGGCCAATCGTGGACTATTGAACATCTGCTGGAAAGCGGACACCCGGCCGCTCCGCCAGACGATTGATGCAATCCTCGCGCAAGGACCGGGCGCCATCGCCAGCGCCGCGGACATCTGGTTCTTTTGCGCTCTGGCCGAACGCGATCCGGCTGCGGCCGAACGAGCACTCGTCGCGCTGGGCGACAATCCATGCTGGGGCGACGACGCGATTCATTCTGAGCCGCAGCTTTGGTGAAGGGCTGCTGGCGCGCATGACCAAAGATGAGGCAAGAGCGCGCACTGCGTTTGAAGCGGCTCGCGCCCAGCAGGAGAAGATCGTGCAGGCGCAGCCGGACTACGGCCCGGCGCTCTGCGTCCTCGGCTTAATCGACGCTGCTCTTGGGCGGAAAGACCTGGCCTTGGACGAAGGCCGTCGAGCGATCGCGCTCACGCCGCTGGAAAAAGATGTCAGCAACGGCAGCCTCGTCCTTCAGTATTTCGCCATTACGGCAGCGTGGGCGGGCGACAAGGAGCTTGCCTTGCAGCAACTGGAAGCTGGACTGCGTGCTCCCGCCGCATCGCTCATGCTGAGCTACGGCGCCTTAAAACTGTTCCCGGTCTGGGACCCGCTCCGCGGCGATCCGCGCTTCGAGAAAATCGTCGCCTCGCTCGCGCCGAAATGACTCATGGCCGCCGACGCCACAAAAGGAGATTCAGTTTGAGATCGGACACGTCTTGTTCATCGACATCGTCGGTTACTCGAAGTTGCTCATCAACGAGCAAAGCGAGCAGATTCAAACGTTAAAGGAGATCGTGCGCGGAACGGAGCAGTTTCGCCTGGCCGAAGCAGAAGGGAAGCTGGTGCGGTTACCGACCGGCGACGGCGCCGCACTAGTTTTTCGCACGAATGTGGAAGCGCCAGCTTTGTGCGCGCTGGAAATTAGCAAGGAACTGAAGAATCATCCCGACCTTCACGTGCGCATGGGAATTCACAGCGGGCCTGTTAATGAAGTTGTCGATCTTAACGAGCAAGCGAATATCGCCGGCGCCGGGATTAAACATCGCGCAGCGGGTGATGGATTGCGGCGATGCCGGACACATTCTTCTTTCGAAACGTGTCGCCGATGACTTGGAGCACTACTCACAATGGCGCTCGCTTCTGCACGAACTCGGCGAGTGCGAAGTAAAACACGGCGTTGCGCATCTCGCTCCTGAATCTCTTACGTGACGAAGCCGGCAATCCGGAACTGCCGGAGAAATTTCGGCAGGCAAAAGCGAAGGGACAAACAGCACCAGGGCTGCGCCAGCCAAATCCGTCGCGGTGCTGCCGTTCGTCAACATGAGCGCAGACAAACACGACGAGTATTTGAGCGACGGGATGACCGAGGAACTAATTAACGCGCTGGCCAAGGTGCCAGGACTGCGCGTGCCGGGACGGACATCTTGTTTCGCTTTCAAGGGCAAAACCGAAGCGGACATTTTCCGGAAAGTCGGTGATCAGCTGCATGTCGATACAGTGTTGGAAGGAAGCGTGCGCAAAGCCGGCGATAAGCTGCGCGTCACCGCTCAGCTCATCAACGTGAGTGACGGTTATCATCTCTGGTCGGAAGATTACGACGGCGACGTAAGAGATATTTTTACCTTTCAGAGCAACGTGGCCCAGCGCGTTGTCGAAGCCCTGCAAATCAAGTTAGGCGTCGAAGCGGCGCGTGCGTTGGCGAAAAAGCCGACCGAGAACCCGGAGGCTCATCGCCTCTATTTGCTGGGACGCTATGAATTTGGCAAATACAGCGAAGCCGGCTGGACCAGCTCGATCCGCTACTACGAGCAGGCGCTGAAGCTCGATCCCAACTATGCTCTGGCCTATTGCGGCCTCGCCGACACCTACGCCTACATGGGAGGAGTAGTGATGCCGAGCAAAGAAGCGGTGGTTAAAGAGAAGGAATTCGCGCAAAGAGCGCTTCAGCTCGAACCGCAGCTGGCGGAAGCGCATCTTTCCCTCGCTTGCGCACTCGGCGGCGCTTTTGATTGGCGGAACGCCCAGGTTGAATTCGACCGCGCCATCGAACTAAATCCTAATCTGGCCTGGGCCTATGAAATATATGCGTGGTTTCTGGGCGGGCTTGGTCGATTGGACGAGGCGATTGCGAAAGACAAAAAAGCGATCGAACTCGATCCGCTGAATTCGTTCTTTCAAGCTGCTCTAGCGTACTTTCTGTATCACGCACGTCGATATGACGATGCAATTGTCCAAATCAAAAAGACGCTGGAACTGGATCCCGCTTCGACGCTTGCTCGTCATTTGTCAGGCTGCTGCCTCCTGTGGAAAGGCGACACCGCGGGCGCAATCGCGGAATTTCAACGAAGTAAAATAATGGTGACCGGTGCGTGGTATCAGGGACTCCTCGGCTACGCCTATGCGATTTCTGGAGATCGACCGAAAGCCGAGCAGATCTTGCGCGAACTCGAACAGATGGCAAAACGGCAATACGTCAGTTCGACAGCGTTCGCTGACATCTATCTAGGACTTGGCGAAAAGGAGAAAGCTTTGGATTGGCTGGAAAAATCTTATCAGGACCAGGAGAGCGCCTGTTGGTATCTAAAGGTTGACCCGATTTACGATCAGTGTGCGGAACGAGCCGCGTTTTCAGGCGCTGGTCCAAAAAGTTTTTCGCGAAACACAGTGAAGATCGATAACTTCTTCTCCGAGCTAAAGCGGCGCAACGTATTCCGCATGGCGGGGCTCTATCTCGTCGGCGCATGGCTGCTGACTCAAGTTGCGAGCACTCTGCTACCGGCGTTTGACGCTCCGAGCTGGGCGCTGCGCGGATTGATTATCACTCTCGCGCTCGGCTTTATCCCCGCTAGTGATCTTTAGCTGGGTCTTCCAACTAACACCGCAAGGCTTGAAGCGCGAGGACGATGTGGCGCCTGAGCAATCGATCACTCCGCAGACCGGGCGACGGATGGACCGCACTGATCATCGTGGTGCTGGTCTTGGCGCTTGGCTATTTTGCGTTCGACAAGTTCGTGCTCGCCACCGAGACGCGAGGCTGGGCGGTGTCCAACGCCGTACCTAACGAATCAAAGTCGGTCATTAACGCAAAATCGATCGCGGTGCTGCCGTTTGAAAACCTGCAGCAGCGACAATGACAACGCCTATTTCACTGACGGCGTGCAGGACGAGATTTTAACCGACCTGGCAAAGATCGCGGACCTGAAGGTGATCAGCCGCACCTCGGTCATGCAGTATAAGAGCGGACTTGCGCGTAATCTGCGCAAGATCGGCGAGGAGCTAGGCGTGGCGCATGTGGTGGAAGGCAGCGTGCAACGCGCCGCCAACAAAGTGCGGGTGAATCGCGCAGTTAATCGATGCCCGCAACGACGCGCATCTGTGGGCGCAAACCTACGATCGCGATCTGGCCGATGTCTTCGCCATCCAAAGCGAGATCGCCAAGGCGATTGCCGACCAGTTGCAGGCCAAGCTTTCGCCTAACGAGAAGAAAGCCATCGAGCAGCCGCCCACCACTGATCTGGCGGCTTTCGACCTTTACAGCCGGGCGAAGTCACTTCTCCTCACGGCAGGTTTCAGCGCGACGAGCGAGCCAGACCTGCGGAAGGCAATTGAACTTCTGGATGAAGCGGTGAAGCGCGATCCCTCATTTTTCGACGCTTACTGCCAGCTCGCCTATGCGCACGAACACCTTTATGCAGTAAGCGGGTCTGATCACACTCCCGCCCGGCTTGCGCTGGCTGAAGCTGCTGTGCAAGCCGCGACACGGCTGCGGCCGGATGCTGCCGAAACGCATTTGGCGCGCGCACAATATCTCTACTACGGGCTGCGCGACTATGCCGGCGCCCTCGCCGAATTGGAGATTGCGCGGCGAGCGTTACCCAATGATCCGCGTCTCTTCGAACTCACCGGCTACATTCTGCGGCGGCGCGGCCAGCAGGAGGAAGGTCTGCAGAACCTGCAGCGCGCGGTGGAGCTGGACCCGCGCAACTTTGATACTCTGCAACAGATCGCGCTCAGTTACCAAAACCTGGGGCGCTATGCCGAGGCGATCGCTGCGCTGGATCGCGCGTTAGCGATCGTGCCCGACAACGTCGAAACGCGGGCCACTCGTGGACTATTTTACGTCTGCTGGAAAGCGGACACCCGGCCGCTCCGCCAGACGATTGATGCAATCCTCGCGCAAGGACCGAGCGCCATCGCCAGCGCCGCGGACATCTGGTTCTTTTGCGCTCTGGCCGAACGCGATCCGGCTGCGGCCGAACGAGCACTCGTCGCGCTGGGCGACAATCCATGCTGGGGCGAAGGCGCGATTATTCTGAGCCGCAGCTTTGGCGAAGGGCTGCTGGCGCGCATGACCAAAGATGAGGCAAGAGCGCGCACTGCGTTTGAAGCGGCTCGCGCCCAGCAGGAGAAGATCGTGCAGGCGCAGCCGGACTACGGCCCGGCGCTCTGCGTCCTCGGCTTAATCGACGCTGCTCTTGGGCGGAAAGACCTGGCGTTGGACGAAGGCCGTCGAGCGATCGCGCTCACGCCGCTGGAAAAAGATGTCAACAACGGCAGCCGCGTCCTTCAATATTTCGCCATTACGGCAGCGTGGGCGGGCGACGAAGGAGCTTGCCTTGCAGCAACTGGAAGCTGGACTGCGTGCTCCCGCCGCATCGCTCATGCTGAGCTACGGCGCCTTAAAACTGCTCCCGGTCTGGGACCCGCTCCGCGGCGATCCGCGCTTCCGAGAAAATCGTAGAGTCCCGCTGGCCCCAAAGGAAACCGCCCAAGTAGAGCAAGGATGAATCCGCGCGAACAGCTATCGCCGAGCTAAAGCGGCGCAATGTCACTACAAAGTCGCGGTAAGCGCCATGCGGATCGTTGGCTGGTTGCTGGTCCAAATCACGACACAGGTTTTCCCAATCTTTGGAAATTCGAACTGGGCCCTCACGACTAATCGTGCTCGCAATCGTCATCCGGATTTCCAATCGCGCTTGTCATCGCGTGGGCTTTTGAACTGACAGCTTGCTCGAAACAGCCGCGTTGACAGAAAAACCAGCTTTCTGGAATTATGGCTGCATGAAAACGACCCTTGATCTTCCAGATGATCTCATGCGCGCGGTCAAGATTCGCGCGGTGCACGAACAGAAAAAATTAAAGGACGAGATCGCGGAGCTAATCCGCAAAGGCATGGCTGCCGGCCGAAAGCGCCCGCCGAAAACGCCCAAGCCGGTCAAGCTACGCGGTGGCCCGATCACGACAGAGGAAATCGAAGCGGCGATCGCGTGGGGTCGCGATTAGGAGATGCTCCTCGTTGACACCAACGTCGTCGCTTATCTTCTGATTGAGGGCGATTACACTGAAGCCGCGCAAGAGCTGCGCACCCGTGATTCTGATTGGCGCAGCGAAGCTTTCCTGCTCGTTGAATTCACAAATGTTCTCGTCTCATCGATCGCGAGGAAGAGGATGACGCTTTCCATGGCTGAGGATTTTCTCGCGAAAGCCGTCGCGCATTATTCGATGGAAAATTAGGACGCATCCCTCACGCATCGGTGTTGGCAATCGCCACTCGCCATCGAGTCAGCGCCTATGATGCGCGGTTCCTCTCCCTGGCAGATCAACTCGGGAGCCGTCTTATCACGGAAGACGCCAGACTGCGCGCCGCCGCGCCCGCCTTAACTCAGTCGTTGGCCGAAGCACTCGCCGCAGCTTAGACACCTGGTCTTAGCTGCTGGAAATCGATGAACCTGTCGCTCCTTCTTCGCCGAACTAAAGCGGCGCAATGTTTACAAGGTCGCCGGTCGCCTATGCGATTGTTGGCTGGCTGCTGGTTCAAGTTGCCACGCAGGTTTTTCCATTCCTGGAAATTCCGAATCTGGGTCGTGCGATTGGTGCATCGCTTCTGGTCGCGGTTGGATTCCCAATCGCGCTCGTCATCGCCTGGGCCTTCGAGCTCACGCCGGAAGGAATCAAGCGCACGGAAGATGTCGATCTTTGCCGACAAACGCTCTTCGAAAAAGCGCACTTGGATTTATGTCACGCCGATTGGCGCTGCCTTATCCCGTGGCATTGTTTTTCATGGGACGCCTTAGCGCTCCCGTCAGCGGCGCGTCTCCGGCTGCTCTGGCGGAGAAATCCATAGCCGTGTTACCTTTCGAAAATCAGAACCGCGATCCTGATACCGATTACCTGTGTGACGGTATTCCCGAAAGCATCATCAACAGCCTTTCCGAACTGCCGAAGCTCAAGGTGATGTCGCGTAACTCAGTCTTTCATTACAAGGGCAAGGAGCGCAGACGCGCAGACGGTAGGCAAAGAGCTGAAGGTGCAGACGTTGCTTACCGGTCCGCGTTAGACAACGCGGTGATAGTCTGAACGATCGGCGTGGAGCTGGATCAACGCGCAGGATAACAGCCAGCTATGGGGCCAGCAGTATAGCCGCAAGCTGGCGGACTGTATTTGCGGTGCAGGAAGAAATCGCGAAGGAAGTCTCCGACAAGCTGCGCCTTAAATTAACTGGCACAGAAAAGGAGCAATTAGCAAAGCGTCCTACAGAGAACCTGAAAGCTTTTCAATATTACATGCAGGACGCGCGGCCGCATCAACGACGGACGAGAACGCGGATCTACTGGCATCTGTTAGTTATTACGAAAAAGCGCTTCCAGGAAGATGGCAAGTATGCACTGTGCCTATGCGGGCCTCGCGGATGCCTACGCAAACCTCGGATACTATGGCTCCATCGCGCCAATCGAAGGCCGGCGCAAAGCGCGGAAGAAGCCGCCCGCAAAGCCCTCGAACTCGATGATAAGCTGGCCGAAGCTCACGCAGCACTTGGTCTTGCATACATTGGGGTTCGCTCCTTCAAATTTCTCAATTGGCGATAAAGAGCTTGACACGCGATCGGAATCCCAGCCCGAACCTGGCCGTAGCGCATTATAATTTGGGACTTCTTTCATCCGACAGGGACGTCTGGATGAAGCATCGGCGAGAACTAATGAAAGCTCGCGCACTCGATCCATTGTCGTCGGTCATCGCGCGGGCCGTAGTCATTCCGCACTACTTCAAACGAGATTACGGCGCGAGCTTTGAACTACTGCGGCAGGCGAACGAACTCGGTCCGCCGCTTAGCGCCACTTGGGAGATCGGTCTCTACATTAAGAACGGGTCACTTAACGAAGCCTTCGCGGAAATTGAAAAGCGAAGGGTGTCACGGAGAAATGATCCGCTTTTGATCTACAGCACGGGCATGGCCTATGCCGCGTCGGGCAAACAGGCGGAAGCGCTGCAGAGCATTAAGGAATTCGAAGCGTCTAGCGGCGAGCCTCGAGCACGGCTCACTGGATCGCCAAGATTTACGCGACCTTGAACGACAAGGAGAACGCATTCTCATGGCTGAAACGCGGTCTGGCGACGGGCGCGCTCGGTGTCTTTTACAAAGACGAGCCGGTGTGGGATCCGATCCGCGACGACCCGCGCTTTGCCGTCCTGGTCGGGAAAATGGTCGCCGGAAACAGCGCACAAAACAGTGAAGGCCGACAACTTCTTCTCCGAGCTGAAGCGGCGCAACGTTTACAAGGTCGCGGTCGCGTATGCGGTCGTCGGCTGGCTGTTAGTCCAAGTTAGTCGACGCAGGTGTTGCCGACGTTTCGATGTGCCAGAATGGGCGGTGCAAACGCTGGTGGTGCTGGTGATCGCGATTGGATTTCCCATCGCGCTCGTGATCGCGTGGGCATTTGAACTGACGCCGGAAGGATTGAAGCGCACGGAAGATGTCGATCTTGCAGCGCAAGGCAACCGCAGAAAATCTCACGCGTGGATTTACGTCGTGATCGTCGGCGCGGCGTTTTCGATCGGATTGTTTTTTATCGGTCGCTACACCGGCCGAAATACGACGGTGCGCCTCGCACCGAGGCGGCGACGGGTTCATCCATTCCGCAAAAATCGATCGCGGTGTTGCCGTTCGAAAATCTGAGCGACGACAAGGGCGCCGCTTATTTCGCCGACGGCATTCAGGACGAAATCCTGACCAAGCTCGCGAGCATCGCCGATTTGAAAGTGATCTCGCGCACTTCGACCGCGAAATACAAGAGCAAGCCGGAAGATCTAAAGACAGTGTCGCAACAGCTCGGCGTCGCGACTGTTCTTGAAGGCAGTGTGCAGAAGGCCGGCTGACAAAGTGCGCGTCAACGTGCAGCTCATCGACGCCCGCGCCGATTCACATCTCTGGGCGAAGACCTATGACCGCGATATCGAAAGATGTCTTTGCGGTCGAGAGCGAAGTGGCGCAGGAAATCGCCGATTCGCTGCAGGCGAAACTTTCACCGGCCGAGGCCAACAAGCGTCGCGACGTGCGCCGACAAAGGACACAGCTGCCTACGATCTCTTTCTTAAAGGCGAGTTCGAGCAGCGTGTCGCCAACAGCAATTTCCGGCCGGAATCATTCGACCAGGCCGCAGTCTGGCATAAGGAAGCGATCGCGCGCGACCCGAACTTCGCACTGGCCATCGCGCAACTGGCTATCTGCCGGCTGCGGCGTCATTGGCTGACCGATCCGTTGAGCGAAGCGGAGCTGATGGAGGCAGGCAGAATGGCAAAGCAGGCGCTGACACTCGCGCCCGATCTGGCCGAAGCACACGTCGCGCTTGGTCTGTTTCACTACTATGGCTTTCGCGAGTACGAGCCAGCGTTAACTGAGTTTCAGCGCGCGATCGAGCTTCAGCCTAACAACTCGCTGGCGCTTCAGTTTGTCGCCTTTGTGCACCGCCGACAGGGCAAATGGGATCGCACTTTGGAAGAGCTGAAAAGATCGATCGACCTAGACCCGCGAGATCCATACGTCATGGGCGGGCTCGCGGAGACCTATGTCTTTCTGCGCAGGTGGAGAGAAGCGGAAGACACCGCCCGGCGTGCCCTCACAATCGACCCGCACGAGGCCACTCAGCATGCGTATGTTGCTGCTGAGTTCTCTGAACCGGACCGGCAACGCGCAGGAACCTTTGCGGCTACTCGCGACATTCCCGCCAGACGACCTGCTGCTTCCTAACACTGGCATGTTTGACATGGTGATTGGGACTCGCGGCCAAACCTTTGTCCTCGGCCGGGATTTCAACGCGGCATTAAAAGCATGTGAAACCGGCACGGTCGCGACGACCAACGAATGGCAACGGTTTGCCGCCAAAGCTGGGATTCGTGTCCTGGCCGGCGATGTTGCCGGCGCCCACGCAGATGCCGAGAAAGCGCGCGACCTGTTGGAGGCGAGACTGCGCGAGCAGCCGAATGACTTTCGTTCGCTCAGAGCATTAAGCTGGGTTTATCTCGCGCTTAACCGCAAGACGTGATGCGATCAACATCGCCCGACAAACACTCGATCTTCTGCCACCCGAGAAAGACGCGGTGCTTGGTTCCGGAAACCTGGCCGCCTTGGCCGAGATTCAGGCGCAGACCGGTGCTGCCAAGGAAGCAGTGCAGAATCTAAGAAAACTTCTCTCGATCCCGGCGGGCGAGACCATTTCCATCGCGCGCCTGAAAATCGATCCAGTCTGGGACCCGATCCGCAACGATCCCGGCTTTCAAGAACTGCTGACGATGAAGGAGTACGTCGGCCCGTGACGATCTGTGTGAGAAAGACTCGCCGCGATGAATGAATTCTTTCGACGCCTGAAGCAGCGCAAGCTGGTGCAATGGACGCTGGCCTATGTCGCGGCGGCGTTCGCGCTGCTCCAGGGCATCGACATTGTCGCGCAGCGATTTGGCTGGCCCGAACAAACGATGCGTTTCGTCATCATCGCGCTTAGCGTCGGTCTCTTCGTTACGCTGGTCCTGGCCTGGTATCACGGAGAACGCGGCGCGCAGCGCGTGACGTGGCGCCGAACTGCTGATTCTTGCGCTCTTGCTGGCAATTGGCGGCGGATTGCTCTGGCGGTTTGTCAGTATCGCGCGAGGCCCGACGAGCAGTCTGGTGCGGCGCGGACCTCGGCCGAATCCAAATCAGAGATCAACGCCAAGTCCGTTGCCGTGCTGGCGTTCGCCAATCTCAGCGACGACAAGGGAGCGAATATTTTTCCGATGGCATCAGTGAGGAATTGCTGACGGTGCTGCAAAAATTCCCGGTCTGCATGTGGCTGCGCGGACTTCGGCCTTTTCCTTCAAAGGCAAGAATGCGACCGCGCAGGAGATCGGAGAGAAACTCGGCGTGGCGCATCTGGTCGAAGGAAGTGTGCGCAAGGCCGGCGACGTCGTGCGCATCGCGGCCCGCCTCACTCAGGCTAACACGGGCGAAGAGCAATGGTCGGAAAATTACACGCGCAATTTGAAGGATGTCTTCGCCGTCCAAACTGAGCTTGCCCAAACCATCGTCGAACAGTTGCGCGGACAGCTCACGGGTGGCGCAGCCAATCCGACAAGCCAAGGCGGAGATTCAGGCCGAAGTGCAGCGCGGCGGAAAAAGGCGGAACGAAAAACGTCGAGGCGCATGAAGCTTATTTGCAGGGCCGCTTTTTTCTTAATCGCCACTCGGAAAAGAGACAGATCAAGCCCGGGCCGCTTTTGAACGCGCGGTGCGAGTTGGATCCCAAGTTCGCACTCGCGTGGGCGGGGCTGGCCCAGACGCACGTCTGGGATTGCAATTATGCCACCGAGGGAGGCCAGAAAGGCTTCAACGACTCATCTTGCAGCTGCGCGCGATGCGGTGGAACGAGCGCTCGCCCTCGAACCCGACTTGCCGGAGGCCCTGTTTCCTCGGGCGATGATCGAAACAAATTTCGATTATAATTGGAAAGGTGCGGCCGAGACATTGCGCAAGGCCCTTGCTCTGGCCCCACAAGATCCGGCGCTGCTGATGTGAGGCAGGAAATCTTGCGCAGAGCACGCGGCGAAAACACGCAGGCTCTCGATCTTTTCCGCCGGGCGGTCGCGTTGGACCCGGTGAATGCCCAGGCCCGGGCGTTTCTCGCTGGCAGTCTATCGGTCGCATCAGGACGCCAGGAGGAAGCGCGCGCGGAATACGCGCGCGAGATTGAGTTGAATCCGTCGGCGCCGAATTCGTATGCCGGTATGGGCTTGACTTATCTTTTGGAGGGTAAATTTGAAGAAGCGGCGGCTGTCTGCGCAAAAGGATGCGGCCGATTGGGCACGGCTTCTCATCGTGAGCTGCGCGCGCTGGGCGCAAAAGCGAGTTCCCGAATCCGATGCGGCGCTTGCGGAGCTGATCGCAATAGCCAGCGAAACCGGCGCGTATCAGATCGCCGAGGTTTACGCGTATCGGAATGACAAGGATCACGCGTTCGAATGGTTGGAGCGCGCACGCCGACAACGCGACGCGGGTCTGCCCGGTTTGCGCCCGGATACACTGCTACCGAATCTTCACGACGACCCGCGCTGGGATGCATTCTTGCGCACAGATGGGCCTGGCCGACGACCAATTGAAGTGAGCGTTCCGAACGGCAACCAGCATGAATTCTTCGCCGAGCTGAAGCGGCGCAACGTTTACAAAGTCGCGGTCGCGTACGCGGTCGTCGCGTGGCTCTTGATTCAGGCGGCGTCGATTTTCTTCCCGGCTTTCGACGCGCCGCCATGGGTGATGAAGATATTTATCATCGTCATCATCTTCGGCTTTCCGGTGGCGCTGATTTTTTCCTGGGCGTTTGAGATTACGCCGGAAGGAATCAAACTCGAATCCGAGATCGAGCCGAACAAATCGATCAAGCGACGCGACCGGGCGAAAGATTGTTGCCGTAACGATCGCGCTGGCGGTCGTCGCGGCCGGTCTGTTCGTGTATCAACTTGTGCGCTCGAAATCGACAATCACGCCTACGGCCAGTGCGGCTCGCACCGAGGCGGCTACAGCCCCGCCTAACAAATCGATTGCGGTTCTCCCGTTCGCAAACCTGAGCGCGGACAAGAACGATGAATATCTAAGCGACGGGATGACCGAAGAATTGCTCAACGTGCTGACGAAAGTGAAAAGCCTGCACGTGCCAGGGCGCAGTTCGTCCTTCGCTTTTAAGGGCAAGAATGAGGACGACATCTTCCGCAAAGTCGGCGAACAACTTCACGTAAATGCGGTGTTGGAAGGCAGTGTGCGCAAAGCCGGCGATAAACTTCGGATTACCGCTCAGCTAGTCAATGTAGCCGACGGTTTTCATCTCTGGTCCGAGACCTACGACGGCGACATGAAAGACATCCTCGCTGTGCAAAGCGACGTGGCGAAACGCGTCGTCCAGGCATTACAGGTCCAGCTAGGTGTCGACGAAACGCGCGCCTTTGCCAAGAAGGCGACCGAGAATCCGGAAGCGCACCGTCTCTACTTGTTAGGTCGTTATCATTTCGGGAAATTTACGCGCGCTGGTTGGACCAACGCCATCCACTCTTATGAAGAGGCGCTGCAAGTAGATCCCAACTTCGCTTTAGCTTATTGCGGACTAGCTGATACTTACGGCTGGGCGGGAGGACAATTAATGCCGGGCCGGGAAGCTTGGGCCAAGGAAATGGAATTGGCGCAGAAGGCGCTGGAACTCGATCCGAATCTCGCCGAAGCACACCTGTCCATGGGAACAGCTCTCTTCAGCGTGCTCGATCCGCACGCCTCCGAGAAGGAACTCGACCGCGCCGTGGAATTGAATCCCAACCTGGCTCTGATTTATGATCAATACGGTTGGACCTTCTCGGAACTGGGTCGGTTCGACGACGCGATCGCGGCAGAAAAGAAGGCGCTGGAACTCGACCCGCTAAGCACTTTTCTAAACACGGACCTCGCCTTTTTCTTTACTGGGCGCGCCGTTTTGAGGAGGCAACAACGCAAATCCGCAAGACTTTGGAATTAGATCCTAACAACGCTTTCGCCCACTCGATCCTGGGCTGGTGCTTGATCGCGAAAGGGAACAAGGCTGAGGCGAGATCGGAGTTCGAAAAAGCCACCACGCTGGATGACCTGCCTTGGTATGTCAGCTCGCTCGGCTACGCCTGCGGCTGTCTCGGGTGATCGTGCGAAAGCCGAGCAGATCCTGCAGCGACTTGGAAGAGTTGGCGAAGCAGCGCTATGTCTCACCCGCGAACCGGGCGGCGGTTTATTTAGGACTCGGCGAAAAGGAGCAAGCTTTGGATTGGCTGGAGAAAGCGTACGAAGACCGCGATCCTATTTTCTGGTGGATCAATGGCGATCAGCTTTATGACAGTCGTGCGCGGTGCGCCGCGCTTTCAAGCGCTGGTCCAGAAAGTTGACAGGACTAAAGCAGAGTCGAAGGAAGTGAAGATCGACAACTTCTTCGCCGAGCTGAAGCGGCGCAATGTTTACAAGGTTGCGGTCGCCTACATCGTCGCGGGCTGGGCGCTCTCGCAAGGAATCGCGCAGGTGTTTCCCGTGTTCGATGTTCCGAACTGGGCGATCCGCTTGATTGTCGTGCTCATCATTCTCGGTTTGCCGGTCGCGCTCGTTCTGGCCTGGATGTTCGAGCTGACGCCGCAGGGAATTAAGCGCACCGAAACAGCCGACGCGATGCCGGACGTGCGACGCGAAAGAAGAAATACGTCTGGATTTATGTCGTCGTGATCGGCGCCGCGGTTTCGATCGGCTTATTCTTCCTCGGGCGCGTACAGCGCGACGAATACAGCCAGTACGGCTTCGCACCGTGCGGCTACAGTTCCGAACAAATCGATCGCGGTTCTGCCATTCGACAATCTCAGCCGCGATCCCGACAACGCTTACTTCTGCGAAGGCGTGCAGGATGAGATTCTCACGCGGTTGGCCAAGGTCGCCGATCTGAAAGTGATCTCGCGCACATCGACGCAACACTTCAAAAGCACGCCGGATAATCTTCCGCAGATCGCGAAGCAACTCGGCGTGACTCAACATTCTGGAAGGCAGCGTGCAGAAAGCCGACGATCAGGTGCGGGTGAATGTGCAGCTGATCAATGCCGTGACCGACGCGCATCTTTGGGCCGACACTTACGATCGCAAACTGACCGATATTTTCGCGGTCGAAAGCGAGATCGCGAAAACAATCGCCGAGACGTTGCAAGGCAAGACTCACCGGCTCGGAGAAAAGTTCGATGGCGAAAACGCCGACGGTGAATCCGGAAGCTTACGAGCTTTATCTCAAAGGCAGATTCTTTTGCGAACAAGCGGACCGGCGACGGACCTGCGCAAATCGATCGAGTATTTCAAGCAAGCGATCGCCAAAGGATCCCAACTATGCCGCTCGCCTATGTCGGCTCTGGCTGATTCCTATGGCCTGCTTCTTTCTGCCTACGGCGCTACTTCTCCGCGAGAGTCAGCTTCTCCCGGCAGAAGCTGCGCTGAAGAAAGCGCTCGAGCTGGACGATTCGCTAGCTGAGGCACATGCTTCGCTTGGGTTCACTTGCCACTCGAGGAGCTCGATCTCAACCGCGCGATTACCGAACTGGAGCGCGCGATTCAGTTAAATCCGAATTACGCCACGGCCCATCACTGGCTTGGCACTTCCGTTCGCTGACGCTGCGGCAGTTTGATCGCGCAATTGTAGAAGCTAAAACGCGCGCTCGAGCTCGATCCGCTTTCGCATGATCATGCAATGCCGATCTAAGCATGGATCTATCTTTAATGCGCGCCGCTACGACGACGCCGAAGCACAGGCGCGCAAGACCTTGGAAATGGATTCGCGCTTCATTTGTCGCGCACTACTATCTCGGCGCAGTGCTTGCAATTTAAGGGACGAGCTCAAAGAGGCGATCGCAGAATATCAAAAGGCAGTCGAGCTAAACAACGATCCTTATTCGCATCGCCATGCTCGCCCAGGCCTATGCCCGCAATGGACAAACGGATGAGGCGCGAAAACTTCTCGCGCACCTGAATGAAATGGCGAAGTCCGCAGAGGTTCCCGAGTATGCCCTGGCGCTGTGTTTACGCCTCGTTAGGCGAAAAAGAACGCGCCATCGAAGCGCTCGAGCGCGGCTTTGCGGGAGGCAACAAAAGCTACTTGTTCCTCCTCCAGGTAGATCCATTCCTCGACGATCTTCGCGGCGATCCGCGCTTCGAGCGCTCGTGCAAAGAATCATCGGCGGGAAATAATGAAGATCGACAACTTCTTCGCCGAGCTGAAGCGGCGCAATGTTTACAAGGTCGCGATTGCCTACATCGTCGCCGGCTGGGCGCTTTCGCAGGGAATCGCGCAGGTTTTTCCACGTGTTCGACGTTCCCAACTGGGCGATCCGCGCGATTGTTCTTCTCATCATCCTTGGCTTTGCCCATTGCCGTTGGTCTTCGCCTGGTTCTTCGAGATGCACGCCGGAAGGAATCAAACGCACGGAAGCTGCCGACGCTGCGCGCCAGCATTCACCGCGGCAAAACTCTGGATCTACGTTGTCGTCATCGGCGCCATCGATATCGATCGGCTTGTTTTTGTCTCGGTCGCTATACGGCTGTCAACATACGACGCCAGTTCAGCCCGAGCCGAGACGGCCGCCAGTCCCGGTCAAGTCAATCGCGGTATTACCATTCGAAAATCTGAGCGACGACAAGAACACCGCCTACTTCAGTGATGGCATTACCGAGGAAATACTCAACGCGCTCGCGCAGATTCCGAACTTGAAAGTGGCGGCGCGACGATCGGCTTTCCAATTCAAGGGCACCGATCTCGATCTGCGTAAAATCGGCCAGGTCCTCGGGGTGGCACATATTCTCGAAGGCAGTTTGCAGAAGGCCGGCGATCAGGTGCGCATCAACGTGCAGTTAGTCGATGTGCAAAACGGGTTGCAGGCGTGGTCCGAGAAGCTACGATCGCAAACTCGACAACGTCTTCGCGGTTGAGGATGAAATTGCCAAGGCGATCGCGACCAAATTGCGCGTCCAGCTCACGGGCGGCGCCGGGCAACCGCTTGTCGTTGATAGCACGAACAATCCGCAAGCGCATGAACTTTATCTGCGCGGACTGACTTTGCTTGCGGCCAGAGGTCCCGGATTGCTCGAAGCAAGGAATTCGTTTCAAAAGGCGGTAAATCTCGACGCGGGTTATGCGCAGGCGTGGGGCGCGTTGGCCGTAACCAAGTTCGTCCTACCTTCTTATGGACTCGACTCGTTCGACGCTTCACTGCCGCGAGGCTGAGTCAGCCGCGCAACGCGCTCTTGCACTCGACCCTAACACGGCCTCGGCCTATGTCGCGGTTGGGCTGGCGAACACTTTTCGCTGCCGCTGGTCTGAAGCCGATCAGGCATTCCGCCGCGCCCTCGTGCTGGCACCCGGTGACGCTGAAGCGGTCAATCAATATGCGCAGTTTCTCTCCACGGTTGGACAGCTGGAAGCAGAGCTTGCGCGAGATCGAGCGCGCTCAGCAGCTCGATCCATTATCGCCTATCATCGGCGTTATTCATGCCGGCGCCCTGGCTGCCTTGAGGCGTGATGACGCGGCGGAGGCGCAGATCAAAAGCGTTCTCGCGGCGCACCCCGAATTCGGGGCAGCGCATACCTGGGCCGCCACTCAATACATCGACCGCAAAATGTATTCAGAGGCGGAAGCGGAGCTACGTTCGTTAGGCAAACTCAGGGGCTACAGTGGAGATGCCATAGCGTTGCTCGCCCGCGGCATGGCCGACCCGGCCCAACGCGCCGCCGCCGTAGATAGCCTGGAGACCTCGCCGGCCAATGCCGACATCCGGCGGGACCCGATTTGGTACGCGATTCTATCTCGTATCATTGGGACAACGTGACCGTGCCCTGGATGAGCTGGAAATCTATGCGGTCAAGCACAACAGCGCTTTCGCAGCATGGCTGTGGAATCGCGGTTTCGATCCGTTGCGTGACGATCCGCGCTTCAAAGCGGTTCTTGCGAAACTAGCGTTGCCCTACACGCCGCCTGGCGGCACGAAGCCATGAGCGAGAGGCACTCTTTTTTCGCCGAACTCAAGCGGCGCAACGTTTACAAAGTTGCCGTCGCCTACGTGGTTGTGGCGTGGCTACTAATTCAGGCGGCCTCGATCTTGTTCCCGACCTTCGACGCGCCTGCCTGGGTCATGAAAGTTTTCGTCGTCGTCATCGTCCTTTGTTTCCCCGTCGCGCTGGTTTGTTCCTGGGCTTTCGAGATCACGTCCGGAAGGTATCAAGCGGGAATCTGATATCGATCCGGGCAAATCGAGTAACTGCGCGAACCGGTCGAAGAATCGTTAGCGTGACCGTGGTGCTCGCCGTGATCGCCGCCGCGTTACTAATTTTTCAACTAATCCGCTCTAAAGTTCTGACCACGACGACGAGATCCGTCGCATCGATTGCCTCCACCGTTTCGGCCAAAAGCGTCGCCGTCCTTCCATTGGTTAACACCAGTGGCGATCCCTCCAATGAATATTTTTCCGATGGTCTTTCCGAAGAGCTGATTGCAGTGCTGGCCAAAATTCCCGATCTCAAAGTCATCGGGCGCAGTTCGTCTTTTCTATTCAAGGGAAAATCGGGTGACAGCGGCGCGATCGGGCAGAAACTCGGCGTCGCCCATCTAATTGAAGGCAGCGTTCGGAAACAGGGGAGCGCGTCCGGATCGTCGCGGAGTTAATCAATGCGGCCGACGGACGTTCGCTCTGGTCGGAAACCTACGATCGCGAGTTGAAAGACATTTTTGCGGTGCAAAACGAGATCGCCACTGCAGTAGCGGATCAAATGAAAGTGAAGTTGTTAGGCCAATCCGCGCGACCTGAGGCGGCTGGTTCGAGCGAAAATCCTGCGGCTCACAACGCAGTCCTCCAGTCAGACTTTTATTTTCAACAGCAGACGGCTGATAGCGTGCGAAAGTCGATCTCGTTCCTGCAAGAGGCGGTTCGCCTCGATCCGAACTACGCGCTTGCTTATGCCAAACTGAGCCAGGCCTGGCGTCAGTACGCTGCCAGCTTTGCCATAGACGATGCGTCGAAGGCCTACGACGAAGCCCGCCAAGCCGCGGACAAAGCCGTTAGCCTTGCGCCTGACTTGCCTGAAGTGCGAATGACAGTTGGCTTGCTGGCGATGAACCCCGGGCTCGATTTCGCGGGCGGCGAAAAGGAATTCCGCCGAGTGCTGCAATCGTTTCCGAACAACGCAGCTGCCAAAAACGGACTCTGTCTTTCACTCCTGGCTCAAGGTCGATTCACCGAAGCCGAGGAAGCCTGTCAACAGGCGCTTTTGTTAGACCCTCTCCTTACCAACTTGTGGTTCAATTTCGGCCGAATCACGGTCGGGACAGGTCGTTACAAGGAAGCCGAAGAGGCGTTTCGCAAAGGACTTGAACTTCAGCCGAACGCTTCGCGTTTTCATACTTACGTGGCCACGCTCGATATTTTGCAAAACCGCCCAGCGCAAGCGATGACGAATGCAGAACTCGAGAACGAAGGTTTCTGGCGCGACTACGCTGTCGCTTTGGTGCAACAAGCGCAGGGCGACCGATCTGCGGCCGACGCCGCGCTCAAGAATTTTATCGCCAAGGATTCGATCAGCGGTGCATTTCAGGTCGCTGTGCTCTACGCAATTCGCAAGGAACCCGACCAGATGTTCCAGTGGCTCGATATTGCCTATGACAAGCGGGATTCCGGCCTGACTCAGCTCGCCGTCACACCGTTTTCCTTCCTTACCGCGACGACCCGCGCTTTGTCGCCTTGTGCCAGAAACTGGGCGTCCAATGGCCGGCCTCTTGGGAACGATGAACGAGAAACCTTCTTTCTTCGCCGAGATGAAGCGGCGCAATGTTTACAAAGTGGCGATTGCTTACGCGGTCGTCGGTTGGCTTTTGGTTCAGGTTGCGACCCAAGTTTTTCCGTTTCTCGAAATTCCGAACTGGGTCATTCGGTTAGTGATTCTGCTAGTCGCGATTGGGTTTCGATCGCGCTCGTTATTGCGTGGGCGTTCGAATCGACGCCCGAAGGGATCAAGCGAACGGCAGTTGCCGACGCGGCGCGTGAATATTCACGCGGCAAAGCTTGGATCTGCGTGCAGTCATCGTCGGCGCGCTTCTGTCGATCGGTTTGTTTTTCCTCGGGCGCTATACCGCTGGAAATGCAACGCCTCGACACGATGCCAGTCCGGCTCGGACCGAGGCGGCTACAGCAGTGCCGCAAAAATCGATCGCGGTGCTGCCATTGCTTAACGAAAGCGGCGATCCGGCAGACGAATATTTCTCCGACGGACTGTCGGAAGAACTGATCGCAGCTTTGGGTCAGATCAGAGACCTCAAGGTCATCGGCCGCAGTTCTTCCTTTCGTTTCAAAGGCAGGAAAGAGGAACCTAAAACAATTGGCGAAAAACTGGGCGTAAGCACGCTTCTGGAAGGCACGGTGCGAAAGCAGGGGGACAACGTGCGAATTGTTGCCGAACTGATTAACGCCGCGGATGGAACAGAGCTGTGGTCGCGAGATTTTCGATCGTGAACTCAAGGACATCTTCGCAGTTCAGAACCGAAATCGCCCGGGCTGTGGCTGCATCACTCGAGCTGACATTGCTCGGCGATAAAGATACAACCGTCGCAAGTGCGTCGACGCAAAATGCAGAAGCGCACAACGCGTATCTACAGGGCCATTTTTATTTCGCACGGCGAAATGTGGAAGATTATCGCAAGGCGATCAGCTTCTTCGATCAGGCGATTCGACTTGATCCTGATTACGCGCTGGCTTATGCGGAGCGCGCTGAAGCCTGGACCTTCATCGGCGATTTGAATCCCGGAGCATAAGAAGGAGGCCTGGGCTGCGGCAAAAGGGACGCCGAGAAGGCGGTGGCGGTTGGCCTAATCTCGCCGAGGCGCATGCGGCTTTGGGTTGGGTTCGTTTTTGTCGAATGGAAATTTGCGGAAGGCCTCGCCGAACTGAAGCGCGCGAGAGAGCTCGCGCCGGCAAATCCGACCGCGAACGATCTGCTGGCGCGCGTATTAATCTACGTAAATCAAATAGCAGAAGCCGAGAAACTGGCTCGCCAGGCAATCGAACTTGATCCGCTCGCCTTTTTAGCGCGAGGAAATCTCGCCCGCATCTTGCTGGCCGAAGGAAAACTCGAGGAGGCTGATGCGGAGGCGCGGAAGTCTGCAGAACTGCAACCGGCCGGCGCAGGCAACCACCGGTGGCAAGTCGTGGCGGCAGTCCTGCGTGGTGATGGGGAGGAGGCTCTACGGGAAGCACAACTTGAGCCTAACGAAGGCTATCATCGTTTCGAACTCGCGCTTGCATATTACGCGCGAGGGGATCGAGCGGCCGCGGACGCGGCGTTGGCCGACATGGTCGCCAATGACAGAAACTTGCTGGCGTACCAGATTGCTGAGGTTTACGCTTGTGCGCGGCGAAACGGACAAGGCCTTCGAGTGGTTGCAAATTTCCTACGATAATCATGACACCGGACTGCTCAGTCTCTTGATCGATCCGCTGATGCGCGGTTTGCGCGGCGATCCCCGCTACAAAATCATGGTTGAGAAGGTAGGTTTGCCAACGCCGCTATGAGCGAGCGCAAAGCGTCTTTCTTTTCCGAGCTGAAGCGGCGCCACGTTGATAAAGGTCGCGCTCGCATATGCGGTCGTCGCGTGGCTGCTGATTGAAGCCGCTTGCGATTCTTTCTGCCGATGTTCGACGCGCCTGCGTGGGTCATGGCGGCATTCATCGTGATTGCTGGTGCTTCGGTTTCATTATTGCCGTAATTATCTCGTGGTCCTTTGAGATGACGCCAGAGGGCTTGAAACGAACGGCGGAGGTCACGCCGGGCGAGGTGCTTCCCTACTGGAGCAAACGGAAGTTTCTCACGTTTGTTATTGGCACAGCGGTCATTGCCTTTGGTCTGCTTGCCTACCAACTATTGCGGCCAGAAGGCGGGCGCCTCTCGGGCAAAACAACGTACCGACAAAATTCTTATCCAGGGTAACCCGGCTGGCACGCAGACCGTCGAGGCCCAGCCTGACGGCACCGTGCGCGCTGAATACTCCTTCAACGATCGCGGCCGCGGCGACCACATCACTGCGAGTTGGAAACTCGATAACGCCGGTGTCCCGATTGAATACGACGGCCACGGCAATGATTACATGAAGGCGCCGGTCGAAGAACATTTCGAAATAAAGGACGGCCGGGCGAGCTGGAAAAATCGCAGCGAACAAGGCGAACAAGCCGTCTCCGGCGAAGCCTTCTATCTGCCGATGAATGCGCCTCCGGAATTTTTCGCTGTGCTGGCACGCGCGTTATTGAAGGCACCAAACCACAAACTGCCGCTTCTGCCTGCTGGCGAGGCAACGATTGAAAAAGCAGGTAAAACAACTTCCGGTAATACCGAGTTCACCGAATACCGCATCACCGGTCTGGGATTTTCGCCGCAACCGATCTGGTTAGATCATAATGGCACACCGGCATCTGTGTCGTCCTGGTTTTCGGTGGTGCCGGATGGATCCGAGTCTTCCATCTCGCGATTGCGCGACGCGCAACAAAAAACGGATGCCGCGTGGTCGGAGCGCATTGCTCGCGCGCTCGCGCATGTTCCGCGTGGCGATCTGGTCATTCGCAACGCGCGGTTGTTCGATCCACGCGATCTCAGCGTCACCCCGGCAACGAGTGTCGTGGTGAGCGGCGAACGCATTGTCCGCGTCGGACCGGATGCCGATATTAAACCATCCGCAAACGCGGAGATCATCGACGCGAAGGGTCGCTTCCTGATGCCCGGGTTGTGGGACAATCATCAGCATTTTAGCGACAACGATGGCGCGCTCGACCTCGCCAATGGCGTCACGAGCGCGCGCGATATGGCGAATGACACCGATACGTTTCTTGAACGCGTCGCGCGGTTCGACAACGGCAGTGAGCTAGGGCCGCGTGTTCTGAAAGCGGGAATTATCGATGGCACCGGAGAACTTGCGGGTCCCACCAAGATGCGGGTCGACACAGCAGAGCAGGCGATTCAGGACGTCGATTGGTATGCCGACCACGGCTACGTCCAAATTAAGATTTATTCTTCAATCAAACCGGAGCTCGTTCCGATCATCGCCGATCACGCGCATGCGCGGGGATTGCGCGTCAGCGGACACGTGCCCGCATTCATGTCAGCGCGCCAATTCGTCGAAGGCGGCAGTAATACGTAACTGAACGAAGTACAAC
>ERZ1370068.1804-contig-11747_pt1 | contig 48615 bp, 53 predicted proteins | sample MGYA00561227_ERZ1370068 | MGnify/ENA primary metagenome ERZ1370068 (study PRJEB38410, sample SAMEA6850437) | metagenome | study: Metagenomic assessment of the ecological functions of the soil: analysis of the soil microbiota associated with the... | reverse complement strand
TTGTACTTCGTTCAGTTACGTATTGCTGATCCTGATCGGCGAGGGGCGGCGAACGTCTCGCTGCACCACAACCTGCTCGCCGACAGCAACGGCCGCAATCCGCAGGTGGCGGGCGCGGGCGTCGTCGACTTCCGCGACAACGTCGTCTTCAACTGGGGCGAGTACGCGGCGCTCTTCAAGGGGCGCGGCAACCGGATCAACTTCGTCGCCAACTACTACAAGCGCGGGCCCGACTCGGCGAAGGCGTGGACGCCGACGGCGATCAGCGTGCGGGAGGACGCGCGCGACCTCGAGCTCTTCGTGTCGGGCAACGTCGACCCGACGCTCCCGTCGGCGGACGTGGACAACTGGCCGATGGTCGTCTGGTGGAGCGGCAAGAAGATGCAGGACCAGAAGCTGCGCGCCGCGCTGCAAGCACCCCCACCCCGAGGTCGCGACCACCCCGGCCGCCGCCGCCTACGAGACGGTGCTCGCCGAATGCGGCGCCACGCGGCCGAAGCGCGACGCGGTCGACGCGCGCGTCGTCGGCCGGCGTGCGCGACGGCACCAGCCGCATCATCGACTCGCCGCAGCAGGTCGGCGGCTGGCCCGAGCCGAAGAGCGCGCCCGCTCCAGCCGACTCCGACGGCGACGGCATGCCCGACGCGTGGGAGTCCCGCGCACGGCCTCGACCCGAAGGACCCGGCCGACGGCGCGAAGGACCGCGACGGCGACGGCGTCACAATGTCGAGGAGTACCTCGACGAGGCTCGCCCGCTGAACGGCGCGCGCGCGCGGCTCAGAGGGTCTTCAGGAACTCGACCAGGTCACTGCGCTGTCCGTCGTCGAGCGTCGACGTCGTCCCGTGCAGGTCGCCGACGTTCAGGTCGAGCACGTCCTTCAGCGTCCGGGCCGTGCCGTCGTGCAGGTAGGAGCGCCGTGGCCCAGATCCCGAGCAGCGTCGGCATCGTTCACCGGGCGAGACCCGTCCCGACGCCGAGCGCGATGGTCGGCTCGCTCGGAGCCACGCGGGATGAAGAGCGGCGCCGTGTGGCACGTCGAGCAGCTCGCGACGCCGTTGAAGAGCAGTTCGCCGCGCTGCGCCGCGTCCGAGATCGAGCCGTCGGAGTTCTTGAACAGGCTGGTGGGCGCCCGCACGAGGCTCGACATGAACGCGGTCACGTCGGCGGCGGCGAGCTTGTTCAACTTGCCCCCACCGCGCCGTGGCGGACGAACGCCGCCTTCGTGAAGGTCGCGAGGTCGGCGGCGTCGCCTTGCCACGAGAAGGGCGCGGTCAGCGACGTCGCGAGCATCGGCGGAGCCTGCCGGCCCGCGCGACGACGTGATCGAATCGGCGAAGTCGCCCGGATGGCAGGTGGTGCAGCTGACCGGATTGGGGAGCGTCGGCGTGCCGTTGAAGAAGAGCACGTTCGAGAAGAGGAACTCGCCGCGATCGGTCCCGTTCAGGTCGAGCAGCGGATGGACCGGCAGGCCCGAGTGCGCGAGCGGGATCTCGGCCTCGAGCGTGAACGGCGGGCCGGACACGAGGTCGATGGCGCGGATCGTCTCGCGGACGCGGTCGACGACCCAGGCGCGGTCGGGCGTGCCGCCGCCCGGCGGCGGCGGACGAGCGCGACCGCCGCCGGCAGCCCCTTCGGCGACTCCTCGGGGATCATGGTCGACCGACCGACGTGAACGAGAACGCCGTCGGCTCCGAGACGATCAGCGGTCCCCGACGCCTGGCCGCAGACGACGACGTTCGCGTCGGAGGCGGCCAGCGGCGAAGTAGTCGGTGCCGAGGTTCCCGAAGCGGCGGTTCAGCGAGCGTCAGGTGGTCGGGTCGAACTCCGAGCACCTCGTTCACGCCGTCGGGGCCGACGATCGTCGACGGGGTGGAAGGTCGCGACGAAGACGCGGTCGCCGAGCCGCGCGAGCGCGATCGGCCGGCTGCCGAGCGGGATCGACGTCACGAACGGGTCGCCGTCGAGGTCGTCGGGGTCGATCACCTCCATCTCGAGCGAGTTGTGCATCCCGACCAGCAGGTGGCCGTCGGACAGCAGCGCGAGCTCCGCCGGCCCTGCCCGCGCAGCGGCAGCACGGCCGTCTGCGTGAACCCGCCATGCGGCGACTCGGTGAAGACAGAGCACGCCGTCGTCCTTCTCAGCTCGCCACGAGGACGCGGTTCCCGTTCGCGTCGAACTTGAAGGCGACCGCGCGGCAGGAGAGCGGCACCGGATCTGCGCACGAGATCGCCTCGGTCGCGACGTGGATCACCGTCATCTGCGCGGACGGCCGGGTTCACCACGAAGACGTGGCGCCCCTCAGGTCGACGGCGACGTCGGCGCGCGCTCCATGTTGCGGTCAGGATCGCCGAGATCGGAGACTCGCGCCGGATCGTGTTCGTGACGGGATCGAGGATCGTGACCGTCCCGTCGCTTCTCGTGCGCGACGTAGACGCGCGCCGTCGGCAGTCGCCGCGATCGCCGAGGATGGCGCGCCGGCGGGCACGCCGCGCGCCGATCCGGATCTGCGAGCGCGTTCGAGGATCTGCTGACGACGCCGGCTTCGACCGCCGCCTGGAAGTGGAAGACTCCCGGCCATCGGTGTCAGGGGATCGCGGAAGGTCACGCGAGAAAGCTGACCATCGCGTCAGAGCGTCCCGCGCGCGATCACCGAAGCAGGCAGTCGGATCGATGGAAGATGGTGCCGAAGCACCGACGCGAACTCAGCTGTCGTCCGACGGCTATCGAGGAAGGAAGAGCGCGCCCGGAGCTCCGGCGAGGTTCAAGGTCCACTGCGATCCGGCCGCGGCGGCAATTGCGTGGCTCGTGGTCAGGGACGTCGTCCTTGTGGGCCGGCGCAGCGCGGGGGCGCCGAGGGCGGCGGCAGTGGCGACGAGCCATCGGCGGGCGCGGAAGGGGCGGCGACGCTGGGCAGGTGAGGCGCGACATGGTGGAACCTCCAATTCCGGGTCGCATTCCATGCAATTCTCCGCCGAATCGGGGCCAGGGGTGGCCGGAGCTCCGGTGGCGCATTTCTCGTCCCGTGACGCCGTCCGCGCCACCGCTCGCCCCCGCCAGGATCCGCGAGGACTCCGCGACGAGGCACGGTCTCCCCCGAGACCACGCGGCGCAGGATTCATCGACCTCACGCCACCTGCCTGAAATCATGGCGCGCGCGTCGCGCTCCCGCGCGGTACCCGACCTGTGGAGCGCGCTGCGCTCGCGACTGCGCGCTCGCGCTGGTTCGAGGGCGAGGGGGTGAAGCCGTTCTGGGCGGTGACGCGCCACCGCGACATCCGCGATCGGCGAGCAGCGGCCGCGCTTCCTGAACGCCCGCGCATCATGGCCGACCTCGACGTGCGGCTGAACCTCGTCTGGTCGCGCCACCTGCTCAACATGGACTCCGCCCGAGCACGAGGCGTATCGCGCGTCCTCGCGCCGCCGCTTCACGGCGAAGGCGCTGCGCGCGATGGCGGGCTGGATGGACTCGATCGTCGAGAGCTCGCTCGCGCGGCTCGACACGCAGGGCGCGCACTGGAAGGGGTGACTTCGCGACCGAGGTCGCTGCGCAACGATCGCGCGCTGATCGCCAGAGATGCTCGGCGTCGCCGCCGCCGACCGCATCCGCCTGATCCGATGCGGCGCAGTGCATGGTCGCGCCCGCCAGACCCCAGTACCAGCGCGGGCTGCAGCACGGAGAGACCACGTCCAGGCGCAGGCGCGACTCTTCCAGTGGTTCGCGCCGAAGATCGCGGAGCGGCGCGACCGGGCCGGGCGGCGACCTCGATCAGCCTGCTCGCGACGGCGCAGGTGCAGGGCGAGCCGATCGCGTCGCGCGACGTGCTCTCGTTCTGCCAGCTCTTCGTGACGGCCGGCATCGACACGACGACCGCCGCGATTGCCGCGGGCTCACGCGCTGGCCGAGCATCCCGACCAGTACCGCTGGCTGCGCGGCCCTGCCGGCGAGATCCGACTCGCCATCGAGCTGCTGCTTTTCGCCCGACCCGGTGATCCACTTCTGCCGGACCTCGGTCGACCAAGTCGAGATCGCCGGCTGCCGGGTGCTGCGCGGCCAGACGCTCGTCTCTTCTATCCTCGCCAACCGCGACGAGGAGTCTTCGAGGCGCCCGCTTCGGGCTGCGCCTCGACCGCAAGAACAACGACCACCTCGCGTTCGGCGCCGGCGACCACCACTGCCTCGGCGCCCCGCTCGCGCGCATGCTCTGCCACACCTTCCCCGCTCCACTTCAGCCCGCCTCGATCGCGTCGAGACTCGATCGAGGCCACCAGCCACGCACTGGAGCCGGTATGCACTCGTCGGTGGTCGGCGCGATCAGCGCCTGCCGGACTGCGGCTTGCGCCTTTCGCCGAGAGAGCGGAACTGGAGCGGGCGTCGAGCGCGGGTGAAGAGGCGCGAGGGAGTGGGGCGGGGTTGAACGCGCGACGGGCGAGGGCGGGTCGAGGGGCGGAGGAGAAAAAGGCTCGATGGACGGGACACGCTCGCCCCGACCAAAAGATGGACGGGGGCTCGCTCGGCATTCGGCGGGGACGGATACGACTCGCAGCACGACCGAGGGGTCGGCTGCCGCCTGCACGGTCAGTGTCCCTCGAGCCTTTTTTCCTCCGCCTCACCACCGTTCGAGACCTGTCGCGCGACGACCGCCTGCTCCCCGCGAGTCGCTTTCGCACGGTCCTCGCACGACGTCCCCGACATCGTTGCCGTGCACACGGGAAGATGTTCGGCGCGGCGACTCGGCGTGAGGCGACTTCACGCGGAACGGTGAATCACGGCGAATGGTGTCGGACGTCGTGCGCGTCCGGGATTCGACCGCGCTTCATCGAGTCGGGGCCGTTCGCGTGCCGAGTCGACTTGGCATCTCGTACGCCGACATCGCTCGTGGCCATTCGATCGCCCGACCACGGTGCGTCGGGATTTGAAAGCGAGGAAGGCGAGACGCGCGCCCTCTCGTTCAGGACCGTGCCGTGGCTCCCAGCGTCCAGCTTCGACCCGATGCCGATCGTGCGCGCGCCGTGCATCTCCCGTGGCGCAGCAACGATGTCGGACGTCGTCGCGAGGACCGTACGAAGAGGCCGCGGGGAAAAGACATCGTTGCGAGGAGGGCCTCGCAGGCGCCGTCGGCCACTGCTCAGCTGATTCGGCCGCCCCATCAGGCGCCGCGGTTAGCCGAGGCCGCTCGCTGTTCAGCGACGCTGGGTCTTTGCGGCCGAGGGAAGCCCCCTCATCGAAACGATCGTCTTTCCCGCGGCCTCTTCACCCCCGCCCTCGACGTCCGCTCAGTTGCGCCGCGGCGCGGCCTCTTCACCCCGGCCCTCGACGTCCGCTCCTCACCCTCGAGTTCGGCTCGTATTACCTAACGGCGGCAGCCGAACCAAACAACCCCGCGGGCGTCGGGCTTCGCAACGCGGCGGGGTCTCCGCGGGCGCAGGCGCGAGGTGCAGCGGCGAGCTGGTCGTGGTGGCGCGTCGCGATCTGGCGGACAGTCTGGTGGACGAGCTCGGCAGGGTTCATGCGGAAGCCGGTCTCGTGTTCGATCCGGTCGACGACTTTGAGAGAGAGGAGCGAGTTGCCGCCGAGGTCGAAGAAGGTGTCGAAGGCGCGCCGCGCGCGGCACGCCGATCACCTCGGCCCAGACGCGCGCGAGGCGGACGACATCGGCAACCCTTCGGGCGCACCGTCGGCTGTCCCGCGGTGACGATGCGGAGCGCACCAGCCGCCGCAACGGTGAGTGCGTTGCGGTCAGATCTTGCCGTTCAGCGTGGTCGGCAGCGCGTGCAGGCCGGAACCTGATCTCGGCCGGCACCATGTAGTCGGGAGCTTCTCGCGCAGCGCGCGCCGCGCCGTCACGCGCGACGGCTCGGGCCGCGCCTTCCGGGACGGCGAAGGCGACGAGGAGCGCTTCTCCTCGGCGGACGACCCGACCACCTTCACGACGGCCGACTGCACGCCTTCGTGCTGCTCGAGGACCGCCTCCGTCTCGCCGAGAAGCTCGATCCGACCGCAGCTTCACCTGGTGGTCGATGCGGCCGAGCATCCCGAGCGGCCCTCGCGGTCAGGAAAGCGCACGAGGGTCGCCGGCCGGTAGATCCGCTCGCAGGACGGAACGGGCTCGCGACGAAGCGCTCCATAAATCTTCTCCGGGCAGGTCGTGGTACCCGCGGGCGACGCCGTCACCGCCGATGCAGAGCTCGCCCGCCACCCCGATCGGCACCAACTGCAGCGCCGCGTCAGCCATGAGATCCGTGTTGTCGAACGGGCGTGGCCGAGCGTCACGACCTCACTGTCTCTGGGCCGCACGCGGGGGTGCACCGTCGACTGGATCGGTCGTCTCGGTCCGGGCCGCAGGGTGTTCCAGACCGCGGCGCAGCGCGCGAGCAGCTGCCGCGCGAGCTCGCGTCGTGAGCGAGCTCGCCGATGCCGATCGCCTCGAGCGGCAGCTCGCTCCGTCGGCCGTGCCGACGCGACCATCTGCCCAGCGCGTCGGCGTCGCCCGCATGAAACGCCGCCCCGCTCGCCGTCATCCGCTCGAGCAGCCGCTTGCCGTCCTTCGCGACCTCCGGCTCGCAGACGTCGACCGCGCCGCCACGGCGCCAGCGGCAGCCAGAGCTGCTTCGCGTGGGATGTCGAACGATCGATCGTGACCCCGCGAGCAGCGCGTGTCGCGCCGCGTCGCGTCTGAGCAGCCGCCCGGTCGCGTTCAGGCGGTTCACGACGCCGCGGTGCAAGCACCTCGACGCCCTTCGGCCGCCCGGTCGAGCCTCGAGGTGTAGATCAGGTAGGCGAGGTCCTGCGGCCGGCCCGCCGACTCGCCGCGACGGGCTCGGCGCTCTTCCTGGTCGCGAGATCGCGTCGGCTTCCTGCGTCGGAAGCAGCACGCGCGCGTCACGCCGGGCGCCGTGATCCGTCGGCCAGCGCCGACTCGGTGACGACGAGGCGCAGCCCCCGAGTTCGCCGACCATGTACTCGCAGCCGGTCGGCGGGATACTCGGGGGTCGAGCGTGGACGTAGCCGCCCCGCCTTCAGGATGCCCGAGCATCCCCACCATCATCCGCGTCGAGCGCGGAGTGCGGATCCCCGACCGGCTGAGTCGTTCCCCGACGCCCACGCGCCGCAGCCGGTGCGCGAGCCGGTGTCGCGCGCGCGTCGAGCTCTGGCGTAGGTGAGCAGCGGCCCGTCGTGGCTGCGCACCGCGACCGCGTCCGGCGTCTCCTTCGCGCGCGCCTCGAACAGCTCGTGCACGCAGAGGCCGCGCGGGAACTCGTCGCTCCGTCGCGTTCCAGTCGACGAGGACGCGCCTCTTCGGCCGCCGCCAGGCAGCGGCAGCTGCGCGACGCGCCGCCGCGGGTCGGCGACGATCCCGTCGAGCAGCGCTCTGGAAGCCTCGCCCTCCATCCGCTCCGCCGTGCCGCGCCGGAAAGAGCGCGGCGTCGTACTGCGAGCTCGCCGTAGAGCTCTCTTGCCGACCTCCTTCACGTCGAGAAGCGTGACGTCGGTAAGAGTCCCTCCTGCTGCGGCACGTCGAGGTCGTCGAGGAGCGCGAGCTCTCGCCGAGCTGGAAGCGGACGCGCGTGTTCCGACCTGCGCGACTCGCGCTTTGGACGAGGTCGCCGATCCACTCACGCTTCTGCCAGTCGATGAAGGCCTGGAACACCGGGTTGCGCGTCGCGTCGCGCAGGCGGCGCGAGCGCCGCCACCACCTCGGGGAACGGGTAGTCCTGGTTCGCGACCGCCTCGAGCACCGTCGTGCCGCGTCGCTCGCGAGGAAGTCGCGAACGACGGGTTGCGCGCGCAGAGTCACGGCCCGGAACACGACATCGGGTTCACGAAGCAGCCGACCACGTCCTGGAACGCGGCCTGGGTGCTGGCCGGGCGCGGGCGCGCCGGACCAGCACGTCGTCCTGACGCGCGTACCGCGGCGCGAGGAGGATCTGCCGCGTGCCGCGAGCAGCAGCATGTAGGGCGTGACGCCTCCGCCTTCGCGAGGTCGTTCAGCGCGCGGCTGCGCTCCGGCGTGAAGTGGAGCGGCACCGAGGCAGCCCTCGAGGCGGCGACGTCGGCGCGGGAAGTCGGTCGCGCAGCTCGAGGCAGCGGCGGGTCGCCGGCGAGCGCGCCTTCCAGTACGCGGACCGCCGCTCCCCCGCCGTCGCCCGCGACGGAACTCGCGCTGCCACTTCGACGAAGTCGCGGTAGCCGACGCCGTCGCGCGCGGCAGGCGGCGGCGGCGCCGCCGCGCTCGCTCACGTCTGGGCGCTGCGCAGGTCGCGGAAGACCAGCGACGACGACGTCCGCCGTCGTAGCCCAGGTGGTGCACGGCGAAGGCGCGAGGCGGTGGTCGCCCGTCCGCGGCAGCAGCGGAAGCGGAAACGGTGAACCGGCCCGCGCTCGAGGTCGAACGGCTCGTGCATCGCGGCGTGCACCGCCCGCTCGAGAGCCGGCCGCGTCGAGGCCCGTCGCGTCGACCACGGAGAACGCGGCCGGCGGGTCGCGCTCGACCTGCTGCATCCGGGACGCCGTCGCGCGCATGAAGTAGCGCGCGCGCAGCATCGGGTGGCGGCGCGCGAGCCCGGCGATCGTCCGCCGCAGCGCGCGCGACGCCGACCGGCGACGTGATGCGCGCGCAGCCAGAGGCAGATGGTACGCCGAGCTGCCCCGCACCGTCTGCCGAACAGGAACCAGGAGCGCCCGCTGGCCCAGCGAGCGCAGCAAGGCGCCGTCCGGCGCGGCGGCACGGACCAGGGGTCGCGCGCGCTCATGCCGGTTGCGCGGACCGGCCGCGGCGGCCGCGGTAGCCTGCGCCCTCGACGCGCTGCCACGCCGACTTCGCGAGCTCCGCGGCGCTCGCGCCCGAGAGGAGGTCGCTCTACCGGCGGTCGACGCCGAGCGCTGCCGCGCTCAGGGTGTTCGCAGCTGGACCGCCATCAGCGAGTCGAGGCCGAGGATGCGGCAGCGTGCCGCTCGAGTCGAGCGACGCGTCCGCTCTTTGTGGCCGAGCACGCGCGCGCCACCTCGGCGCGGACGAACGCCTCGGCGACGCCCCTTATCGCTCGACGCGCTGCCGCCGGCCGCCCGCCGCTCGAGCGCGCCGGCGCGGAACGTCGCCGCGCGACGACGCGTCGCGCGCCACCGGGTCGGAGCCCTGGTGAGACCTCCTTCGGCGCCTTCAGCGGCGGCGAGCGCGCGAAGTTGAAGAAGTCGGGCGCGAAGAGCCGCTTCCGGTGGAAGCGGAGCACCGAGCCCTGCACCGGGGCCCTGCAGCGCGGCCGCCTGCCATCAGGAGGTCCATGGCGGCGAGCGCCGGCCCGGTCTTGAACGCGTACATGCCGCAAGCGCCTCCGCCAGGCGCCGCACGTCGAGCACCTGCTTCGCCATGCCGACCTCGGCCCACGGACCCCAGTTGATGCTGAGGCACGGCAGCAGGCCCTGCGCGCCGGCGCGGCGGTGGGCGTAAGGCGTCCAGGAAGCAGTTGGCCGCGGCGTAGCTGAGCACTGGCCCGGCGCGCCGATCACCGAGATCGAGGCGAAGAGCACGAAGAACTCGGAAGCGGCGGCCCCGCGCGTCAGCTCGTCGAGGTGGAGCGTGCCCTGCACCTTCGGCAGCAGCACGCGCTCGAAGTCGGGCCACTCGAGAGCGGCGCGCGAGCAGGCACCGTCCTTCAGCACGCCGGCCGCGTGCATGATCCCGCGCAGCGGCAGCGGCAGCTCGGCCGCCGAGTCCTTCCAAGCAGCTTTCTCGAGCGCGGCGCGGTCGGCGAGGTCTCGACTCCTGCAGACGCGCACGCCGGCGCCCGTCGCGCGCACCGGTCGGCGATCGCCTGCTCGGCGGCGGGCGTCTGCCCGCGCCGCCGCTGCGTCCGACCGGGCAGGCAGCGGACCGGCGCCGCGCTCGTGGAGGAAGCGCGCCACCTCGAGGCCGAGCGCGCCGCAGCCGCCGGTGATCAGGTAGAATGCCGTCGTTCCGGAAGCCGCGTCGGCGCCGCCGCCTCGACGCGCAGCGGCATGAGCCGCGACGGCGTGGCGCCGCCCGCCGCGGAACGCGACCTGGTTCTCGTCGCCCGGAGCAGCGCTTCTCCAGAAGTCCGCGCGCCGCGTCGGCCGGCGCGTCGTCGGGGTCGAGGTCGACGAGGCCGCCGAAGAGCGCGAGGGTGCTCCGACGCGAGGACGCGCGCGAAGCCCTACGCCATCGCCTGCACCGCCGCGATCCGGCTCGCGTCGCCGCCGACCGCCTGCGCGCCGCGCGTCACGAACCAGAGCTTCGCGCGCGCGCCTTCGGGCGCGCGGATCAGCGCCTGAGCTCAGCAGAGCGCGCGCTGCAGGACCGACCCGGGCTCCGGCTTCGGCGTCGGCGCGTCCGAGCGCGCCCGCATCGGCGGCGTCGAGGGAAGCAGGTCGACGACGCCGTGCAGCGGCGCGCCGCCGACCGTCTCGAAGAGCTTCGCGTAGTGGTCCGCCTGGTTCGGATCGAGCGTGACCGTCCCGTCGGCGTTCGCGCGGAACGTCGGGCCGGCGTAGGCGGTGACGACGCGCGCGCCCGTCTCGACGAGGCGCGCCTTCGAGCTGCGCGCCGACGCCCGACTTGTCGGCGAGCACGAGCCAGGTGCCCCTGGCGGCCGTTCCTGCCCTGTCGGAGCCGTTCGTGGCAACGTCGGCGCCGTCGGCGCCAGAGCGGCGCGCGCGGCGGTCACTCCTTCCACTCGAACTCGTGCAGCCAGCCGCGCGGGTCGTCGGCGACCGGCGCCGGCGCGGCGCCTCGGTCCAGTGGCGCTCGCGCTGGAACGGATACGTCGGCAGCGCGACGCGCTGGCGCGGCCGGCCGGCGTCGTAACGCGTTCCAGTCGACGGCGACGCCGTGCACCCACAGCGCGCCGAGGCTCGCGAGCAGCGTCGCATGGTCGCCGCGCCCCTTGCGCAGCGTCGGCGGCCAGTCGCCGCGCCGGGCTGCCCGGAACGCACTGCTGCCCCATCGAGAGCAGCGCGGCGCTCGGCCCGATCTCGAGGTAACGGCGCTCGGTCGCCGTGCCGGAGAGCGCGCGCATGCCGTCGGCGAAGCGCACGCAGCGGCGCAGGTGCTCGACCCAGTAATCGGCGTGGACGAGCTCGTTCCCCTCCCGCGAAGCGGCCTGTGAGGTTCGAGACGACCGGGATCTTCAGCGGCACGCAGGCGACGCCCGCCGCGACTCTGGCGGAACTCCGCGAGGATCGGCTCCATCAGCGGCGAGTGGAAGGCGTGCGAGACCTTGAGGCGCGTCGACTTGAGCCCGAGCTCCTTCGCCTTCGCGAGCGCGGCGTCGAGCTCGTCGCTCGCGCCGGAGAGGACGGTGTTCTGCGGCGAGTTGGCGCGCGGCGATCGTCAGGCGGCGCGCGCCGACGGCAGCGGCGCGACGGCCGCCTCGTCGCCGAAGAGCGTCGCCATCCCGCCCGCCTCGTCGACGCGCTGCATCAGCTGCGCGCGCCGCGACCAGGCGCAGTCCGTCCTCCACGCTGAAGGCGCCGGCGAGGCATGCGGCGACGTACTCGCCGATGCTGTGGCCGAGCAGCGTCGCGGGCTCGACGCCGAACGAGCGCCAGAGCTCGGCCAGCGCGTATTCAAGGAGAAGAGCGCCGGCTGCGTCCACTCGGTCTGGTGGAGCGGCGCGGCCTCGCCCGGATCCGCCTTGGGGAAGAGGACGTCCTGGAGCGGCGTGTCGCGCAAGGGCTTCAGCGCCGCGGCGCAGCGCTCGAGCGCGGCGCGGAAGACCGGCTCGCGCTCGAAGAGCTCGCGCCCCATGCCGACGTACTGCGCGCCCTGCCCGCTGAAGAGGAAGGCGACGCGCGCTCCGCTCGCGGCGCGTCTTGCCGCTCGCGACCTCGGCCGGCTTCCCCTCCGAGAACGCGCGCAGCTTGCGGCCCGCGTCCATCGGTTCGGCGGCGACGCACGCGACGCGCTCCGCGAAGTCGGCGCGGCCTACGTGCAGCGTGAAGGCGACGTCGGCGAGCGGCTGCTCGGGATGGAGGACGAGGTGGTCGGCCATCTTCCCGGCGAGCGCACGCAGCGCCGCGTCGTCCTGGGCGGAGAGGGTGACGACGTGGGCGCCGCGCTCGACGGGCGGCGGCCGCCGCGGGCGCCCCAGCGAAGCGGGCGATGCAGTTCGTTCGGGCGCCTCGGCGCACGACCGCGTGGGCGTTCGTACCGCGAGAGTCCGAACGACGAGACGGCCGCGACGCGGCGGCGCGCGCCGCGCCTGCCACGGGCGCGTGCGGTCGACGACGGCCACGCGCACCTTGTCCCACGCGATGTGGGGTTGGGGTTCTTGAAGTGGAGGTTGGCGGCGAGCGCCTCGTTCTCGAGGCAGACGATCACCTTGATCAGCGCGGCGATGCCGGCCGCCGATTCGAGGTGGCCGATGTTCGTCTTGACCGTCCCGATCGGCAGCTTGTGGGCGGCGTCCCGGCCGCCCGCGAGCGCGGCGTCGATCGCCTCGACCTCGATCGGGGTCGCCGAGCGACGTGCCGGTGCCGTGCGCCTCGAGGTAGTCGAGGTCGGCCGGCCCGACGCCCGCCGCCTTCCACGCGTCGCGCATCAGGTCGGCCTGCGCGGCGGGCGTTGGGCACGGTGAAGCCGCTGCTCGCGCCGCCGTGGTTCACGGCCGTCGCGCGCAGCACCGCGAGGATGCGGTCGCGGTCGCGCTCGGCGTCGGAGAGGCGCTTCAGGACGACGATCCCGCAGCCCTCGCCGCGCACGTAGCCGTCGGCCGACGCGTCGAACGTCTTGCAGCGGCCGTCGGGCGAGAGCATGCGCGCCTGGCAGATGTTGATCGTGACGCCGGGGTCGAGCAGCGCGTTCACGCCGCCCGCGAGCGCCATGTCGCACTCACCGCGTTTGAGGCTCTCGCAGGCGAGATGGACCGCGACGAGCGACGACGAGCAGGCGGTGTCGACCGCCATCGACGGCCCGCGCAGCCCGAGCGCGTACGAGAGCCGCCCCGGCACGCTGTTCAGCGTGTTGCCGACGCCGTAGTAGGCGTTGTCGTGCAGCGTGTGGCGCGCGACCGCGGCGCCGTAGTCGGTCATCGAGACGCCGAGGAAGACGCCGGTGCGGCTGCCCGCGAGGTCGTGCGCGTGTCCGGCGTTCTCGACCGCCTCCCACCCGACCTCGAGCGCCCAGCGCTGCTGCGGGTCGAGCACCTCCGCTTCGCGCGGAGAGATGTGGAAGAAGCCGGCGCCGAACAAGTCGAGGTCCTCGACGAAGCCGCCGACCTTGCAGTAGATCTTGCCCGGCGTCGCCGGAGTCAGGTCGTAGAGCGCGTCGACGTCCCAGCGGTCGCGCGGGACCTCGCGGATCGCGTCGCGGCCGTCGCGCAGCATGTCCCAGAACGACGCGGCGTCGTTGGCGCCGCCGGGAAGCGGCAGCCGAGCCCGATCACGGCGATCGGCTCGTTGCGCTCGCGCTCGAGCTGGTCGAGGCGCTGCCGCATCTCCTTCAGGGCGACGAAGGCGCGCTGCAGCGGCGTGAGCTGGTCGAGGTCGGGTTCGGTCACGTCAGTGGAGTCCGAGGTCCTTCAGCTGCTGCGCGATCGCCTGCTCGAGCTGGTCCTGCGACAACTCGCGCGCCTCGTTCATGAGCGTGTCGCGGCTGGACGGCGCGGCCGGCGCCTCGGGCGCGGCGGGGCCGCGCCTCCTTCGCGAGGACGAGGACGTTCGCGAGGAGGTGCTCGGCGAGCGCCTCGATGGTCGGGTGGTCGAAGATGAAGGTGACCGGCAGCTCGACGCCGAGGCTCGCCTGCAGCCGGTCGCGCAGCGTCACCGCCATCAGCGAGTCGACGCCGAGCTCGATGAAGCCGCGCTGCGGGTCAGGGGCGCTCCGCGCCGAAGCCCATCAGCTCCCCGAGCTGGTCCTGGAGGTGGGCGGCGAGCCGCTCGGCGCGCTCGGACGGCGGCGCCGCGGCGAGCTCGCCGCGCAGGTCGCCGCCCGCGGCGCGCGATTCATCAGGACGCGACGGCGCGGCGACGGCGAGCTCCTCGAAGAGCGGCCGGCGGCGGCGCGCCTCCATCACGCTCCGGAAGAGGCCCCACTCGACTTTCGCGAGGACGACGTGGGCGCGGCCCGACGCGAGCGCCGCCTCGAGCTCCGGCAGCCCCTCGGCCGGGTCGATCGGCGTGACGCCGAGGCTCGCCATGAAGCGGTTGAACTCCTCGCTCGGCGCGCTCCCCCTTCCACGGGCTGAAGCTCACGGTCGTCGCGGCGAGGCCTGGGTGTCGACGCGCATACGCGACCGCGTCCTGGAAGCGGTTGGCGGCGGACAGAGTGGACCTGGCCCGCCGAGCCCCACACCGACGCGATCGAGGAGAAGGCGACGAAAGAGGTCGACCGGCCGGCTCTTCGTCAACTCGTGCAGCAGCCGGGTGCCGCGCACCTTCGCCGCGGAGGACGGCGCGGAACTCCTCGGGCCGCGTCGCCGCGATGCGCTCGAAGCGGGCGACGCCGCCCGCCGCCTGCACGACGCCGCCGAGCGGCGGTCCCTGCGCGAGCGCCTGCTCGACGCGCCGCATCTGCTCCGGATCGGAGACGTCGGCCGCGACCGTCCGCACCTCGACGCCCGCCTCTTTCAGCGAGCGCAGGAGCTCCTGCGCCGCCGGCGTCGCCGCCGCGCCGCTGCGGCCGACGAGCACGAAGTGGCGCGCGCCGCGCTCGACGAGGCGGCGCACGAAGCGGCCGCCCGCCTGCCCGAAGCCGTCCGGCGACGAGATACGTCCGGTCGGGCGCGACCCGCGACGGGCGCGAGCGCGACACCGGTCGCGACGATCGAGCCGCGGCACGAAGCGCTGGTGGCCGCGCCGCGCGACCTGGTCCTCGCCGTCGCTCGAGAGCAGCTCGTCGACGAGCGGGCCCGCTTCGTCCTTTGTCGCCCGCAGGATCGAGGTCGAGCAGGCCGCCCCACTTCTCGGGGCGCTCGAGCGCGTAGGCGCGCCCGAAGCCCCAGCGCCGAGGCGGCGACGTTCATGCCATGGCGCGCCGCGTCGCGCCGACGCCGCGCCGCGCGTGACGATCCAGAGCGGCGGCGCCGCGGGGTCGTTCTCCGGCAGCGCCTGCGCGAGAGAGAGCAGGCCCAGGAGCCCGCGCTCGTGGTCCTCGGCGAGCGTCGCGGCCGTCGTCGCCGCCGTCGGCCGGAAGTCCCAGCCCGAGCAGGTGGACGATGGCGCGCGGACGCGCCGGGCCCTCGAGCTTTCCGAGCGCGGCGGCGAGCGCGCCGCAGTGCTCGGCATTCAAGGGATCGAAGGTCCACGCGCGGCCCGCGACGGAGAGCTTCTTGTCGGGACGCGCGACGATCGCCGTCTCGCCGCGCCGCTCGAGCTCGCGCGCGAGCGACTCGGCGACGCCGCCGCGGTCGGCGAGCAGGAGCCACGTCCCGCCGGCGCCGCCGGTGCGGGTCGCGCCGCGCGCGCGCGCGCGCCACTCGACCTCGTGCAGCAGCGAGGCGTGCGTCGCCGTGCGGCGCTCTTCTGGTGGCAGCTCGATGATCTTCGCCGCGAACTGCGAGAAGAGGTCGGACTCGGTGCGCGACCAGCCGGCGCCCGCCTCGACGAGGCGCGTGAGCGCCTGCGGGTCGCCGCTTCTCGAGGCTCCGCACGACCTCGGAAGTGTCGGCAGCGGGCGCGGACGGCGGCTGCGCCGCCCTTGCGGTAGCGCTTTGCCCTCGAACGGATAGGTCGGCGCGACCACGCGTCGTGCGTCACGTCCTTGGAAGAAGCGCGTGAAGTCGGGCGTCGCGCCGCCGACGTAGAGCGATGCCACCGCCTGCAGCAGCTGCGGCCATTCCGGCTTGCTCGGCAGGCTCGCGACCCAGCCCGGCCGGTCGCGTGGGATCGACTGCTGCGCGAGCCCGAGCAGCGTGCTGCCCGGCCCGACCTCGAGGAAGACCTTGTGGTTGCGCTCGAGCAGCCAGCGCAGCGAGTCGGCGAAGCGGACCGGCTCCCGCAAGTGGCGGCACCAGTAGTCGGGGTCGGCCGCCTGCGCCGCGGTGAGCTCGCCACCGGTCAGGTTCGAGAGCAGCGGGATCTTCGGCGCGCCGAAGCGCTGCGCCGCCGCGAGGCGAACGGAACTCCGCGAGGACCGGCTCCATGAGCGGCGAGTGGAAGGCGTGCGAGACGGTGAGACGCTTCCGTCTTCACGCCGCGTGCGGCGGCGCGCTCGGCGACGGTCGCGACGCCGCGCTCGCTGCCCGAGACGACGACGCTCGCCGGTCCGTTGACCGCCGCGATGCCGACCTCGGCCGCGAGGCCGGCGACCAACTCGCGGGTGGCCTTCTCGTCGGCGAACACGGCCGCCATCGCGCCGGGCGTGCAGCGTTCGGCCATCAGGCGGCCGCGCGCGCGACGAGGCGGCAGGCGTCCTCGAGACGCAGGACGCCGGAGAGGGTAGCCGCGACGAACTCGCCGACGCTGTGGCCGACATCACCGCCGGCTCGACGCCGAGCGAGCGCCACGTCTGCGCGAGCGCGTACTCGATCGCGAAGATCGACGGCTGCGTGTTGCGCGTCTGCGCGAGCCGCTCGACGGCGCCGGCCGCGGGAGCCCCGACCTCGGATCCGTAGTCGAGCAGCTCGAGCAGCGGCCGCTCGAGCAGCGGGTCGAGTGGCGCGCGCACTCGTCGAGGGCTTCGCGGAACGCCGGCACCTCGCGGTACAGCTCGCGCCCCATGCCGGGGTACTGCGCGCCCTGTCCGGGGAAGAGGAAGACGACGTCGGCGCGCGCTTCTCCGTGAGCCTCGCCGCGCTCGGACGTCGGCCCGTCGACAGCGCCACGCGCGACGGCGGCGTGAGCCGCTCCACGAGACGAAGCGCGTTCCGTCCCGATCAGCGCGAGGCGGTGCTCGAAGTGGTCGCGGCCGACGCCCGCACGTGCAGCAGAGGTCGGCGAGCGGCACGTCGCCGGCGAACGCCGTCGCCCAACGCCCCGCCAGCTCTTGCAGCGCGGTCGGCGTGCGCGCGGAGAGCGGAGCAGCTCGCTGCCGTCCCGGACCGGGACTCCGGCGCCGCACGCGGCGCAGGCGCGGGCGTCCTGCGAGGAGCGCATGCGCGTTCGTGCCGCTGCGCCGAACGAGGCTGACGCCAGCGATGCGGGGCGTCGGCGCGTCGGCGGGCCACGGCGTGAGCTCGGTCCGGATCCGCGAGGTTGCCGTCGCGGAGCGAGAGGTTGGGGTTCACCTCGCGCAGATGGAGGTGCGGCGGGATCGCGCCCTTCTGGACGACGAGCGACCGCCTTCGCTGAGGCCCGCGACGCCCGACGCCGATTCGAGGTGGCCGAAGTTGGTCTTGACCGAGCCGATGCGCAGCGGGCCGCGCGCGCGCGTGCGCCGCCGAGCGCCGTCGCCGAAGCGCCTCGACCTCGATGGGGTCGCCGAGCGGCGTCCCGGTGCCGTGCGCACTCGAGGTAGCTCGACGTCGTCGGGCGTGAGCCCGGCGCGCGCGAGCGCGTCGCGGATCAGCGCCTGCTGCGCGTGCCCGTTGGGGACGGTGAGCCCGCTGCTCGCGCCGTCCTGGTTGATCGCGCGTGCCGCGGATCACGCGACGATGCGATCCGCCGTCGCGCAGCGCGTCGTCGAGGCGCTTCAGCACGACCACGCCGCACCCCTCGCCGCGCACGAAGCCGTCGGCCGAAGCGTCGAACGTGGCGCAGCGCCCGTCCGCCGAGACCATGCGCGCCTTGCAGACCATGAGCGTGTCTCGGGCGACAGGATCACGTTCACGCCGCCCGCGACCATCAGGTCGCGCTTCGCCGGTGCGCAGGCTCTGGCAGGCGAGGTGGATGGCGACCAGCGACGACGAGCAGGCGCGTGTCGAGGACGAGCGTCGGCCCGTGCAGTCCGAGCAGGTAGGCGATGCGGCCGGCCGCGAAGTTGAGGCAGTTGCCCGAGAGGTGGTAGGTGTCGATGTTCTGCGGGCCGCCGAGCCGGATCCCGTGGTCGTAGTCGGTGAGCGTCGCCCCGAGGATCACGCCGCCGACTTCGAGCCGTGCCAGGCGCGACGGCGCGATGGCGGCGCGCTCGAGCGCCGTCCAGGTCACTTCGAGGGCGAGCCGGTGCTGCGGGTCGAGGCTCAGCGCCTCGCGCGGCGAGATGCGGAAGAAGCCGGCGTCGAACGCGCTCGACGTCGGGCAGCAGGCCGGCGCGGCGCGTGTAGATCTTGGCCGACGTCTCGGGGTCGGCGTCGGGTCGTAGAGGTGGTCGAGCGCCATCGGCTCGACGGGATCTCGACGACGCCGTCGACGCCGGTCCGCAGCATCTCCCAGTACCGCGTCGGGGTCGCGACGCGCCGCCCGGGAAGCGGCACGCCCATCCGACGATGGCGATCGGCGCTGCGTACGCGGCGCGCTCGAGCTCGTCGACCTGCGCACGCAGCGCCCGGATCGCGAGAGCGCCCGCTTCAGGCGGTCGCCGTCGGCAGCGCTGACCTCTCTTCCGATCAAGGTGCGCACGACCTCCGCGGTGTCAGGGACGAGCGGCGCCTAATCACCCCGGGTGGATTCGCCGAGGCTCGGGCGGAGTCGCCGGACGGCCGTGGAAGAAGAAGATCGTTCCGCTTCGCGAACCCACGCGATGGGCGCTCGTGCTCCACCCCGACCTCGACCGGCTCGGCGGCATCGAGGGATATTACCGGAAGATCTTCCCGCACTTCCGGATCCCGGTCGAAATCGTTCGAGGTCGGCCGGCGCCACACGAACGCGGCGCGGGCCGGGTCGCCGGACTGCTGCGGCCGCTGCGCGATCTACCTGCGGCTGCGCCGCCGGCTCGCGCGCGACGACGTCCCGGTCGTCGTGCTCAATCCCTTCACTGAAGCTCGACATGGTCCTTCGCGAAGGGCTGTTCCAGCGGCTCGCGAAGGTCCGCGGACGGCGCACGCGTCGTCTTCTGGCGCGGCTGGGAGCCGGAGCTCGCCCGCAAGATCGAACTCCGCGGGAAGTGGTGGTTCCGCTGGCTCTTCTAGGCCGCACCGACGCTTTCGTCGTGCTGGCGAGGAGTTCGGCGCGACGCTGCGGCGCTCGGGATGGAGCAGCCGATCCACTCCGAGGTGACCGTCGTCGACGACGCCGAGCTCGCGGGCATCGACGTCGAGGCGGCTTGATCGACCGGCGGCTCGCGAGCCGGCCGCGCACCGTCCTCTTCCTCGCGCGGCTGCTCCGGCCGAAGGGGATCCACGAGACGCTGCACGGCGATGGCGCTAGCTGGAGACGGGCGGGCGCTGCTGACGGGAAGGTTCCGGTCCGGCTGCTCGTCGCGGGCGACGGGCCTGAGCTCGAGCCGGCGCGCGAGCTGCGCGCAGCGCGGCCTCGCGAACGTCCACTTCGCCTGGCCACGTGGGCGGCGCCGCCAAGTGGGAGCTGCTGCGCGACTCGAGCGTGCTCTGCCTGCCGACCCAGCACGGCGAGGGGCTGCCCAACTCGATCGTCGAGGCGATGGCCTTCGGGATGCCGGTGCACGACGCGCCGGTCGGCGGGCGTCGCCGACTTCTTCCGGGACGGCGTGCACGGCGCGATGGTCGCGAATGCGGCGCCGGAGGCGATCGCGGCCGCACTCGAGCGGCTGCTCGACGACGGACGCGCTGCAGCGGACGATCGCGCGCACCAACCTACGACTACGCGCGCGGACGCTTCCTCGCCTCGCTGGCGCGCGCGGCTCGAGGCGATCTACCGCCCGTCCAGAACAGCACGGTGTAGACCGCCTTCAGGAGCTCCCAGGTCGTGCGCACGCGCCTTGACGCAGGCGCGCGAGCGCGCGTTCTTCGGGCCGTAGCGGTCGATGATCGTCCACCAGGCGCGGATCCCCCTTGCCGCGCTTGCGGCTCATCGACTCGTTGTGAGTCCTGAACGAGACGGCCGGTCCGCCCGGCAGGTGGCGCACGCGCGCGCCCGGCGACGACGAAGCGAAGGAAGAAGTCGACGTCGATCTTGATGCCGATCTTCGGTGTCGTAGCCGCCGAGCGCGAGCGCGACGTCGCGCGGTAGGTCATCCCCGAGTGCTTGAAGGGGACGCGCAGCCGCAGCAGCGTCGCGCGCAGCAGCGCGCGCGTTGCTCGGGAACTCGGGGTAGCGCGTCGCTTCGACGCTTGCCGTCGGGCAGGAGCTGGTCGTGGTCGCAGTAGACGAGGTCGCTGTCGGGCTGCGCCAGCGAAGAGGGCGTCGACGCGCGCGAGGGCGTCGTCGCGCAGCACGTCGTCGCTGTCGAGGATCGAGGACGCGGGCGTGCTTCGCGGCGGCGACGCCGTTCGCGCGCGCCGCGCCGACGCCGGCGTTTTGCTGGTGGACCACGCGCAGGCGCGAATCCGGCGCGCGCCGCCTCGTCGAGCCAGCCTCGCCGTCTCCGGTCCCGAGCCGTCGTCGACGACGAGCACCTCGAAGTCGGACCCGCGCTGCGCGAGCGCGCTCGCGACCGCCTCCTTCAGGAACTCCGAGGCCGGTCGTTGCGCGGCGAGCAGGATCGTAGTACGCGGTCACACGTCCCAGGCTCGGATAGACCTGCCGGAAGTCGCGGTCGGCGAGCTCTGGATGAACGCGGCCGCCTCGGCGTTCTCGACCTTGTTGTGGCTGCGCTTCCAGTCGGGGAAGAAGCGCCTCGAGGCCGAGCACCTTGGCGTCGTCGCGCAAGAGCTCGTAGCGAAGCAGCCCCGGCGCGAGCCCGAGCTCCTTCAGCGCGAGGTACTCGCGCACGAAGCTGCCCCAGAACTCGACGTAGCGGCGCAGTGCTCGGCTCGGTGAAGAGGCCGCCCCACTCCTCGACGAGGTCCTGGTGGCGCACCGGCTTGGCGAAGCTCGCGCTAGGCCTGGATCGGGCTGCGGACCAGGAAGACGACGTTGCGGATCTTGGTTGCGGCTGAAGAACGAGAAACCCGGCGGGTTGCTGAAGAGCGCGGTGTGGTCGGGGCGCTCCTCGACGTACTTCACGAAGTCGAGCATGTTGGCCTCGATCGGCGCGCGTGCCGTCCATCACGAAGCCGTTCGCGCGCCGCGTGAACATGGTCCGGCACCGGGAGCGTCGCCGGCTTCTCGAGTGGAGTCGAGCTCGACGGGTCGCAGCATCACTGTCCAGGCCGCTCGGCGACGCGTCACCCCGAAGCCGCGCAGGGCGTGCACGACGCAAGCTCGAACCGGAGCCGCCCGCCGACATGAAGACGCTTGTCGATGGTCGGGCGGCTGGATCTGCGCCGCGCACGCGGCGCGCGATCTTGGTGATCTTCTTGCGGATCTTCTGCACGAGGACGTTCCGAATGCTGGCCGTGAAGCCGGTCCGGTCGGGGCGGCGGAACCTTATCGGCGCCGCGTTGCAGCGTGAAGGGCCTCGCGCGCCAGCGCGCGAGCACGAGCCCGCCGCGCTTCGCGAAGCTTTTTCGCGCCGCTCGGCGCGCGTTCGCGGCCGGCCGCGGGCCTCCTGTTCGCCGCCCGATCGGACGTTAGCGTGTCGCGTCCTGCGATGGCCCCTTCCGCCGAACCTTCCGCCCGCTGCCGCTTCTGCGCGCGCGGCCTCTGGCTGATCGAGAACGCGCTGCCGCCGCTGCGGCGCGGCCTCCGCCGGCCTGCGCGCGCTGCCCGACAGCCTGATCATCGGGGCGCAGCGCTGCGGGACGAGGCAGCAGTCGGTGCGCCATCTCGCGCGCCACCCGGGCGTGATGAAGTCGCTCGGGCCGCGGCGAGATCCACTTCTTCGACCGCGAGCCGCATCTGCGAAGCGCGGCGTCTCCCTGGTACCGCTCGCGCTTCCCGCTGCGCGCAGTCGTCGACCTGGTCGGGAGGCGGCTCGGCTACGCGCCGCGCAACGCTCGAGAAGACGCCCGCCTACCTGTTCCGGCCGATCGCGACGAAGCGGATGCACGAGCTCCCGCCCGACGCGCGCCTGATCGTCCTCGCTGCGCAATCCGGTCGAGCGGACGTACTCGAACTACCACCACGCGCAGCGCGAGGACGGCATCGACCTCACCTTCGAGCAGGTGGTCGAGCTCGGGATGGCAGGCGGTCGAGAAGGACGGCGTCGACGCGGTCGCGACCGCCTCGGGCCCGGCGACGATCGTGGCGCGCAGCGTCTACCACGACCAGCTCGCGCGCCTCTTCACGATGTACCTGGCGCGAGCGCGTCCACGTCGAGCGCAGCGAGAGCTACTTTCGCCGACGCCGACGCGTCGATGGCGCGCTCGCTCGCGTTCCTCGGCCTGCCGGCCATGCACCTCCCGGTGAAGCCGGTGCGCCCGCCGCCGTACGCCAAGCTGCCCGACGCGCTGCGCCGGCGGCTCGAGGAGTTCTTCCGGCCGCGCACAACCGGCGCCTCGAAGAGCTGCTGGGCCGCTCGATGCAGTGGGACGGCGAGGGGAAGGCGTGAGCGGAGTCTTCATCGCGTCGCTCGGCCACAGCGGCTCGACGCTCCTCGACCTGATGCTCGGCTCCCATCCGCGGCTGGTGAGCCTCGGCGAGGTGCACGCCGACGATCGCGCGCGCGGGCGAGCCGCAGAACCCGTGCACCTGCGGGAAGCCGGCCGAGGGGTGCCCGATCTGGGGGTCCAGCCCTGGAAGAGAAGCGGCGCGACCCCGCACCGACCCTACGGGGAGCTGCACGCGCTCGTGCTGGCTCGCGTGCGCGAGGTCTGCGGCGACGGCGTCGCGCCGGTCGACTCCTCCAAGCACGTCCCGGCGCTCGCCGCGCTGCCCGGCCGAGCGGCGCCGCGCGCTGCGCCGTCGTCTTCCTCGTGAAGGACGTGCGCAGCTTCGTCGCCTCGGCGGTCGACCGCTCGCTGCCGTGGACGCAGCGGCCGCCGCAACACGACGCCGTGGAGCGTGGCGCGCTGGCGCAGCGGCAACCGCCGCTTCGAGGACTACTTCGCACGCGAGGGGATCGCCGGCGTTCACGCTCGGGTACGAGGAGCTCTGCTTCAAGCCGGCGGCGGTCGATGCCGAAGCTCTGCGAGTTCCTCGGCCGTCCCGTTTCGACGCCCGCCGTGCTCGCGCCCGCGGCGGCGAGCGCGCCCACGTCCTGCGCGGCAACCGCATGCGCTTCGACGCGGAGCGTAGCGCTCGGCCGTGAGCTACGACGCGCGCTGGATGATGGGCTCGCGCACGCTCTGGGCCGCGCCGTGGCTACCTGCCCGTCATGGGCCTCAACCGGCGGCTGGTCTACTCCAGCCTCGAACGCTCGCCGTCCGGACGCTCACGCCGCCGCGAAGCGACGGCTGAAGTCGAGCAGCGTCGCGCCGCGCACCCGCGCGCGGAGAGTCTCGTCAGCAGCGCGCCGACGTCGCGATGGAGCGCGTCGACCGCCGCCTCGTCCTTGCGGTACGGGCTGCAGCCCGGCATCAGCTCGCTCGAGTGGAGGATCATCTCGGAGCAGCGGCGCCCGGCGGCGCGCGCCGAGTCGCAGACCGCCTCGAGGTCGGCGAGCGAGTACTTCGGGTAGGGCCGGAGCCACGTGCGCGCGAAGCCGGTCTTGCGGGCGACCCGCGCGACGAAACCGTCGTGCGGAGACGCGCGACCAGGCGCGCGTGAGGCCGTGGTCGCTGCGCGCAACGGCGCGCGCGTGTGGACGATCGTCACCGGGACCTCGAGCAGGTTTCCGGTCGGCGCCGGCGCGCGTCACGTCGTCGCTGTCGCGAGCCAGTAAGGGATGCTGCGGCGCGCCGACGAAGTCGGGGCCGCCCGTCGCCGCCGCGCCGCCCGAGCGCGCCGCGCCAGCTCACGCCGGGCGTCACCGAGCAGTCGACCTCGTACCTCGAGCTCGCGCAGCAGCGCGGCGCCGGTCGCGTCGAGCCCGTAGCGTCCGGCGCGGTACGAACGGGGCCGCACGCCGAGGCGCTGCTCGATCGCGCTCGTGAGCTGCGCGCAGCATCTCGCGCTGGACGTCACGCGGGTACTTCGAGCGGATAGGGCCGGAAGAAGGCGCCGTCGGGTTCGGTCCGCGGGACGTTCGGCGGCGTGTTCCACGGATGGAGGTGGGCGCCGACCTCGCAGGCGCCGCCGGTCGAGCGGTGCGCGGAACGCCTGCGGCGCGAGCGGCGATGTCGCCGCGCCGTGCGTCAGGAGCCAGGTGACCGGGAAGCCGCGCGCCTCGCAGACTCCTGGAAGCGCGGGACGAAGCGGAGGTTCTCGCAGGTCGTGCTCGGCCGCGGCGACCACTCGTCGTCCTCTTCGGTGTCGACCGTGATCACGAGGTCCAAGCGTAAGGCTCCATCCGGCGAGCGTTACCGCCAACCGGCCCACAGCGGCGCAACCTTCGGATGATTGGAGATCCCTCGCTGAACCCCTGCGAGCGCCATCGACGCATCGTCTCCGGCCAGCTCGATGCCGTCCAGCGCGACCGTCGTATCGCCGACCAGGTGGGAACTTCCTCGCGCTCGAAGCACGGGAGCATCGCTGCAAGACGGTCACGGGCACGTCGATTCCTCGGGCCCAGCACTCGATCGAGATCACGTCGACGGGGCCGCCATCCGAGCGCACTATCGTCGCTGAAGCGATCGCCCACGCGTCCGCGGAGGGAGAGGCGTCGAGGATCGCGGCCCAGGCCTCGAAAGTCTCGTCTCGCCGCTTCGCGGGAATACGGTGCAGGTTTCTCTCGCCGTCTGCCTCGACGACGCCGAGCGGAACGAGCATTCCATCAGCGCCCAGATCCGAAACGCTCCATGCCGCATGGGCGAGGACGAATCCTGCGGTCTCCAGCGCCTTCGTCCGCGGCGTCGGCGTCACGACTCCATCGGAGCCAGTGGACGTCCGCTTTCCTCGACGCCGCGGGACGCCGGCTTCGCGCCGAACTTCTTTGCGAGCTTCTTCGAGAGCTTCTGCAGGATCGCCTTCTCGTCCTCGGCGAGGCCGAACCAGGCGCACAGGCCGCCGTAGAGCGCGACGTGAACAGGACGCCGGTCGCGATCACCAGGACCATGTGGTTCGCCGACGAAGGGGACCTGCTGCGAGGCCCCAGCACGCGGCGAACGCGAGCAGCATGGCGGCGAGCGCCTTCATCATGTCGCGGCTGAACGGCTGGAAGCCGAAGATCGCCTTCGTCTCGCAACAGGATCAGCGCCGGACCACGCCGCCCGGCCGATCGCGCCGCGAGACCCGCGGCGCCCTCGATGCCGTACTTCCTGCGTCAGCGGCCAGGAGAGGCCGATGCACGCGACCGTGAGGGAGCCCTGGTTGAAGACATCACGAGCCAGCTGCGCCCCGACATGTAGACGGCGTAGCCGCCGAGCTGCGCGAAGCAGTTGCTGACCAGCATCGTCGAGAGGATCACGAGCGTGGTCGAGCCGCACACGAAGTCGGGACCGAAGGTCGCCATCACCGGTTTCGCGAGCAGGACTCGTCCCGCCGACCGGCGAGGAGGGCGATCCGGATGCCGCAGCTCGCCGTCGCGCGGAACATCGTGCGGAGCCGTTCCATCTCGCCCTTGGCGTAGAACTCCGCGCGCACAGCGGGACGAACAGCGCGCTCAGCGCGGAGACCGAGATCTTCAGGATCGTGAAGACGCGCATCGCCTGGCCGTAGACGCCGACCGACGGCGGCGTCCATGAACCTCCCGACGATGAGGATGTCGAGCTGTTGTTCGCGTAGTCGAACAGCGGAGCACGATCAACGGCAGCGCAGGAGGATGGCGACGCCCTTCCACTCGCTGTAGTCGGGCTCGACGCCCTGCGCCATCCAGTCGAGCTTCTTCACGTACCAGCCGGCGGAAGAAGAGTCCGACGAAGAACGAGCCGAGCAGCGCGGCCACGCAGCGCCGAACAGCTTGGATCCGCACGCCGCGAGGATCGCAGACAGGACGAGGCGCACGCCCGGGACGACCAGGTTCTGCGTCGCGAGCGACTTCTTCACCTCGTCGCGAGCCCTGCAGCGCCGCCGCGGTGACGACGCCGCCCAGCACGCTGAGCGGGACGGCGATCGAGAACCACTGGATCGTCGGGACCAGCGCCTCGACCGCGACCGGCTGTCCTTGAACTCCTCCCGCGCCGCCCAGTCGGCGCGACAGACGTAGACCAGCACGCCCATCACGAGGCTCAGGCCGGTCGCGATCAGGAAGCTCAGGTTGCGAACGCGCCGCTGCTCGCCGGGCTCGCCGGTGCCGCGATAGCGCGCGACGAAGTGGACGACGGCGTCGTCCTGGCCCGAGAGGGAGAAGAGCGAGCCGACCTTCGCGATGCGGTTGCTCAGGCGAAGAGGCCGAGCAGGTCGGCGTGCAGGACGCGGGCGGTGAGGATCGTGAGTCACGCCGCGGATCAGGATCTGGATCAGGCCGCTCCGCATGCCGAATCCGGCCTTGGAGAGGACCTCCTGCGAGTCGCTTGTGGCGCCGCGCGCCTCAGTGGCGGAGCGGCGGCGCGGCGGCGCCGGGGGCGCCGCGGTGTCGGCGGGTTCGATCATCGCGCGCTTCCGCTGGCACGGTCGCGTCACGCCCGAGCAGGGCGCTCAGGCGGTGCTTCGAGCTGCTTCGGGATCGGTGCCGAGCTACTGGGCGTCGCGAGCGCGCGCTCGACCTCGTCAGGCGTCTTGAACGACTGGTCGAGGACGTCGGCGACGATGACCGCGCTGGAACGCGACGAGCAGCCCGGTCAGGAGCGCGACGATGACACGCACAGCACGAACGGCGGCGGAAGTACGCCTTGTTCGGCGCGACGCCGTGGTTCGCGACCAGGACGTCGACGTTGCCCGTCCCGCCCAGCACCTTCTCGAACGCGTTCTGCTTCTGGCGGCGCGAGACGACCTTGATACTGGTCGCGCAAGCGGGGTCGAGGTCGACGGAGAGGCGGTCGTTCGTGCCCGACTTCGAGACCAGCAGCTCGAGCCGGTCCCGGATGTCGGTCAGGAGCTTCTCGTGCTCGGCGAGCCCGGCCGTGAGCTGGTCGACCGTGATCTTCTTGCCCAGCACGACGCTCTGCATGATCCCGAGGATCTTCTCGTCGAGCTCCTTGTTCAGCGTGTCCATGCTGGCGCGCATGCGCAGCACCGAGTCAGTCGTCTCCCTGGTTGTGCTGCAGGAGGGCCGCGACAGCGCGATCGTGTCGTTCGAGATCTGGGTCCCGAGGCTCTGGCAGTTGGTGTTGGCGCGGATCTCGGCCATCTCGCGCATCTCGGGCGACTTGGTCTCGAGCAGCTTCGCGTAGGTCGCGTAGTCGGCCTGAGCGCGCTCGAGGCTGGCGCGCTCGTCGGTCACCTGCGCGAGGATGCGCGCGTGCAGGCTGATCATCTCGGTCTTCTGCGCCGTGGTGTCGACGAGCTTCCACTGCTCGTTGAACTGCGTCAGCGCCGCCTCGGCCTCGAGCATCTTCTCCGACGCCGCCTTCGTCTCGGAGGCGAGACCCGCCTCGTTCGTGCCGCCGGTCGCGAGCGAGCGCCGGAAGTCGAGGTAGCAGTCGGCGTAGGCGCCGGCGATCTCGGCGGCGCGCTTGGGATCGCCGTCCCGTGACGGTTGATGTTGATCACGTTCGCGCTGGTGGCCGCCTCGATAAGCAGGTTGTCGTAGAGGTAGGCGTCCCAGACCGCGCGCTGCGCCACCTTGTCGACGGTCGGGTCGGAGGGCTTCACCTTGCGGCTCTCGAGCCCGAGCTTCTCGATCGTGAGGCGGCGCACCTCGCTCGCCTTCACCAGCTCGACCTCGGAGAGGACGTCGGGCAGGAGCAGGCCGATGCCGCGGTTGATGGTCGGGTTGTCGACCAGGCTCTGGTCGATCGTCTCGCGCTTGCTGCGCAGGTAGAGCGACGCCACCGAGTGGTAGACGGGCGGGTAGAACCTTGGCGGTCGCGGTCATCCCGCCCGCGAAGAGCGCGAAGAGGAACAGCAGCGTCCACTTGCGCTTGAACAGCGTGTTCGGGAAGTCGCGCAACGTCATGTCGTCGTCTCCGGGTCCGGTCCGCAGTTCAGTTCAGGCGCTTGCCGACCGAGTAGCTGAAGCTCGCGCCCTTGTAGAGCAGCAGCTGCTCGATGTACTACAGACCAGAGGTCGGCCTCGGGCGATCTTCGTCTTCCGGCACGAACACCACGTCGTCGCGTCCGAGCAGCGTGTCCTCGCCGTGGTCGCCGGTGAAGAGCCCCTGCACGTTGAAGACGCGGCCGACCGGCTTCTGCTGGCTCATGTTGACCACGACGACCGTCTCGAGCCCGGCCGTGTTCATCTCGACCCCGGCGCGGGCGAGCGCCTGCGAGCAGCGTCAGCGGACGCGAGAACTGCAGCTGGCCGGGGTTGGCGACCTCGCCCATCACGTAGATGACGTTGCTCGCCGTCTCGCGGACGATGGTCGACACCTCGATGCCGCGGTAGTGCGGCTCGTAGGCGGCCGTGACCACCTCGTTCAGCTCGGCGGGCGTGCGGCCGCTCGCGTAGATGTCGCCGACGATCGGCAGCGTGATGTACCCGTCCGGACGGATCGTCGCCTCGAAGATCTGCCCGCGCCGGTCGGACGAGATCATCTTCTTCAGCTCTTCGATGCGCGCGCCGAACGCCAGGATGTTGATGAAGATCTCGGGATCACGGAAGCGCGTGGAGTAGGTCGACTTGAGCTTCTCGACCAGCTGGTCGACGGTGAGACCGGTCACGGTGACCGAGCCGGCGTACGGCAGCGTGATCTTCCCGTCCGGCCGCACCTGGTAGTCGCCGTTCACCTCGTCGTGGTTGAGGACGGTGATGTGGATCTTGTCGAGCAGGTCGAGCGAGTAGTCCTCGCCGCTCAAGTGGTATTCGAGGTTGTAGAGCACGTCGAGCGCGTCGCCCGGCCAGCAGCGTGTAGGTCGGGATCGCCCACGCCGCCGCCGTGCCGCCCTGCAGCTCGGAGGTGGGAGCGGTCGGGCGTGGTGCCCGAGACGACCGCGCCCGGAGTGAACGGCTACGCTCGGATACGACGAGCAGCCCAAGGCCCAGACCCAGGCAGGTCGCGGCGGAGGCGCGCAGCGCTCCGCGGCGCAGATCGGTGTGAGTTCAGTAGACGGCTGTAAGATCCAGTCGGGGATGAAGTACCGGCGCTGCGTCAGGACGACGCCGAGGAAGTTGTCCTCTCGCGGTCTTCAGGCAGTCGATGCTGCGCTGGACCACCTGGCGGCGCGTCTCGTTCGCCTGCGTGACGAGCGCCACGCCGTCGAAGCTCGGCACGAGCGGGACGACCTGCGGCAGGCCGTCGACCGGCGGCGCCGTCGGCGACGACGTACTCGAAGTCGGTTCTGCAGGCGCTCGACCAGCGCGGCGAGCGCGCCCGCGGTCAGGAGCGCCGGCAGGTCGTCGCGCAACGTCCCGGCCGAGAAGGACGGAGAGGCGCGTGCCGGCGACCTCCGTGGATCCGCGTCGGCGAGTCGCCACGTCCTCGGCGAGGCACGTCGGTGAGCTCCGGATGCTGCGCGGCGCGGGCACGACCGGCGTGCGCGCCGGGTGCAGCACGTCGAGCTCGAGCAGCAGCGTTTTCTGCTGCTCGACGTGGCTCAGGTAGATCGCGAGGTTGCCCGCGACCGTCGAGCACCCTTCGCGAGGCTGGTTCGCGGTGAGGAGCAGCGAACGGACCTTCCCGGTCAGCGGAGCCTTGAAGATGCGTCCGTGCAGCGAGCGGTACGGTTCGACCAGCGCATCGCGCTTCGAGCAGTTCCCTCTGTTTCGTGACCACGTCTTGGCGCCACCCCGGCCTTGGAAGAGGAATACGGAGACTCCGGGCAAGCACGAACGGCGCGCGCGACGTCACTCGCGCGCAGCGTGCTGGCAGACGTCGGGAGCGACGTCAGTCGCGCACCGAGTACCCGACCTCGAAGAAGCCGCGCATCGTAACTCTCGCGCGCCTCATGCTGCACCTCTTCCCCGGATGATGGCAGGGGACGGTCCGGGCGAGGATCTTGAGGTCGAGCCACAGGCTCCAGTTGTCGATGTAGCACATGTCCAGCTCCATCCACTGCTCGAATCCGATGGAGCTCCGTCCGCTGACCTGCCAGAGGCAGGTGAGACCGGGTCGCACGCTGAGGCGGCGGCGGTGCCAGTCTTCGGTGAAGCCCTTGTAGTCGCGCACCGGCAGCGGCCGCGGACCGACCAGGCTCATCTCGCCGCGCACCACGTTCAGCAGCTGCGGCAGCTCGTCGAGGCTGGTCCGCCGCAGGAAGCGCCCGAGAGGAGTGATGCGCGGGTCGTTGCGGATCTTGAAGACGGGGCCGGCGACCTCGTTCTGCTTCGCGAGCTCCAGCAATCTTTGCTCGGCGCCCGGAGTACATCGTCCGGAACTTGAACATCGGAAATCTTTCTCCGATGCAGCCCGATCCTCTCCTGGATGAAGAAGACGCCGCCCGGCGAGGCGGGAGTGACGGCCAGGGCGATGATCGCGAACGACGGCGCGAGCACGGCGAGGCAGGAGCGACGCGACCGTGAGTCGATCGCCCGCTTGAAGAACATCGGGACCGGGTGCGCCGCGCCCTGGTGAGACCGTCAGCATCTGCTCGACCTCGGCCGCGCGGCGCGACTCGAACAGGTCGGTCGGGAAGCGGACGGTGACGCCGAGCTTCTCGCACATGTCGACGAGCTTCTGCTGCTCGCGGTAGTACGACCGCATCGGCAGGCAGATCACCACCTCGTCGACGACGTTGTCGCGCAGGTAGGCCGGAACTCGTCGAGGCGCGCCACCAACCTTCCCGTGCTGCTCGCAGCAGGCGCCGCCTCCCACGGTCGTCGACGAAGCCGACCAGGCGGTAGCCGAGGTGGGGGTCGCTGCGGATGTAGTCCGGCCGTGCGCGCGGCGCGCGGGTTCGTGCCGACGCACCAGCACGAGGCGCAGGTTGCGGCCGCGTGCATGCGCAGGTGGCGCAGCGCCATCTGGATCACGAGGCGGGTCGCCATCAGCATCCTGACCGCTCGCGGTCCAGTACGACGAGCAGCATGCGTCGTGTCGACGATCTCGATCCTGGAACGAGCGATCCCCCACCCGGCGAGCAGCAGCGCCGGAGCGTCGCCGCCGAGCGCCGACGTCGACCGCCTCGCGCAGCGGCGCCGATCGAGCGGCGCGCCTGAGTAGAGCCGACCATCGAGAAGACAGCCGTGCCACGCCGCGAGCAGCGCGATGCGACAGCGCGCAGTTCAGCACCGAGACGCGGATCGAGAGGATGTGGGCGAGCGAGTGGAAGCGCGTCGGGGAAGGCGCCCGCCGCGAACGGCGATCGCGAAGGCCAGCGCGACCATGGTGAGGTCGAGCAGCTTGAAGCCCTGGTTGAGCGCCCGGCGGTGGAAGAGGTCCATGCTCTCAGCCACCTGAACCGGAAGGGTCGCCCGCCGTCACGGCGGCCGCGGCGCGCCCGCGGGCAGGCGGCGCTGCCCCGACGCGCGTCCCGCGCGAACGGCGCGATCCACTCGTCGACGGCGCGCAGCAGCGCCGCCTGGCTCGCGAGCGAGACGAACGTGTGGTTCGTGTCGGGCAGCACGCGCACCGCGACCGATCCGGCGAGCGCGCCGCGCTCGACGCTCTCGCTTCAGCATCATGTCGTAGAAGACGGCGGCTCGCGCCGGCGTCGCCGTACGCCAGCAGCAGTGCGCACGCCGCGCGCGGCGAGCGCCTCGAACTCCGTATCTGCAGTCCCGTCTTCGTGGCCCGCGCCTCCTCGCGTCCGCCTGAAGAGGCCGCGCAGCTGTGTCGCGACGCACCTTTCGCGCGTAGGCGTAGTTCGCCTTCCCCGGTGAACCAGCCGGCGACGCGCTTCCAACTCAGCCTCTTGGCGAACACGTTCCGCCAGTAGTGCTTCACGTAGTGCTGCACGAAGGCCGAATCGCCGGCGGCGGGGCTCGTGGTCGCCTGCTGCCCGAAGTCGCCCGGGTCGACCAGCACGCCGCCGGCGACGCGCGCGTCCTTCAGCGCGCGACCTGGATACGAGATCTTGGCGCCCGAGCAGATGCCGACCAGCAGGAACGAGCGCACGCCCGCGTCCTGCGCGAGGAAGTCCATCGCCCGCGCACGTCGGCGCGGACGCCGTCGACCGCCGGGAGCGCGTCGCGCCGCGATCTGCGCTGTCGCCGATCCCGGACAGGTCCATGCGGAACACCGGAAGCCGCTGAGCCGCCAGCCGTCGCGCCAGCTTGACGTGCAGGCGGCGCGGGCCGACGCGGTGGATGAGAGCCCGCGTTGAGCACGATCACCGTCGGAGCGCCGGTCGCGCTCGAAGGCCTCGGTCAAGAGACCGAAAAGACGGTGCTGCCGTCCGGAGGGAGCGGCGTCCGCGCGTCAGCATGCCGCTTCCATCCAGCGCATCGGCGTCCTGCAGCGCGAGATGGGGCACGAGCACGCGCTGCTCGTCCTCCTCCCAGACCGCGGAGCGGAGCGGCTGAACGGCGACCGGCTGGCCGCCGCTTCCTTCCAGGCGCGCAGCAGCTCGTCGCGCGGGCCGCGGCCTCCGCGGCGGCGCCGCGCGTACCCGGTGCCGGCCCACAGGACCGGCACGTCGCGGTCGAGCGGCGCCGCGCGCAGGTCGAGGGCGCTGAGCTCCTCGCGCAGCCGGTCGCCGACCGCGAAGCCCGACGCCTCGGTGAGCGGCGTGTCGAACCGCTCCGGCGGCGGCTGCGCGCCGATGGGTCTCCTTCCAGTGCGCGACCTGCAGCTCGCGGAGGAACGTCGCGCCGTCCACGACCGGGTCCCAGAGCACGAGCGCGGCGAGACTGGCCGCCTCGCCGGCCAACGCGGCGAGCGTCGCGCCGAGCCGCATCCCGACCAGCGCGACGTCGTCGCAGCGCACGCGCTCGCGCACGGTCCGGATCGCGAGGCCGACGTCGCGCGTCCACGTCCCGAGGCGGACCTCCTCGAGGTCGCCTGCGAGTCGCCGCGTCCCCACCAGTCGAAGCGCAGCGTCGCGAATCCGGCGTCGGCGAGCAGCCGCGCGAAGCCGTGTGAACGCGCGGTGCGCCAGCAACGAACTCCTGCCCGAACGGATGGCAGAGCGACGACCCCGGTCCGGCGCGGAGCGCGGCCGGAGGGCAGGTGCATCCAGCCGAACAGCGAGTGGTCGGCGGGGCCGAAGAACGAGTGGTTCCATGTTGCGTCGCAGGCGTGGATCCGCGTGTCGATCAGGCTCCGGCGCGAGCGTCCGTCCAGTTCGCCCAGGTCTCTTCCAGTTCGGGATGCGGGCGATCTTTCCGCTCGACGTCTTGATGAGCCAGCGGTAAGGGCGCGTGGTAGACGCGGTCGACGTTCACGCCGAGGCGCACGGGCACCTGCGAGCGCGCACGTGCTCCTCGATCTCGCGCAGCACGTCAGGGTCGGTCGCGCGCGAGCCTGACGATGACGATCAGCCGCTGCGTGCCGAGCGCGCGCGTCGTCGACGCCGATGGCGGCGACCGCGGTCCGGCGATCACGGCGGGATGCTCCGCCGCGATGTTCTCGACGTCATGCGGATAGATGTTGACGTCCCCTGATGATCACCAGGTCGCTCTTGCGCCCGGTGACGGAGAGCTGTCTCCCACCCGGTAGCCGAGGTCGCCTGAGAGGTACCATCGCCCTCGTGCATCGAGCGCGCCGTCGCCTCGGGTTGCGGTAGTAGCCGTGCATGCGCGGCGCGAGCCGGATCGCGCACCTCGCCGACGCTGCCGCTCCGGGAGCCCTGGCGCTGGTCGTCGAGACGATCTTCCACGCCAGTGTCGCGCGGAGCGACGCGCCCCACGCCCAGCATGCGCAGCACGTTCGGCGCGCCGTCGGCGACCGGCACGGCGCGGTGCTCTGACTGGAGGCCGGCCCCGGTCGATCGGGTCGACCCGGATCGGTTCCTCGTCGTCGCCTGCGCCGAAGACGGAGTTGGTCACCTCCGGCCATCCCGTAGACGATGCCCAGACAGTCCTGGCGGCAGCCCCCACTGCACGTAAGCGGTCCAGGAACATGCTTGGTGGCTTGTCGTGGTAAGCACGGCTCGGCGCCGTTGCAGACCAGCCGCACCGAGCGAGAGGTCGATCCCCTCCATCTCCGACGGCCTGATCGCTCTGCGCCATGTAGTTGTAGGCGAAGTTCGGGTGGTAGTAGATGGTCGGCCGGTACTGGTGCACCGGCCTTCCACGCGCGACCACCGGCTTGCGCGATCCAGTGCATCGGCGAGAGCAGCGTGTAGTTCGTCCCGAGCACGATCGCGTGCAGCGCGACGCGCGACGAGGCCCCAGTCGTGGTAGAGCGGCAGCCAGGTGAGGAAGCTGTCGCGCTCGTCATCGCGAAGAACTCGCCGACGCCGGCCATCTCCGCGAGCACCGGCCCGGTGCGACAAGCGCCGCGCCCTTCTGGCGGCCGGTGCTGCCCGACGAGTACCGGATGGCAGGCGAGGTCCTCGGCGACGTGCGGCGCCGCGGGCCTTGGTGCTCCGGCCTGCGCGCGCCGGCCTCGCCGTGCACGAGCAGCGCCGGGCGTCCGCGTCTCCGGCAGCGTGCGCGCCAGCGCGTCGCGCAGCTCGGGGCAGCAGAGGATCGCCCGCGGCTCGGTCGGACTCCATCAGGTCGACGAGGTTCCTTGTGGTAGCGCGTCGGGGTCGAGCTTCGCGGTGAGCGACGGCAGGAACGCCGGGATCGCCGCCGAGCCACATCGCGCCGAGGAAGGCGGGCATCGGGTCCTCGTGGTGGTCGAGGATCACGAGCACCACCGAGCCCTTGGTCGACGCCGTGCTTCGCGTAGAGCGACGCGAACTGGCGCGTGCGCCTCAGCGCCTGCGCGTATGTTCGTCTCGACCGGCGCCCGATCGGCGAAGAGGTAGCGCTAGTAGAGTCGCTTCGCGGCCGCCGCTGCGCCTGGGCTGCAGAAGGTGGCCGGATCAAGGTGTCGGGCGTCGCGCGTCATGACGTCGTGTTCCGGGTGCAGGTCGGCCGCCGCCGGGCGGGCGACGCCGAAGGTTTCGGTCCGTCACGTTCCGAACTCGGGTCTGGCCGCGTCCTGCGTCGGAGATCACGCGACACGACGAGGGCAGCTGCTGCTCGACGCGAGCCGCCACTCACGCGCTGCGACGAGTTCGCTTCGATCTCCGTCGCGCGCCGCGGCTCGGGACCGCGGCCGAGCGCAGTCAACATACTTCCGACCGTCCGGGATCCGGTCGCGCGTGCGCAATCGATTCGGTCCGCGCGCCGCGGGCCGCCTAGGCATCCCTTCCAACGCGGCCTAGTATCTAGCGCCCGGTCCACCTGCGCCAACGCCTCCTCACGCACGGCCGTCCCCGCGTCCCGGTCGGAGGCACCCTGCGATGAAACTTTCTTCCCATCGACATCATGGAACTTTCCGAGACTCCTCGTCGGCCGACGGGCGGCGTCCGCCGCCATCGCTGACCAGCTCTCTCGCGCGCACCCGTCCGCGCGCGCGCGAGCCGGGTCCTGGAGTGGCTGCGCGGCACAACGTCGCCGAGATCACCGGCACCGGCGGCGAACGGCCGAGCTGCGCGCCGACCGCAGGCTCTTCGAAGTCGCGACTCAAGTCGCTCCACCTGAACGAGCTGCGCTCGCGGCTCGAGGCGGCGTGCGGCCTCGAATTCCCGGTCACGCTCTTCTTCCACGCACGCTTCCGCTCGGCGCCCTCGCCGATGCCGTGTCTCGCCTCCAAGCGGAATCGCCGGCGGATCCGCAATGAATCGGCCGCGAGCGCTCCGGCTCCTGAACCGGCGCGCGCAGCCGACCTCCGCCACGCGCGCGCGCCGCCGAAGATCGCGGTGGTCGGGCATGGCGTGCCGATTCCGGGCGGCGCCGACGACCCGGCGTCGTTCTGGCGGCTGCTGCGCGACGGCCCGCTCCGCGATCGGCGCACTTCCGGCCAGGCCGCTTCGACCTCGGCGTCGCTCTACGACCCCGACCCCGACCGGCCCGGCCGGATGTGCACCTGCGGCAGGGCGGCTTCCTCGACTGACGGTCGACGGCTTCGACGCGGAGTTCTTCAGGATCTCGCCGCGTGAAGCCGCGCAGATGGATCCGCAGCAGCGCCTCTTCCTCGAAGGTCGGCTGGGAGGCGATCGAGGACGCCGGGCCTCACGGCGCAGGCGCTCGACGGGAGCGCGACCGGCGTCTTCGCGGGCGTCTCTCGACCGACTACGCCCACCTCGGCCCCGACCTGCCGGGCGCGTCGACGCCCACTACTACACCGGGCTCGAACAGCGGCTTCATCGCCGGCCGCCTCTCCTTCTTCCTCGGCTCGACCGGCCCGAGCCTCACGATCGACGCCACCTGCAGCTCGTCGCTCGTCGCGATCCACCTCGCCTGCCAGAGCCTGCGTCTCGGGCGAGTCGGACCTCGCGCTCGCCGGCGGCGTGAACCTGATCCTCTCGCCCGAGGTGAGCGTCTTCCTCTGCAAGGCGAAGGTGATGTCGCCGAGCGGCGCAGTGCCGCGCCTTCGACGCCGCCGCCGACGGCATGAGTGCGCGGCGAGGGCGCCGGCGTCGTCGTCCTGAAGCGGCTCGCCGACGCGGTGCGCGACGGCGACCGCGTGCTCGCCGTGATCCGCGGCTCGGCCGTGAACCACGACGGCGCGAGCGGCGGCCTCACCGTCCCCAATCCCAAGGCGCAGGCGGAGTTCTACCGCCAGGCGCTCGCGCGCGCCGGCGTGCCGGCGGCGCGAGCATCGCCTACGTCGAGGCGCACGGCACCGGCACGCGGCTCGGCGACACCCATCGAGCTCTCGAGCCTCGCCGAGGTCTACGGCGCGGGGCGTCCGGCCGACGCGCCGCTGCTGATCGGGTCGGCCAAGACCAACGTCGGCCACCTCGACTCGGCGGCCGGCATCGTCAACTTCATCAAGGCGGTCGAGATCCATGCGCCATCGTGAAGTGCCGCCCTCGCTCCACTTCGAGACGCCCAATCCTGAATTCAGAGTGGGGCGACCACCCGATCCGCGTCGCGGCGAAGCGCACCGCACTCGAAGGGCGCGGCGCTGCCGCTGCGCGTCGGCGTCAGCTCGTTCGGACTGAGCGGCGTGAACGCCCACGTCGTGCTCGAGGAGTCGGGCGAGGCGGAGGTCGACGAGGAGTCGGCGCGCGCTGCCGTCGCGATCCTCATCTCGTCGCGCTTGTCTGCGCGCACGCCCGAGGCGCTGCGCGTCGTCGCCGCCGACGCGGCGCGCGCCCTCGCCGACGTCGCGCCGCCGCGCCTCGGAGGAGTTCTGCGCGACCGCTGCTGCACCGGCGCACGCGCCGATTGGGCGCCGCCTGACCGCGGTCGGCCGCACGCCCGCGGAGCTGCGCGACAACCTCACGCAATGTAGCTCGCCGACGATTCCTCCCCGACCGCGCAGGCGGGCGAGGCGCTCCCGGCACGAAGCGGCGCGTCGCCTTCCTCTTCTCGGGCCAGGGGCCGCAGTGAGTGAGCGATGGGCCGCGAGCTCCCTGCGCGACGAGGTCGTCTTCCGCCGCAAGCTCGAACGGATCGACGAGATCTTCCGCGGCATCGCGGGCTGGTCGCTGCTGAAGGAGATGGGCGCCGAGCAGGCCGCCTCGAAGATCGACGACACCGGCATCGCGCAGCCGGCGATGTTCGCCGATGCAGGTCGGGCTCGCGGCGCTCTGGCGCGAGCTCGGCGTCGAGCCCGACCTCGTGCTCAGCTACAGCATGGGCGAGGTCGCGGCGGCGCACGTCGCCGGCGCGCTCTCCCTCGAGGACGCGGTGGAGGTGATCTACCACCGCGGCCGCATCCTCGACGCAGGCGACCGGCAAGGGGAAGATGGCCGCCGTCGAGCCTGCCGCGCGCCGACGTGCGATCGCGCTGCTCGAGCCCTACGTCGGCCGCGTCGCCGTGGCCGCGCAGAACGGCCCGAAGGTCGATCGTGATCGCGGGCGAGTCCGCGCGGCATGGACGAGATCTTCGTCGAAGCTCGTAGGCGCGCAACGCCTTCTTCCGCGAGCTGCGCGTCGAAGTTCGCGTCGCACTGCCCGCAGATGGAGGCGTTCCAGGGCGAGCTCGAGGCCGCGGTCCAGGGCATCTCCGCGCAGGCGCCTTCGCGTCCCGATCGTCTCGACGGTGCGCGGCGACCTCGCGCAGCCCGGCGACTTCACCCCCGCCTACTGGGCGACCAATCTCCGCGCGACCGTCCGCTTCGCGGAGGGATGGACACGCTGATCAGGCACGGCGCCGACGCCTTCCTCGAGATCGACCCCCACCCGATCCTCGAGAACAGCATCGCGCAGTGCATCGAGGCGCGGCAGCACGCGGCGCTCGTGCTCGGATCGCTGCATCACGACAAGAACGACGCGATCGCGCTCTTCGAGACGCTCCGGCAAGCTCCACGCGAACGGCGCCGCGCTGCCGCTCGAGCGGATCTATCCCAGCCGGCGCAACGCGGCGACGCTTCCCCACTACCCGTGGCAGCGCAAGCGCTTCTGGCTCAAGGACGCGTCGCATGCGGGCGTCGGCGGCGCGGCGGCGACGGGCGCGACCGCGGCCGGCAGCGGACCGTGGGCCGGCGCGCTCCTCGATTCGCCGCTCCCCGAGCCGCAGTTCGAGGCGCGCTGGATGCGCGGCATCCCGGCGCTGCTCGACGGCCCACGAGGTCGCGGGCCGGCCGCTCGTGCCGGGCGCGGCGTGGCTCGCGCTCACGCGCTTCGTCGCGCGCGCGGCCGGCGTCGAGGCGCCGGCGCTGCGGCAGGTGAGCTGGCCCGCGCCGCTCGCGCTGGGCGACGAGCTCACGACGGTGCAGCTCGTGCTCTCCGCTCGCCGACGCGAAAGGGGCGCGCCGCTTCCAGGCCTTCAGCCGGCCGGGCGGCGCGTCGTCACTGGACGCAGCACGCGAGCGGCGAGCTCGGCGCCGCGAGCCGCGGCGCGGCGCGCCCGTCGACCTCGCCGCCGAACGGCGAAGCTGAACGAGACTCGCCGCCGCCGACTTCTACGAAGGGCTCGCGAAGCGCTGGCTACGCGTATGCCGGGGCGTTCCGCTCGATCGAAAGCTCGCGGTCGGGCCGGGCTGTGGCACTCGCCACCGTCGCGAACCTCGGTGGACGCGGGAACGACGACGGCGCGCTCTACGCCGGCGCAGCTCGACGGCTGCCTCCACGCCGTGATGGCGGCGCTGCCGGCCGGTTCGCCGGCGTCGCTCTACCTGCCGATCGGACTCGAGGAGTTCTCGCAGCTCGCCCCATCGGCCCCGTCGCTGAGCCTGGTCCGGCTGCGCGGCGAGCGGGCGAGCGCGTCGACGCTGCTCACCGCCGACGTGCGCATCCTCGACCTCCAGGGCGCGCCGGTCGCGGAGGTGCGCGGGCTCAAGCTGCGCCAGGTCGACGCGGCGGCGCTCGCGGCCGGCGACGGCGCGCGCGCGAGCGGCTTCTACGAGATCGCGTGGCGCGCCCGCCCGGTCCAGGAGTACGACGCGGCGCGCCGCCACGAGACGTGGCTCGTGCTCGCGGGCGAAGGCCGGAGGGCGCGAGCTCGCTGCAGCTCCTCGCCGGCCGGGACCAGAAGGTCGCGCTCGCGCACGAAGGGAAGCGCCTTCGCGGCGCGCGCCGACGGCGGCTTCGAGCTCGACCCGACGCGGCCCGAGGACGCGCTCGCGCTGCTGCAGGAGCTTTCGAAGCGCGGCGCCGCGCCGGCACTGATCGTCGACCTGCGCGCGCTCGCGCCCGCGGCGTCCGACTCGACGTCCGCGGTCGAAGTCTTGCGGGCGCAGGAGCGACGGCTCGGCGGCGCGCTGCACCTGGTCAGGCGCTCGAACGCGCCGCGCTCAGGAACTTCGCCGCGCCTCTGGCTCGTGACGCGCGGCGCGCAGGCGGCGCGGCCGGGCGACCTGCCCGACGCGGGGCAGGCGAGTCTCGCCGGCCTCGGCAAGGTGGTCGAGCTCGAGCACCCCGCCACGCGCTGCACGAGCGTCGACCTCGACCCCGCCGACCCGGCCGCCGGGATGGCGGCGCTGCTGCAGGAGATGGTGCAGAACGACGGCGACACGCAGGTCGCCTTCCGGGTCGGATCAGCGTCTCGTCGCGCGCCTCGCGCGGCACACGCCGCCCGCGCCGCTCGCACCGTCCGCTGCGGAGCGCGTGGGCGCGACCGCGCTGCGCGTCGACGCCTACGGATCGCTCGAAGCGCTGCAGCTGGGTCGCGAACGAGCGGCGACCCCCGGGTCCGGGCGAAGTCGAGATCGCCGTCGCGTCGGCGGGCCTCAACTTCCGCGACGTCCTGAGCGCGCTCGGCATGCTCGGCGACTACGTCCGCTCGCAAGGCGTCGAGCCGGCGTGCGACCTGCCGTTCGGCCACGAGTGCGCCGGGACGGTCGTCGCGGTCGGCCCCGGCGTCACGCACGTGCGCGCCGGCGACGACGTCGTCGCGGCGCTCGCGCCGGGCAGCCTCGGCAGCCACGTCGTCGCGAGGCGCGCTTCGTCGCGAAGCGGCCGCACCGCATCACGCGCGGCGCAGGCGGCCACGCTGCCGATCGCCTTCCTCACCGCGGCGTGGGGACTCCTCGACCTCGCGCGACCTGAAGGCGGGCGAGCGCGTCCTGATCCACTGCGCCGCGGGCGGAGTCGGAATCGCCGCCGGTGCAGCTCGCGCTGCGCGCCGGCGCCGAGGTGTTCGCGACCGCAGAGCCCGTCGAAGTGGCCGGCGCTCGAGAAGCTCGGCGTGCGCCGCCTCTACCACTCGCGCACGCTCGACTTCGCCGACGCGATCCGGCGCGACAGTGGCGGGCGCGGCGTCGACGTCGTGCTGAACAGCCTGCGCGAGGGAGTCCGCCTCGAAGAGCCTCGACCTGCTGGCGGCGAACGGCCGCTTCGTCGAGATCGGCAAGATCGAGCTGCTCTCGCCCGACGACGTGCGCCGCCGCGGCGCCTGACGTCGCCTACACGATCTTCGACCTCGAGCGCGCCGCTCTCCGAGCAGCCCGAACGCCGTCGGCGAGCGCTTCGCCGAACTCGTCGCACAAGTCGACCGTAACGAACTCGAGCCGCTGCCGATCCACGAGGAGTTCCCGCTCGAGCGCGCCGGCGACGCGTTCCGCCAGATGGCGCAGGCGAAGCACACCGGGAAGATCGTCCTCTCGGCCGCGTCGGCGCGCTTCCGCGGCGACGCGACCTGGCTCGTCACGGGCGGGCTCGGCGGACTCGGCCTGCGCACGCGCGCGCCGCCTCGCCGACGGCGGCGCGCGCCACGTCGTGCTGGTCGGACGCAAGGCGCCGTCGGAGCGCGCCGCGCGGGAGATCGCTGAACTGCAGGCGCGCGGCGTCACCGTGCGCGTCGAGTCGGTCGACCTCGCCGACGCCGACGCGGTCGCCGGACCTCTTCCGGCGCATGAAGGAGCGCGGTCCCGCGCTGCGCGGCGTCTTCCACGCCGCGGTCGCGCTCGACGACGGCATCCTGCTGCGGCAGGACCTCGCGCGCTTCAAGACGGTGCTCGCCGCCCGCGTCGCCGGCACCTGGAACCTGCACCAGCAGACGCTGCCGCTCGCGCTCGACCACTTCGTCGCGTTCTCCTCGACGGCGTCGGTGCTCGGCTCGACCGGCCAGGGCAACTACGCCGCCGGCAGCGCCTTCCTCGACGCGCTGATGCGGTTTCGCGTCGCGCGCGCGGACTGCCGGGGCTCGCGATCAACCTGGGGACCGTGGGCCGACGGCGGGCTCGCCGCCGGGTTGAAGGAGGCCGACCAGGAGCGCTGGCGCGCGCGCGGCGTCCAGTACGTCGCGCCCGACGAGGGCATGGCGCGGCTCGAGCGGCTGCTGCGCGATCCCGCCGGCCAGGTGGTCGCGGTCGACGTCGACTGGTCGAAGTACCTCGCGCAGGTCTCGGCCGGCGGCATCGCGCGCTTCCTCTCCGAGCTCGGCGCCGGCGCCGCGACGGCGCGCGAACCCAGGCTGAAGCAGGCGCTCGTCGGCAAGGCGCGGCCCGAGGCAATCGCGGCGATCACGGCGCACGTGCGCGTGCAGATCGGCAAGGTGCTCGGTCGCTCCGACGCGAAGCGGATCTCGCCGCGCCAGCGCCTCTTCGACCTCGGCCTCGACTCGCTGATGGCGGTCGAGCTGCGCAACCAGCTCGAGCGCGGCGTCGAACGCGCGCTCCCCTCCACGCTCCTCTTCGACTACCCGACGGTCGAGGCGCTCGTCGACCACCTCTCGGCGCAGAACTACTCGGCGCCGCGGCGGCCGCTCCGGCGGCGCCCGCGCCGCGCGCGCCGCCGCTTCCGCCGAAACCGTCGCCGCCGCCGAGCTTTCCAGCTTGAGCGAGGACCAGCTCGCCGATCTGCTTGCGCAGGAGCTCGGCGAGACCTCGGAAGACGGAGAAGAGCTGAGGATGGCCGGACCGGAACCCAAGGAGCTGCTCGGCAAGGCGCTGGTCGAGATCCGGGCGCTCAAGGCGCGGGTGAAGGAGCTCGAAGCGCGCGCGCCGCGAGCCGATCGCGGTGGTCGGCTACGGCTGCCGCTTCCCCGGCGCGCCCGACCCCGAAGGCTTCTGGAAGCTCCTGCGCGACGGCGTCGACGCCGTGCGTGAAGTGCCGCGCGACCGCTTCGACATCGACGCCTGGTACGACCCCGACCCCGATCAGCCGGGCCGCATCTACACGCGCTCGGCCGCGTTCCTCGACCGCGTCGACGGCTTCGACCCGGGCTTCTTCTCGATCTCGCCGCGCGAGGTCGCGAACCTGAGCCCGCAGCAGCGCCTCCTGCTCGAGGTCGCGTGGGAGGCGCTCGAGGACGCGAACCTGCCGCCAGCGCGCCTCTTCGGCAGCCGGACCGGCGTCTTCATCGGCGCAATGCGGCTTCGACGAGGGGCCGTGGAACACCTCGGCGCGCGCGCGCCGACGAGATCGACCTCTACTCGCTCACCGGCACGACGCTCAGCATCACGGCCGGCCGCCTCTCCTACTTCCTCGGCGTGAACGGGCCGAGCCTCGTGGTCGACACGGCGTGCTCGTCGTCGCTGGTCGCGCTGCAGCCTCGCGGTGCAGAGCCTGCGCCACGGGCGACTGCGAGCGGGCGCTCGTGGGCGGCGTGCAACGTGATGACCTCGCCCTCGATCATGCTCGGGCTCTGCCGCATCAAGGCGCTCGCGCCCGACGGCCGCTGCAAGATCGTTCGACGCCGCGCGCCGACGGCTACGGCCGCGGCGAGGGCTGCGGCGTGCGTCCTGCTGCAAGCCGCCTCTCCGACGCGCTCGCCGACGGCGACCGCATCCACGCCGTGATCCGCGGCGTCGCGATCAACCAGGACGGCGCGAGCGGCGGGCTCACCGTGCCGAGCGGGCCGTCGCAGGCGGCGGCGATCCGCGGCGCGCTCGCCGACGGCGCCGTCGACCCGGCCGACCTTGCCTACGTCGAGGCGCACGGGACCGGCACGTCGCTCGGCGACCCGATCGAGATGCGGGCGCTGCACGCGGTCTACGACGCGCACACGCGCGAGCGGCCGCTCTACGTCGGTTCGGTCAAGAGCAACATCGGCCACCTCGAAGCGGGCGCCGGCATCGCCGGACTCCTCAAGGTGGTGCTCGCGCTCGAGCACCGCGTGATCCCGCCGTCGCTCCACTTCGTGACGCCCAACCCCACATCGCGTGGGACGCGATCCCGGTCGAAGTGCCGACGCGCTGCGTGCCGTGGCCGCGACGGGCGCGCGCGCGCCGGTGGCCGGGCTCTCGAGCTTCGGCCTCGGCGGCACCAACGTGCACGTCGTCCTCGAGGCGGCGCCGAAGGCCGCGGAGCGCGCGCCGGAGCCGACGCTTCTGCAGGAGCGCGCCGCTGCTGCTCCTGTCGGGACGCGACGACGCGGCGCTGCGCGAGGCGGCCGCGCGCGCCGGCCGCTGGCTCGACGAGCATCAAGACGTCGCGCTCGCCGACGTCTGCCACGTCGCGGCGATCGGGCGCACGCACTTCGCCGAGCGCCTCGCCCTTCCGGCGGACGACCGCGCGCGCCTGCGCGAGTCGCTGCGCGAAGCCGCGCTCGGACGCGGCGGCGCCGGCGTCCTGCGCGGACGACGGGACGAGCGCAGCCGCCCGAGATCGACTTCGCGTTTCCGGCGTCGCTCGCGGCCCCGGCGTCGTTGGTGGCCGGCGGCGACGCGCTCGCGCGCTGGCCGGCGCCGTTCCGCGACGCGCTCGCGCGCTGCGCGGCCAGTCCTCGATCCGTTGCTCGGGACTTCGCTCGTCGCGCGGCTCGGCTTCGACGGAGCGGCGCCGAACGACGCGGCGCTCGACCTCTCCGCGACGCTCGCGCTCGAGCTCGCGCTCGCCGAGACGTGGCGCGCTTTCGGGGTCGCGCCCGACTTCGTTTCGGGCCGCGGCATCGGCGAGCTCGCGGCCGCCGCCGACGCCGGCGTCGTGCCGTGGAAGGACGCGCTCGAATGGTCGGTCGCGTTCGCGCGGCGCGGCGCGCGCGACGACATCGAACTGTCACGCCGGATCGCCGCGACGAGCTTCTCGCCGCCTCGTTGCAGAATTCGCTCGGGTGCGACGAACGCCGACGTCGGCGAGGAGATCGCGACGCCCGCGTGGTGGATGCGCGCCACCCGGGAGTCCCGGATCCCGCCGCGTCGCCGCGGCCGGCGAGCGCGCCGCGGCGGAGGCCTCGGGATCGCGTTCCTTCCACATACATATGGGGAGCGCGCCCACGGAGACGGCGGGCGCGAGCGCGGTGAACGGCGCTCCGGAATCTTCCGAACGGGTTATCCCCAGCCTGCAGAGCCGTGCAATTCGCCGCGTCGATTTCCTGCATGCCGTCGTCCGCGCCCACGTGCGAGGCGCGCTCGTCGACTGGAATGCGGTCGAGGGTCGCGCGCGGCGCGACGCCGCGACGCTGCCGACCTATCCGTTCCAGCGCGAGAGCTTCCCGATCGCGGTCGCCCCGCTCCCGACGGCGCGACGGGCGGCGCCGCGGAAGAGCCGCGCGCCGTTCGCCGACTGGCTGCACGAGCCGCGCTGGATCGTCGCGAAGGAAGAGAAGCCGCAGGAGGGAGCGGCGGGCCGCTGGCTCGTCGTCGCCGACCGCGCGGGCTTCGGCGCCGAGCTCGCCGCCGCGCTCGCGGCGCGCGGCGCGACCTGCGTCGTCGCTCCCGCCGCCGAGCTGCGCGACGGGCCGGCGATCGCAAAGCGGCTGCGCGAGCTCGGGCCGGCGCCGCTGCGCGGTGTCGTCCATCTCGGCGGCGTCGCCGTCGCGTCGGGCGACCTCTCCGCGGCGACGCTCTCCGCCGGAGCGCGCGAAGCGTGCGAGGGGCGCTGCGCCTCGCGCAGGAGCTCGCGCGCGCGGCATTGCCGGTTCGCCGCGGCTGCGCGTCGTCACGCGCGGCGCGCAGGGCGTGACCGGACGCGAAGTGCTCGAGCCGCTGCAGGCGACGCTGTGGGGCCTCGGCCGCAGCTGCGCGCTCGAGGCGCCGGAGATCTGGGGCGGCCTGATCGACCTCGACCCCGCGCTCGACGCCAAGGTGTCGGCGGCGGCGCTCGCGCGCGCACTTCAGATTGCGTCCAGCGAAGAGCGCGTCGCGCTGCGCGGGATCGGAACGCCACGTCGAGCGGATCGCCCGCTGCGAAGTTTCCGCCGCCACCTCCGCGCCGCTCGCGCTGCGCGCCGACGCGACCTACCTCGTCACGGGAGGGCTCGGCGGCATCGGGCTGGAGCTCGCCGAGCGGCTCGCCGCACGCGGTGCGCGCCGCCTCGTGCTGCTCAGCCGGCGGGCGCCCGACGAGAAGACGCGAACCCGTCTCGCCTCGCTCGAGGCGAAGGGTTGCCGCGTCGCCGCCGAAGCGTGCGACGTCGCCGACGAGGCGACGCTCGCGCGCGCGTCCTCAGAAGATCGGCGCCGACGCGCCGCTGCGCGGCGTCTTCCACTCCGCCGGCGTCGTCGACGACGTCGCGCTCGAGCGCCAGGGCTGGGAGCAGTTCGAGAAGGTGCTCGCCTCGAAGCTCCACGGCGGCGCGAACCTCCACCGGCTCACGCGCGGCCTCGCGCTCGACCACTTCGTCCTCTTCTCGTCGGCCGCGGCGCTGATCGGCTCGTTCGGACAGGTGAACTACGCGGCGGCCAACGCGTGGCTCGACGCGCTCGCTCAGGCACGGCGCGCGCAGGGGCTGCCCGCCCTCTCGGTCCTCTGGGGGCGTGGGCCGAGGTCGGGCGTCGCGCGCGCGACGCGGCGATCCTCGCGGGCCTGCGCTCCGCGGCTTCGACGCGATGGCGACGGCGCCGGCGCTCGACGCGCTCGAATGGGCGATGGCGCAGCGCCGGCCGGTCGTCGCGATCGTGCCGGTCGCCTGGCCGCGCTTCCTCGAGCAGCTGCCGCCCGGATCGCCGGCGAGCCTCTTCGCCGACGTCGCGGCCGCACCACCGGCGGCGCCAGCCGCCGGGCCCAATGCCGCGCCCGGCGCCGACACCGGCGACGCGGCACAGCGGCGCGCCGAGCTCGAGCGCGCCTCGCGCGGCGACCGCCGCCTCCTGCTGCGCCGCCACGTCGCGGAGGGAGGTCGCGTGGATCCTGCGCCTCCCGAAGGAGCGCGCCGTCGACGAAGAGCAGGGCTTCTTCCAGATGGGAATGAACTCGCTCACGACGGTCGAGCTGCGCCGGCGCGTCGGCAAGCGCCTCGGTCTCACCGTCTCGGCCACGATGGTCTTCGACCATCCGACCGTGCGCGGCCTCGCGGCGCGCGCTCGAGAAGGAGCTCTTCGGCACGGGACGCCGAGGAGACGCCGCCGGCGCCTGCTGCCGCATCCGCCGCGCCCGCGACTTCGCCTGCGTCGACCGCCGACGCCGAGATCGCCGGCGCCTCGAAGGACGACAGTGAACCGCCTCCTCGACCGCGAGCTCGAGGCGCTCGGCGACCTCCTCTCCGAGCCCGGAGCCCGGCGCCGGACCGCCGCGAATCGAGCGGCGCTTCCTCCGACCGCTGGCTGCTGCGCATCCGCCGAGCGGCCGCACGCGCGACTGCGCCTCTTCTGCTTCCCTACGCGGGCGCCGGCGCGTCGGTCTTCCACCAGTGGACGGTCGGTGATCCAGGAGGAGGTCGAGGTGCTGCCGGTGCAGTTCCCCGGCCGCGAGACGCGCTTCCGCGAGCCGCTGCACTGCAGCGGATCGAACCGCTCGGTCGAGGCGCTCGCGCCGGTCGCTCGCGCCGAGCTCGACCGCCCGTTCGCCTTCTTCGGCTACAGCCTCGGCGGGCTCGTCGCGTTCGAGACCGCGCGCGAGCTGCGCCGCGCGGGCTCGCGCAGCCGGGACTGCTGCTGATCGCCGCCGCGCCCGCGCCCACTGCCCGAGGCCCACCCGCCGCTCTCCGAACTGCCCGAGGCGGAGTTCCTCGCGCACATCCGGCGCGTCTACGCGCCGCCGCAGGCGCCGTGGCGCGTGCCGCAGCTGCTCGCGCTGATGCTCCCGATCCTGCGCCGCCGACTGGTGGCATCTACCGGTGGAACGTGCCGCGGGCCGGAGCACCGCCCGCTCGTCCTGCCCGCTCCCGCGTCTTCGGCGGCGAGGGCGACCGCGCCGCGCCGCTCGCCGACCTGCACGCGTGGCGGCGGTACCACCGCAGCCGAGTTCACGGCGCGCCTCTTCCCCCGGCGGCCACTTCTTCATCCACCAGCGGCTTGGGCGCCGCTGCAGCGGGCCGTCGAGCGCCACCTCACCCAGCCTGCTGGAGCGCCTCCCCGGTCCCGCGCGAAATCCATGAAGCGCCATGACGCAGGCGCGGGCGCGACCGCGGGCACCGCGACCGTCTGCACCGCGGGCCGCCGCTGCAGCTGAGCGCCCAGCACGCACAGCGCCATCCCCATCGAGAACCACTGGTTCGCGTCGATCATCGATGCGGGATCTCGAGGTTGATGCGCAGATGCACCGCAGGCATGCCGGCCGCGAACGGACCCGAGCCCGCGCGGGAATCCCGGGAGGCTCCATCACCAGGCGGATCACGTCGCGGTAGTAGATGGCGATCAGCACGAGGTAAGACGACCAGCACCCAGATGCCCTGCTCCGCCGCCAGCAGCAGGATAGGCGTTGTGGACCGGGAAGCGGAGACCGGTTGCGTCAGCCCGTCCTGGGTGACGTCGTAGGCGGTCATGCGCGGGACGTACTCGAGGGTGAAGCCGACTCCCCATGGATTGTGGCGGATCATCCACCCAGCGCGGTGAGCGACATCGGGACGCGGACGACTGCCAGGTTCGGTCCTCCGCCGTCAGCCGCTGGTAGATCGGCGGGAACGCGACGATGAAGACCGCGACCCGAAGCAGCGGGGGATGCACCCACGATCGGTGAACACCGAGGAAGAAGCGCTATCCTCTCGCGCAGCGCGAGGTGAGGCGAACGGCATGAACGCGAAGGCGAAGCCGAGCCAGCCGCCGCGCGACTGCGTCATGATCAGCGCGCCGGGCGCCATGCAGAAGATGACGACGTAGCCGATCCGGCCGCGCCGTACATTCGCCCACAGGATCATCGCGAGCAGCGTGAAGATACCGACGCGTTCACGAAGATGGCGAAAGCGGTTGGGCTGGCCCAGCGATGCCGCGCCGACGCGGCTGAACTCCGTGAACGACTTGACGTCGACCGCGGCGTTGGTCGGGCGCCGAAGAGCTTCGAGCCCGAGCGTGCTGTGCGTGGCGCCCTGCAGCCCGCCGATGATCCCCTGCAGCGCGAGCGCGACCGCGATGCCGACGGTCGAGGCGGCGCCCACTCCTGCTCTCGAGAAGCCCGCGGGGTTCAGGAGATAGAAAGAACAGCAGCGCGTTCTCGAGGGACGTAGAGCGGCATCCCGAAGCAGGTCGAGGAGGTCGGGCGTCGCGGGACACGGAGATCACGGCGCCG
>ERZ1370068.1681-contig-116_pt1 | contig 48627 bp, 55 predicted proteins | sample MGYA00561227_ERZ1370068 | MGnify/ENA primary metagenome ERZ1370068 (study PRJEB38410, sample SAMEA6850437) | metagenome | study: Metagenomic assessment of the ecological functions of the soil: analysis of the soil microbiota associated with the... | reverse complement strand
GTAGCCCGCTTCGTTCAGGTTACGTATTGCTCAGCGTCGTCAAGTACAGCCACAACATCGGGCTGCGGGTGAGCGTGGCGCTGGGCGCGGTGCTCATCGTGGTCGTCGCCATCGTGATCTCCAAGCGGCGCTCCGCCACCCTGTCCGGCAGCGGAGTTGCGGCGACGGAGCGAGCTACCGGCGGGGCGCAGAGCGGGCCCGGACGGGGCCGGAGACGGCCGCGGCCGTGCCCGGGACCGCACCGGACAGCTGCCGCGGGCAGACGCCGCAGGCGACCGGCTGACCGGCCTGGCCCCTGGCGCGGCCCCGGCCCGGCCCAGGGCCGGGGCGGTCGAGCTGCGCTCCGGCGCCCATCTTCGCCGCCGGAGGCTCGGAGGCGTGCGGTGGGCGGGCAGGAACGGGTCCGAACGCGTGCTGCAGGCACCAGGCGTGCAGGGCGCGGACTTCGCCGTGTCGGCCCGATTTGCTGCTATCCGGCCGCGGATACGCGTTAGCGTTCGCTGCATGGCCACCTTCGCCCGTGTCGGATGCGGAGGACAAGCTGCGCCGCTGGGCCGAGGCCGCAATGCCAGGCGGGACGAGATCGTCTGCGAAGCCGCCGCGGCGGGGTCAGCATCCACCAGATCCAGCAGATCACCGGCATCGCCCGGAGCACGATCCTGGGCATCCTGGCCCGGCGGCCGAAGCGGCCGCGGCTGAGGATAGTCTCCAGCGACCCGACCGAGCTGCACCGGGGTCAGCCTGGTCAGTGCCGGTGTCCGCGGCCTCGACCTCATCGCGGGACAGGCCGAGCAGGTAGAGCACCGTGTCCAGGTACGGGACGCTGACCGAGGCGTCGGCCGCGTCCCGGACGGCCTGCCTGGCGTTGAAGGCGACGCCCAGCCCGGCCGCCGCGATCATGTCCAGGTCGTTGGCGCCGTCACCGATGGCCACCGTCTGGCTGAGCGGGATGCAGGCCTGGGCCGCGAACCGCCGCAGCGCGTCCGCCTTGCCAGCCCGGTCCACCACCGGTCCGGCCAGCCGCCCGGTCAGCTTGCCCGCGGAGATCTCCAGCGTGTTGGCGGCCGCGTAGTCGAGCCCGAGATCGGCGGCCAGCCCGTCGGTGATCTGGGTGAAGCCGCCGCTGACGATCCCGCAGCGGTAGCCGAGCCTGCGCAGGGTGCGGATCAGCGTCCGGGCGCCGGGCGCGAGCCGCAGGTCCCGCCGGACCTGATCGAGCACCGTGGCGTCCAGGCCCGCCAGCAGCGCGACCCGCTCGGCCAGCGACGCCGCGAAGTCCAGCTCGCCGCGCATGGTGGCGGCGGTGACCTTGGCGACCTGCTCGGCGCAGCTCGGCCCGGGCGGCCAGCATGTCGATCACCTCGCCGGCGATGAGGGTGGAGTCGACGTCCATGACGATGAGGCGCATCGCGCGGCGGTGCAGCCCGCCGCGCTGGACCGCCACGTCGACCCTCTGCGCGACGGACTCCCGGGTCAGGGTGGTGCGCAGCGCGTCGGGATCGGCGCCGGACACGTCCATCTCGATGCACGTCACGGGCCGGTCGGCGAGCCGGTCGATCCGGTCGATGTTCGCGCCGTTCGCGGCGATCCGGCTCAGCGATGGCGGCGATGGCGGCGGGCAGCAGCGGGTTCCCCAGCACGGTGACGTGCAGCTGGCCCCGGCGCCGGGGCGGCTCCCGGAGCCCATGGTGATCTCCGCGTCCATGCCGAGGTCGGCGGCGACCGCCCGGACGCCGCGGTGGATCGACGTCAGGTCGGGGTCGGGCCCACAGGCCAGCAGGACGCCAAGCACCAGGCGCCCGCGGATGACGACCTGCTCGATGTCAGGACGCTCAGGCCGTGCTCGGCCGCCAGGGCGGTGAAGAGCCGGGACGTCACCCCGGGCCGGTCGCGGCCGGTCAGGGTCACCAGGACGGTGGTTTCCGAAGCATTCATTGCCCGCGCAACGCTACCGCCGGGCGGCCGCCACCAGCGAACCGCGGGCCTGGTTCGGCGGCCGTGGACCCGCCCGGAGGTGCCCTGCGGCCGGGACCGCTGGGCCGACAGCCCGCCAGGCGCCCACCCGGCTCCATGCGGACCGCTGGTCCGTGCGGCCCGGCGAGGCACCCACCCAGACCACGGGTACCGCTGTGCTGGCGGCGGCGCCGTAGCGTAGGTTCGGGTCTGACAGGTGCCTCGCTGGAAGGAGCGGGATGTCCGACGAGGTAATCCGCTTGCGTGGCGTCGGCATCAAGCGGGGCGGGTCGATGCTGCTCCGCGACGTCACCTGGACGGTCTACGACGACGAGCGGTGGGTGGTGATCGGCCCAACGGGCGCGGGCAAGACCACCCTGCTCCAGGTGGCCGCCACCCAGCTGTTCCCCACCGAGGGGATCGCCGAGATCCTGGGCCAGCGGCTCGGCGCGACCGACGTGCTTCGAGCTGCGGCCGCGGATCGGCCTGGCCAGCGCCGCCGTCGCCGACCAGGTGCCGCCGGGTGAGAAGGTCATCGACCTCGTCCTCCACCGCCTCGTACGCGATCGTCGGGCGGTGGAAGGAGGAGTACGAGTCCACCGACGTGACCCGGGCGTGTGGAGCTGCTCGACGCGCTGGGCTGCGCCCACCTGATCAGGCGCCGGTTCGCGACCTTGTCCGAGGGCGAGCGCAAGCGCGTCCAGATCGCCCGGTCCCTGATGCCCGATCCCGAGCTGCTGCTGCTCGACGAGTAGCAGCCGCCGGGCTGGACCTGGGCGGGCGGGAAGACCTCGTGCGCCGGATCGCCTACCTCGCCCTGGACCCGAAGGCGCCCACCACGGTGATGGTCACCCATCACGTGGAGGAGGTGCCCGAGGGGTTCACCACGCCATGCTGCTGCGGCGGGGCTCGGTGCTCGGCCGCCGGGCCGCTGCCGGAGCGTGTTCACCGGCGGAGAACCTGTCCAGGTGCTTCGGGCGTCCCCTCTCAGGTCGAGTACCGCCAGTCCCGCTGGGCCGCCCGCGCCGCCGTATAGGACAGTCCGCCGTCACGGGCACGCGGGCCTGGCAAGCAAACGCGTTGCCCGCACGCCTGCGGCTGCCGTGTGGGTCGCCGCCCGCCGTCCTGTGCCGCTGCCGGGCAGGTGGGTGCGGCCGCAACGGGTGCTCCTGCTGCCTGCCGCGGGCTGGCGCCAGATGCGTCGGCACGCGCCGACGGGGCACAAGTCAGGCATGCAGCCACTCATGTGCCGGGAGCAGACCGGTGAAGGGTGACCAGCGTCGAGATCGTCATCGACGCCAGCGGCGCCACCAGGACCTACGAGGTGGCCGCCACCCGGGCCGGGCGGCGGGTCGAGGTCGTCACCCGCCGCGGGGTGGTGGAGGTGACCGAGCTCACCCGCGGCGGCGGCGCCGGTGCGGACCGCCCGGTTCATGGCCAGCCGGGTGCTCGCCCTGGTGGAGCACCCCGCCGACCGGCGCCGCGCCGGGTGGCCCGGGCCAGGCGAGCAATCGCCCGACGAGTGGGCGGAGTAGCCACCGGCGGCTGGGGCCGGTGTCGGCGTCGGCCTGGGGCTGGCGAGCCGCGCTCGGGTGACCGGCCGGGTGCCGGTGGCGCGGGACACCAGCTTCGCGACGGCGGCGGGCGCTGGTGGCCGGTTACCGGCCGCTGGCTGGGGTCGCAGAGGAGGAACCCGCCTGGCCGAACGTGACCTCGTCGCCCGCGCGCACCAGCAGGCCGGAGCCGACCCGCCAGCCGTTGGCGCGGGTGCCGTTGGTAGAGCCGAGATCGGCCAGCACCCAGTCGCTCCCGACCAGCCGCAATTCGGCGTGGTGCCACGACACCGTCATATCGGGGATCGCCAGATCGGAGTGGTAAACGCGGCCGATCGTGAACAGCGTCCGGCCGCCGCGGGGCGGCACCAGGCGCGGCAGGCGCATGGTCCACCACGCGTCCCGCAGCTGGTCAGCAAACGCCTGCCACCTCGTTGGCGGCCCGCCCGGCGAGGCTGCCGCGCCGCGCGCATTAACCGCAGGTCGCTGAGCAGGCTGGCTGAGCTGCCCCGCATCCCGCGCCTGCAGCGCCGAGCTCCATCCGGTGCAGGAAGGTGTCGTGCGACAGGCGGCCGTCGGCGCGATCCTTCCCTGAGCACTTTGATCAGCTTCGTCGCGGTCAGCGTCGGATACCCGAGCAGCCAGACCACTGCGGGTTCAAGGCCGCCATATCAAAACGATAACACCCGCTGGTTGCCGTCCTTCCATGGCTCATATTCAAGATCAAGGGACTTTCCGCGCGGCCAGAAATCGCGCTGGTCATGAGTGGGCGGAGCCGCCCGCCCGGGCCGATGTGTGGACGGCGCCACGCAGATCATGGCAGCCTTCGGGACATAGTGCCGGGCCGGGAGCGGTGAGTACCAGCCGAGTGAGGAGCAGCCAATGCCATCAAGGCCGCGTGACGATCCTGTTCATGCCGGAGAGCGCGTACGGGCCGACCAACAACTGCATCGGGATCGGCGACGTGCTGCGCAGCGCGGGGGCACCGGGTGGTCTTCGCGGCCGAGGCGTCCTGGAAGGGCAAGCTGGAGCCGCTCGGCTTCGAGGAGGACCTGGTCGACCTGGCGCGCCCGCCGGAGGCGGCGAGCAGGACGCCGGGCAGTTCTGGAAGGACTTCGTCGCCGAGACCGCGCCGGAGTTCCGCAAGCCGACGATCGAGCAGCTGGCGACCTGGATCAAGCCGGTCTGGGAGGAGCTCATCGGCGGCGCCAGGTACTGCCACGACGCAGCTCCGCGCGATCGTCGACCGGCGCCAGCCCCGACGTCATCGTCGAGGACAACGTGGTGGGCTTCCCGGCGCTGGTGACCGCAGGCGTGCCGTTCGTGCGGATCGTGTCCTGCAACCCGCTGGAGATCAAGGACCCGGACGTGCCGCCCGCGTTCTCCGGGTACCCGGCCGCCGACCGCAGCTGAGTGGGCGGAGTTCCGGGCCGAGTACGACCGGGTGCACCGCGCCGCTGTGGCAGGACTTCAACGCCTGGTACACGGCGCAGGGCGCCCCGCCCCTGCCCGACCTGGAGTTCATCGCCGAGGGCGACGTCAACCTCTACGTCTACCCGGAACTGGCCGACTACCGGCGGGACCGGCCGCTCGGGCCGGCCTGGCACCGGCTCGACTCCTCGGTGCGCGCGACCGACGAGGAGTTCACGCTGCCGCCCGCGCTCGCTCGGCGGCGACGGGGCGCTGATCTACTTCTCGCTGGGCTCGCTCGGCTCGGCGGACACCGGGCTGATGCGGCGGGTGATCTCGTGCCTGGCGGCCACCCCGCACCGCTACATCGTGTCCAAGGGCCCGCTGCACGCCGAGATCGAGCTGGCGCCGAACATGTGGGGCGCCGAGTTCGTCCCGCAGACGTCGGTCCTCCCGCTGGCCGACCTGGTCATCACGCACGGCGGCAACAACACCACGACGGAATGCGCTGCACTTCGGCAAGCCGATGATCGTGTTGCCCCTGTTCTGGGACCAGTACGACAACGCGCAACGGATGGCCGAGCTCGGGCTCGGCGCCCGGCTCGACCCGTATGGCTTCACCGACGCCCAGATGCACGAGGCGCTGGGCCGCCTGCTGGCCGACGGCGCCCTGCGCGAGCGCCTGGCCAGCGCCGGGCAGGCGATCAGGGCGCGCGACGGCGTCGGCCGGGCCGCCGCCATCATCGCGGGCGCCGCCGGGGCTGCACGGTTCAGCCGCGCTACGCGGCCCGGGCGGGCGTGACCGGGCAGCGGGGCCGGGTTCAGTGCGCACGGGCCGGGCGGGGCGGACCTGCACCATGCCGCCCTCGACGACCCGGGTGTCGAAGGCGGGCTGGCGCGCGGTGGCCGACCGTGCACCACGGTCCCGTCCGCCAGCCGGAACGTGCTGCCGTGCCAGGGGCAGGTGACGCAGGGGCCGTTGCCGTCGTCGGTGAGGCTGCCCTGGTGGAGCGGGCCGCCGAGGTGCGCGCACTGGTCGGCGAGGGCCAGCACGTCGCCGCCCAGGCGCAGCATGGTGAGGGTCAGGTAGCCGAGCTTGACGCCGGGTCGAGGCGGCCGTCGGGCGAGCTCGTAGATGCGGCACAGGTCGTGCCAGCCGAGCGCGGTGAGGTGCGCGATCGGCTCGGCGTGGCTGGCGCCCGCGCCGAGGCCGAACGCCAGGTGCCTACCCAGGAACCCGCCCGTGGTCACGGCGGCGAGCCCGCCGAGCGCCAGCAGCCTGCCGCCGTTGTCCCGGCCCGCCATCCGGGCCAGCAGCGAGGCGGCGAACAGCGCCGACGCGCCAGCGCCGGAGGCGGCGTGCACGAGCCCGACCCGCTGCTGCTCGCGGTGGAGCGACGACCAGTCGGCGAAACCGGCCGCGGCCGCGGGGAGCGTCCCGGCCAGCCCGAGGGCCAGCAGCAGCCGCGATGCCCGCCCGGCGCCCGGCACGAAGTCCAGCACCGTCGCCGACGTCCAGAAGCCCATCGGCAGCGCCACCAGGCCGGGTGGACGGGCTGGCCGAGCCAGACCCCGTGCAGCGCGTCCGCCTTGCCCCCGGTCGGCAGGCCACGCCGGATGGCCTCCGCGATCGGCTGGGTCACCCGGTCCAGCTTGTCGGCGTGTTCCAGCCGCCCGGCGAGGTCGGCCGGGGCGGACAGCAGCCCCAGGCCAGGACGGGGAGTACGGGAACGGCCGCCGCGCCACGAAAGAGCCTGGCGTGGGATGAGCTCATATACCGACACGTACCCGGCCCTGCGCCCGCCTACCGTGGCCCGGGCTAACGCTGCCGTAACACTCCGCCCCGCCGCCCCTATCGCCCTCCGGCGGCCCGCCACCCATGATCGTTTCGACTTATCACGGATCTGCGTCATGATCACGTCCGTTCCATCCCGGTTCAGGTGACGAAATCCGTGATAGGTGGAGGCCCAGCCTCCCGGGACGGTGCGAGGATGCCGCGGTCCAGCGCGCTCCCGACCATGGCCCGCGCGTAGGCGCCCAGCGAGGGTGAGCCGTCCTCGATCAGGGCGACCCTGGTCAGCACCTGGTCGGCGGTCACGCCGTGCGCGGCCCAGGTCCCGCCCTCGGTCACCATGTTGATGAGCATGGGCTGCAGCCGGTCCAGCGCCCGGGCGAACTTCGCCTCCGCGGTCGCCCGCTCCTCGAACTCCTCCCACAGCGCCGCGCAGCGAGGCCGCCTGCGCGGTCGGCAGCAGCGCGAAGAGCCGGTCGGCGGCGGCCCGCTCGGCCTGCTCCTGGCGGGCCTGCTCGGGCTGACGCCGCGTAGGCGAACAGGTCCCCGGCGTCGATCTCGACCAGGTCGTGCAGGACGACCATCGCCATCACCCGCCCCAGATCGGTGCCGGGCGGGGCGTGCTCGGCCAGCACCAGCGCCATGAGCGCCAGGTGCCAGGAGTGCTCGGCCGAGTTCTCCCGCCGGGAGCGGTCGGTCAGGGTGGACTGGCGCAGCATCCGTCTTGAGCCGGTCCGCTTCCAGCAGGAAGCCAACCTGGCTGTCGAGGGGTTCCATGGCTCCATTCGATCAGGGCCGCCCGGCCCCGTGCACCCGTGCCTCCTGGTCCCTCTGTGCCCGCGCCCCTGACCGCCTGTGCGCAGCCCTCGGCCGTGCCCTCCCGTTCCCGGCCGGACCGCCCCGTTCCCTGGGCCGGGCCGTGGGCGCCGCCGCCGTCCCAGCTCGCGCGGCGCTATTCGGCCCGGAGGACGGCCGCGGGCGGGGTCCGGGCGGCGATCGCGCCGCGGGGCGGCGGCCAGCAGGTTTCCCGCCACCAGCAGCGACGACGAACGCCGCCAGCAGGGCCGGGACGGGCACCACGGTCACCGGGACGGCGCCCAGGGAGGTGGCGAAGGCCGCCCACGCCCAGTGGCCGGCGGCCACCCCGAGCGGCACCCCGACCAGCCCGGCGACCGCCAGGATCACGCTCGCCTGCCAGGCGACGGCCGCCATGACCTGGCGCCGGGTCAGGCCCAGCGTCTTGAGCAGGGCGAGTTCCCGGCGCCGCTGGCGGACCGACGCGAGCAGGGCCAGCGCCAGGGACAGCACCGCGCCGACCGCGACGGCCACGCGCCAGGGTGAGCGGCTGGCGGCCCATCCGCGCACGCGTCCACGATCGCCGCGCCCTGGATCTGGTTCCCGCGGCAGCCGGTAGGTCCCGCCCGGGTGCCCGCCGGGATTGGCATCGCTGATCCTGGCCGCCAGCGCCCTGCTGCTGGCGCTCGGTGCCAGGTCGATCGCCACCGCCGAGGGAAGGGCGGGCACGGCCACCGGCGAGCTCGCCTCCTGCTTGCACTGATGACAGGCCGGGGGAAAGGCCCTGAGCGGCCAGCAGCGTGCTGGTCGGCGAGCATGGCGCCGCGGCCCAGCGACACGTGGTCGGCTATGGTCAGCCCGATCGACGGCAGCGTCACCGTGCCCACGATCGGTGAGCGTGCCTGGCCCGCCCGCTGCCGACGGTCACCGTGTCCCCGATCCGCTTGCCGAGCTGGCGCATGGTGGCGACGCCCAGTTCGATCTGCCCCGGCCCGGCGAGTCGGGTGGCCGCTGGTGGTCGGCGGCTCCACCGAGCCTAGGTGCCGGGTCAGCCCCAGCACGGGCACGGTCTGGCCGTCGATGGGAATCTGGGTGAACGCGAAGGTCGACCAGCCGGTGACCCCAGTGCTGGCCGCTGACGAGCCTGTCCATCTGCGAGGGCTGCCCAGCTCCCGTACCCGCCTCGCGTGTCCATCAGCAACGTCCAGTTCCAGCCGTACCGGGCCGGGTGGTCCAGCAGCCCGGTCAGGCTCGCGCCGAACACCACCGCCATCGCCACCGCCATGACCGCCACCACGGAGCCGATCAGCGTCGGCAGCACGGGAACCAGCGCGGCGGCCCGCGCCCCGCTCCAGCGCCTCCCCGGGTCCCCACCACGGCGGTCACCGGCAGGCCTGCCGCCGCGGCGGCGCGGGCGACCGACGACGCCCTGGCGGTCGGGATGCGGCCGGGGGCCGCACCGGCCGCCAGGCCAGCGACGCCGAGGACGCAGCAGCGGCGGCGAGCACGCTCCCCGCCCGCAAGCACCAGGGGATCCGCCTGCCACGCCACGGGCCGAGGTCGAACTCCCTGACCGCGCCCACCGGGGCAAGCGGTGAGATCGCCACCGCGCCCGCCACCGCCAGCGCCGTGCCACCCAGAACCGCGACCACCCCAGCCAGCCCGCAGGCAAGCGCGGCCTGAGCCCGGGACGCACGCCTATGGCGCGCAGCCCCGCCAGGTCGGGCGTGGACCGGTCCAGCAACTGCGCCATGGCCTGGCCCGCCAGCGCGAAGCAGGGCCAGCGCCGCCAGGCCGCCGAGGACGGCCAGCGCGACCGCCTGCCGGCTCGATCCCCTGCTGCACCTCATGGTGAACGATGTCCAGCCGAGCGGATGTTGAGGCGGATCGCGCCCGGTGGCACGCCGAACATCCGGTCCATCTCGTCGCCCACCGTAGCCAGGTGTCGCTGCAGGCGCCGGTGATCGCCGGCGCGCTGCCCGACGTGAGCCGCAGCCCGACCCACCCGAACGCGAATCTCGCCGTTCAGGTACTTCTGGCGGTGGCCGCCGGGGGCAGCAGGGCGCTGTTGACGTCGTCGAACTGGTCCGCCGAGCGCCGGCGGAATGACCACGATCCCGGTGACCAGAACGTGGACCGCCCGGCCGGGACCGGCACGTTCGCCTTCAGGTTCTGCCGGTAGAACTGGTAGGTCACGTGGCCGCCGACGCCGGCGTGGAAGAACCGGGCCAGCCGCGGCGTGAGCGCGATCTCGTCCGGTGGCGCCAGACCGGGGCAGCCTGCCCGCCAGCACCGTCATCCGGTCCTGGCGGAAGCCATCCCCAGTCGAGGCTGCCGGTCAGGCCGTTGGTGAGGAAGGCGTCATTGACCCTGCCGTTCACGATCGGGTTGGCGTTCAGGCCGACGGTGGCGGCACCGGACGCCACGCCGGGCAGGCGCTCGACCTGCCGGATGACCGGCAGGATCAGGCCGGGCACGTTGACGAACACGTCGCTGGAGTTGATCGCGCGCAGGTAGCGCCCGTAGGCCGTGTCGGTGCGCCGCGCCCCGGCCAGGGCCCCCAGCGCGACCGTGCCGAGCAGCCCGCAGATCAGCGCCACCACGAGCACCGAGCGGCGTGAGCGCCACCGCGGTCGCCCGCCAGTAGTAGAAGGCCGCGCTCACGCTGCGTCACCTCCGCGCCCACGGCGGCAGGCCGCGGCCCGCGGCTCTGCCGAGGCGGGCGCGGCCATGCCGTGGCTCATGATCCAAGTAGAGGGCATGGCGGGCATGAGCCTCAATGGTGCTAGGACGAGGTGTCGCGGAGGCTGGCCCCACCGGGCGCGGCGTGCTGGCAAGCACTGTCCGGCGCCCGGCGGCACGCTACGATCACCGCCTGATGGGAACGATCCGGGTCGCGCTGGCCGAGGACAACGTCCTGCTCCGGGAGGGAGTCTCCCGGCTGGTGTCGGCGAACGAGGAATTCGAGCTGGTCGGGACCGCTTCCGACCTGCCGCAGCTGCTCGCGCTGGTGCGCGAGCAGCTGCCTGACGTCGTCATCACCGACATCCGGATGCCGCCCACCGGGACCAACGAGGGCATCCAGGCGGCGGCCTGGCTGCGCGAGAACCACCCGGAAGTGGGCGTGGTGGTGCTGAGCCAGTACACCGCCCCGGCGTACGCGATGGCGCTGCTCGAGCACGGCTCCGCGGGCCGGGCGTACCTGCTCAAGGAGCGGGTGGCCAGCGTGGACGAGCTGGCGCGGGCCATCCGCGCGGTCGCCCAGGGCGGCTCGGTGATCGACCCGCTCGTGGTCGACGAGCTGGTGAGGTCGCGGTCGAGCCAGCAGCAGCCCGGCATGTCGTCGCTGACGCCGAGGGAGTCGGAGATCCTGGCCGAGATGGCGCAGGGCAAGAGCAACGCCGCGATCGCCGCCTCGCTCAGCGTCTCGGAGCGCGCCGTGGAGAAGCACACCAACTCGATCTTCGCCAAGCTCGGCCTCAGCGAGGAGAAGGACCTCAACCGCCGGGTCAAGGCCGTCCTGCTGTTCCTGGCCGAGGGCCAGGGGGCTGACCACACCGCCACCGGGGTGGCAGCACCCTGCCCAGGCCAGCACGGCCGTGCGAAGCTGGGATCATGACCACCAGCCCGCACTCAGTGGTCGTAGTCGACGATCAGGCGCCGTTCCGGCTGGCCGCCAAGGCGGTCCTCCGGCGGCTGCCCTGCTTCGAGCTCGCCGGTGAGGCCTCGAGCGGGCCGGAGGCGATCGACGCTGGTCGAGGTCCTCCACCCGGCACTGGTGCTGATGGACATCAACATGCCGGAGATGAACGGGATCGAGGCCACCCGCCGGATCGTGTCCGCCCACCCGGACGTCGTGGTGTTCCTCTGCTCGACCTACGACGTGGAGGACCTGCCCCCGGCGCCGCCGACAGCGGCGCGAGTCGCCTACGTGAACAAGGAGCGGTTCGGCGCGGAGACGCTGCGCCAGCTCTGGGCCGACCGGGATTCCGGGTCGTTCGCCGTACCGCCTGAGCGGTCGGCCCCGAGCTGGCCGGGATCAGATCACCGGTACCGATCCGCTGATCGTTGAGCCGTGCCCGGGCTGGGACTCCCAGCGGACGGTGCCGCCGATGGCGCCCAGGCGGTCCGCCATGTTGACGAAGCCGTGCCCGCGACCGGGCCGTCGCGGCGTCGAAGCCGGGCCCGTTGTCGCTGACCGAGAACAGCAGCCCGCCGGACTCCTCCCAGATCCGCACCTGCGCGCTGCGCCTCCGGCGCGTGCTTGGCCGCGTTCTGCAGGGCCTCCAGGCAGCAGAAGTAGATCGCGGCCTCCATCCCCGGCGAGTAGCGCCCGATGCCGTCGGCGCTCACGCTGACCGGGATCGGGCACCGGCCGCGGCCGCGGCGCGCAGCGCGTCGCCGGAGGCCGCTGTCGGCCAGCAGCGGCGGGTAGATCCCGTGCGCGAGCTCGCGCAGCTCCTGATCGTCGCCTGCACGTCCTCGGCCATCTGCTCGAGCATCTCGGCCCCCGGCCGGGATCGTCGGCGACGATGTCCCGGGCCAGGCGCAGGTTCACGGCCAGCGCCACCAGGTGCTGCTGGGCGCCGTCGTGCAGGTCGCGCTCCACCCGGCGGCGTTCGGCGTCGGCGGTCGCGACGATCCGGGCCCGCGATTCGCGCAGCTCGTCGGCCTGCTTGCGCAGCTCGTCCAGGCGTGGTCTGCAGCGCGGCGTCGAGCTGGACGTTGTGGAAGGCGAGGCCGACCTGGCGGGCCAGCTCGGTCAGCACGCGGTCGTCCTCCTCGGAGAAGGCGTCCGCCGCCGGCCGGGCGTTCCACCACGATGAGGCCGAGCAGCTCGCCGCCGTGGCTGATCGGCGCCACCCGCAGCTGGGACCGCTCCCGGCCGTCGAGCAGCGCGGGCAGCCAGACCGAGGCCCACGCGTTGCCCGAGACGCCCGCCCGTGTCACCACCGGGCGCTCGCGCTCGGACGATCAGGATCGTCCGCCGGCCCGCGTCGGGCACCGACACGGCGCGTTCCAGCACCTCACCGCCGCCCGTGTAGACCTCGGCCCGGTCAGGCCCATGGTCTTGCGCAGCGACTCGGCCAGCTGGAGCAGCAGCTCGTCCATGGCGACGGCGCGGGTCATCCGGCTGCCGAACGTGCGGAGCACCTCGTCCGGCGCCTCCCGCGCGCCCGTAGACGAACCGGGTGGCGCGAGGCCAGCAGCCGGTCCCGGGATGGCAGGTAGCCGACCGCCGCCACCGCCGCGGCGAGCATGGACAGGCCGAGGATCTCCCGGTCGCCGGCGTCGGCGGGCCCCTTCCCGAGGCCCAGCACGATCACGCACGTAGACGGCCGCGACGACGAGGCTGAAACCCGCTACCCACAGCACGTGCACCAGGAGCCGTGCCGCCGTGCGGCGCCAGCCGGGGATGCCGTCCGGCGATCAGGCTGAGCGGGATCGCCACGGTCACCCCGGCCGCGGCCGCCGCGACCGCGGTCGGCCAGCCGACGAGCAGATGCAGGACCACGGTGATCAGGGCCGCGTCCACGGCCACCACCACGCCGATGGCGAGCCACTGCAGCCGCTCCCGGTCCGCTGGCGGTGGCGTGGAGGTAACGCAGCCCGCACGGCTGGAGCAGGGCGCAGCCGACGGCCGCCACCAGCCCCAGCGCCGCGGCCAGGCGGCGGCAGTGGCCACTGCCAGCGCGAACACCAGCCCGGTGCCCAGCGCCCCGAGATAGGCGATGGCGGCGCCGCTGCTGCCGAGGCCCGCCCGCCGAGCTGGCCGTCGGGCAGGGCGAGCAGGAAGTGGCAGGAAGCCGCGATGACCAGCGCCGCCGCCAGCGTCGCGACCGCCCGGGCCAGCTGGTGCTGGCCCGCCGGGGGCTGGCTGGCCAGCTGGGCTCGCGGTCAGCGCGACGGCGGCCGCCAGCGTCCCCGCCGCCAGCGGCCACTGCGGCGCCCGCCCGGGCGCCCGGGCGCAGACGGCCCCGGCCAGGGCCCAGACGAGCACCACGCCGACCGCCACGCCATCCAGCGGACACGCCGCCGGGCACCTGCACCCGCAGCCCGGCCAGCGCGACCGCCGCCGTGACCACCGGCAGGACCACCCCGGTCATCAGGTGGCCCGCGGCCGCCCCGCGCGGCCGGGCCGCGGCGGCGGGGCCGTGGACGGTGCCGTTCACCGGCGCTCCCGCGGGCCAGCCAGCGGCGCCCCAGCTGCCGCGCATGATAAGCGTGCCTCGATCACGACGGTCCTGCCGCCGTCCGGCTGCAGCTCCGGCTCGGGCTCGGCGATCCGGCCGTCCCGCATCCGGACCACCCGCCCGGCGGCGGCGGCCACGCCGGCGTCGTGGGTGACCAGGACGATCGTCTGGCCGCCGCCGTGCAGCCGGCGCAGCAGCTCGATGACCTCTTCCCCGCCCTCGGAGTCGAGCGCCCCGGTCGGCTCGTCGGCCAGCAGCAGGGTGGGCTCGTTGGCCAGGGCGCGGGCGATGGCCAGCCGCTGGCGCTGGCCGCCGGACAGCACGCCGGGCACCGCGCGTGGCCTTGTCGCCGATGCCGAGCAGGTCGAGCAGGTCGCGGCCCGGGTCTCGGCCATCTTGCGCCTGCGGCCGGCGATGACGGCTAGGCAGCGCGACGTTCTCGAGCACGGTCATGCCCTCGAGCAGGTTGAAGAACTGGAAGACCAGCCCGATGTGGCGGCGGCGCAGCCGGGCCAGGTCGTCCTCGCTGCGGCCGGTGACCTGCTCGCCCGCCACGCTGATCTCCCCTCGTCGGCGGTGTCCAGCCCGGCGACCAGGTTCAGCAGGGTGGACTTGCCGCACCCCGACGGCCCCATCAGGGCCACGAACTCGCCTGTCGCTCACCGTCAGGTCCACCCCGCGCAGGGCGCGGACCGGCGCGTTCTCGGCCTCGAAGGTCTTGCGCACGCCGCGTACGGTCAAGTGCGGCCTGGCTCTCAGACATAACCCCCATCCGGGATGTGCTGTTGCTCGCCGGGCCGGGGTCGGCTCGGGCTCTGCCTGGGCGGCGGCCGCGGGCATGCCGTCCCGGCAGGCGATCTTGTAGGCGGTGACCGGGGTGGCGCGGCCCTTCACCGTGCTGGGAGCCGATCAGGACGGCGTCCACCGCCGTTCTCAGCGCCTTGAGCGTGGCCTCGGACGAGCACGGTCTCGCCCTTGTCCGCCAGCTGCTGCAGCCGCTGGCAGAGGTTCACGGTGTCGCCGACCAGCGTGTATTCCAGCCGCTCCGCCGAGCCGAGCAGGGCCGCCGCGGCCTCGCCGGTGGACAGCCCGAGCCCGAGCCCGAACGGCGGCAGGCCGTCCGTCTGCCCAGCGCGGCGTTGATCTCCGGCCTGCAGCTCGTGCATCACCGCCGCCGCGGCCACCGCGCCGGTCCGGCGTGATCGTCCTGCGGGAACGGCGCGCCGAACACGGCCATGACCGCGTCGCCGACGAACTGCATCACGGTGCCCGCCTCGCCGAGGATGGCGTGGTTCATCGCGGCCCGGTGGGTGTTGAGCTGGCCGGCGAGCTGGCTCGGGTCGGCGTGCTCGGCGATCGTCGAGTAGGACCTGATGTCGCTCATCAGGACCGTGACGATCACCCGCTCGGTCTCGCCGATCTCCCGGTGCTCGAGCCGGAGCTTCTCGGCCAGGCCGCCGGGCAGCAGGCGGGACAGCGTCTCGCCCTGCTCCTCCCGGTCGACGATGGCCTGCTGCAGCATGCGGAGCCGCCGCAGCGCGCTCTGGCTGCCCGCGGAGACGCCCTCGGCCAGCTTGACGAAGACCGCGCTCCACGTCGGCGTCGGCGGCCTCGGCGGACGTCCCGGGCGCGCGGCGATCGCCTTGATCGGCTTGCCCTCCGCCACCATGGACAGGAGCTCCTCCTCGTCGGGCGACAGCCCGCCCGCCGGGACGACCGGCCGGACGAGCGCCTCGACGATCGACGGGTCCAGCGCGGTGCCGCCGGTCGCCACCGCCCGGATCGCGTCGGCGAGCTGGTTGCCCTCGGCCACGCGGTCCTTCAGCAGGTAGCCGTAGCCCGCCGAGCCCTCCGCCAGCAGCGAGACCGCGTACTCGGGGTCCTCGTACTGCGAGAGGATCACGACCCCGGTCCCGGGGTGGCGCTTGCGCACCTCCCTGGCGCGCGTCGATGCCCTCGCGCGTGAAGGACGGCGGCATCCGGATGTCGGTGACCAGCACCTGCGGGTTGGCGGCGGTGGCCCCGCTGACCAGCTCGTCGTAGTCGGCGGCCACGCCGACCACCTGCAGGTCGGCGTGCCGCGTCGATGAGGGCGCGTACGCCCTCCCGCACGATCAGGTTGTCGTCGGCGAGGAAGACCCTGATCGTGCCCGGCGGCTGCGCGTCGTTGTGGTCCATCTACCCAGTTCTCGCATATCAGGGTCGCGGCCCGCCAGAGGGCAGGCACGTGCGGCGCTGGTGGTGGTAGGCAATCACCTGGCCCCGGCCAGGCACCATCCTTCGCAGCGGAGGATACCGGCCACCATCATTCGGAACGGAAAATCGTGGCGGGCGCCGACCGAGCGGCCGACTCGCCGGGCAGGACGGCGACCGCCAGGCGCGGCATATCCGGTGGTGCCAAGCTCACCCCATGAACCACCCGCCCGGCGCAACGGTGGTGGCAAGCACACCCCAGGATTGGCCGGCAGCACCCTGGCACTAGCACGGGGCCGCCGGGGCCAGGCTGGCGGTGACAGGTTCCTCAGGAACTGGCGGTGACCAGGAAGGGGCGGAGGCGATGACCGCGCTGGCAGCACGGGCATCCGCAAATCGTTCGGCTTACGGCAGGTGCTGACCGGCGTTCGACCTCGAGGTCGCGGCGGGGAGCTGGTCGCGGTGGTCGGGGAGAACGGGACCGGCAAGACGACGCTGCTCCGGATCCTCGCGGGCGACCTGCGCCCGGACGCGGGCAGCGTCGCCATCGACGGCTTAGGCCGGGCTACTGCCCGCAGACGGTCGTCCTGGACGAGGCGCTCACCGTGGACCAGAACGTGCGCTACTTCCAGGCCGCGTACGGGATCGGCGGCACCGACCGGGCCGGGGAGCTGATCGAGCGGCTCGGGCTATGCCGCCTGCCGCGGCCAGCGCGTCAGGCACCCTGTCGGGCGGGACCAAGCAGAAACTCAGCCTGACCCTGGCCCTCATGCACGACCCGCCGGTGCTGCTCCTCGACGAGCCCTACCAGGGCTTCGACTGGCAGACCTACCTCGCCTTCTGGGACCTCACCGGCGAGCTGCGGGACAGGGGCACCGCGACCGTGGTCATCAGCCACCTGGTCTTCGAGCATGAGCGTTTCGACCGGATCTGCCACCTGACCGGCGGGCGGATCGACGAGGAGGCGGGCAGCCATGCGCCAGCAGCTTGACACCGCCATCCGGCTCAGCCTGGCCGGGCAGGTCCGGAACCGGTTCGCCTGGATCCTGCTCGTCGCCTTCGTCCCGGTCTGGTATCTCGCTGATCGGCTCGATGATCTCGCACACCGGCGTCGCGTTCCGGCTGCGCGCCACCGGCGCCACCGTGACCGTGGACGGCCACAACCTCACGCTGATCACCGCCGGGCTCAGCTCGATCACCCTGATCACCGGGTTCGTGGTGTTCGCCACGGTCCGCCGCGCGCGGCCCTTCGACCGGCGGCTGGTGCTGTCCGGGTACCGGCCTGTCCGCCCTGATCGCCGCCAAGACCTGCGGCGCCCTGGTCCAGGCCGTCGCCATCGGCGCCTACGCCGCGATCATCATGCTGTTCTTCTGGCGCCCCGCGGGCCTGTGGGCCATAGCGGTCACGTTCATGCTGGCGGCCGCCACCTACGCCGCGCTCGGCCTGCTGATCGGCGTGCTGGTCCGGGGCGACCTGGAAGGCTTCTTCCTCATCATCATGATCGCCATGCTGGACACGTTCCTGGAGAACCCGGTGGACAACCCGCTGGCGAACAAGCCCATCCTGGAGTTCTTCCCGTCGTACGGCCCGACCCAGTTCGCCGCCGCGGAGCCTTCCACCACCAGGTGCTCGCCTAGCATGGCCGCCGTGTCGCTGGCCTGGACGGCCGCCTTCGCCCTGCTCGGCCTGGCCGTGCTGCGGCTGCGCATGCCCCGGCCCGCCCGCGCAGCGCGCCATCACGCTGGCAGCACCATCGACCGGCACCGTCGCCGACCGGCACACCATCAACCGAGCCCGCCCCATCAGACGCTGACGGCGGCCGTCGCGCAGACAAGCGGAGGTCCCGGTCGCAACCCGGGTGAAAGCGGTTTGCCGGCAGACCAGCGCGTGGTCCCGCCTCCTGCCGCCAGGGCCAGCCAGTGCCAATGCCGGGCCGTCAAGGGATCTTTGTTAGTTGTCAAGGGCGTGTCGGTAGCTGTCACGGCAGCGGGGCTCCGGTGCGGGAGTGTTCGTCCGCCAAGACGAACCTTCGACGCCGGTGAGCCCCGCCATGGGTCAGTCCGTCGTTACGCGTGCGGTCCAGGCAGGCGCCAGGCCGCTGGTCGCACCGGGTCATCCTGGGGAGCTGACCGGCGTGCCATCATCCGCGATGGTCGCCACGCGGCGCCTGCGCAGAACCGGTGCGGCGCAGCGCCGCGTCCGCAGCCTTCCGGCCCGGCGTGGTGGCGGATCTCGCCGCTGGCCGGCTGCCTGTTCGCGCAGCTGGGCATGGGCAGGTCTGGCACCGCCTGGCAGCTGGGCTGGATGGCCTCGGCTGGTGGCGCGGTCGTGACCCCGGCCAGCCGCTGACTCAGGCGCGGCGTCGGCTGGGGGCCGCGCCGCTGCGGCGCTGTTTGACTTGCTGCGCGGCCCGCCGCGGTGCCGGGCGCCAGCGCCGGGGTGCGCTGGCGGGGACTGCTGGTCTGCGCTATCGACGGCACCATCATGACGGTCGCTGACACCGCGGCCAGCCTGGCCGCTTTCACCAAACAGCGCGGCGGCGCCACCGGTGGGTCCAGCTACCCGATGCTGCGCTTGGTGGCCCTGGTCTGCTGTGGCACCCGCAGCGTGATCGACGCGGCGTTCGGGCCGATCACCAGCGGGGAGACCAGCTACGCGCGGCAGCTGCTCGAGCAGCCTGCGGCCAGGGAATGATCTTGCTGGCCGACCTGTAACTGGCGCTGGGGCGCTGGCGCAGGTCTCGCCACACCCAGGCGGAGTTCTTGATCCGCGTCCGCACCGGCCGCACTGGCCCCAAGCTTCCCGCCCTGCGCCGCCACCGCGACGGCACCTCTCTCACGCTTCGGCGGCGTGCCCGTGCGGGTCATCGACGCCGAGATCACCGATCGCGACCAAGGCTTACCGACCAGCGCGCCCGGCTGATCACCACCGCGAACGCGGCCGCAGCGCGACGGTCCAGCATCGGGTTCGGGCCCCGTTGCCGGCGCCGACCGGCGCTGCGCGGGCCCAGCCACCCGGGTGCAGCAGCCCGCCGGTGCCCGCGCCGCCTGAGGCGATCGGCGCCCCGCCGGCCGGGGCCCGGCCGGCAGCATGCGCCAGCCCGGCCATCGCCCGCCAGCGCGCCTTCCGCAGGTCGGCCCGCAGGGCCAGCCACGTCGATCCCATCCGCTGATCCCTCCTTACTCGCTGCGCAAGATCAGCGCTTGCCGGATCCGGGCGGCCGTCCAGCCGGGGACGACGCGGCGAGCAGGACGGCCAGGACGAGCGTCACCGGGATGACGAGCCAGCACCAGCGGCAGCGGGACGTCGGCCGGTGCCCGCGACGCCGACCGAGTCCTGCGAACAGCGGCCCACGCCCAGCGGCCTGCCAGCAGGCCCAGCGGCAGGCCCGACCAGCAGGGCCGCCGCGGCCAGCGCGCTGGCCTGCCAGGACACCACCCGCAGCAGCTGGGACCGGAGCAGGCCGAGGGTCTTGAGCACCGCGAGGTCGCGCCGGCGCCGCCGCACCCCGGTGAGCAGCACGTGGGCGAGGGTGCCGACCGCGAGCAGGGCGAGGACGGCGCCGAGGATCGAGCGGGGTGTCCCGCACTCCGGTGTAGTTCTGGATGTCGCCGGGCCGCTGGTCGGTGGTCACCAGGCACAGGCCCCGCGGGCACCCGGCGCGGGTGACGGCCGCCTCACCTGGGCGGCCGCGCGCCCGCAGATCGGTGCCCGGCCGGTACCGCAGGAGGAAGAAGTTGTAGCAGGTCGCGGCGGCGCCGCAGAACGGGGATTCGGCTGGGACAGCACCGAGGCCGGGACCACGGCGCCGGTCCCCAGGTCGGTGGCGCTGCCGCCGCCCACGCTGAAGTCCGCGAAGACCGCCGAGCCCACGACCCGCATCGGGGACGTCCGTGCCGTTCGCGCCGACCTTGACCTGCTGCCCGAGGTGCAGGCCCAGCGTGCGCAGGGTGCGCGGGCCGAGGGCGATCTCGCCGGGCCTGGCTGGGGCCCGGCCCGCGAGCAGGGTCAGGAACCCGTTCCCGCGCAGCTGGTCGAGGCCGATCGCGGGCACCACCGTGCCGCTGCCGCTGCCGGGGCAGCGACGCTGACCTGCCCGTAGTTGCCACCCGCGTAGCCGGTCAGGCCTCTGATCCTCGCCAGGACTCTGCTGCCCGAGGGTGAGCGGCACGGAGCCGACCTGCAGGTCCAGCTGCTGGGCCCAGTTCTGCCCGTACCGGTGCGGCGTGCCGACCAGCCCGAGGAAGCTGGCGCCGAAGACCATGGCCGCCACGACCGCCGCCACCGCCACCGTCGTCCCGACGAGCGCGCTGCGCACCGGAACCGCGGTGCGCCCGTGACCGGGCTCGAACGCCATCCGCACCCCCAGGCTGCCCGGCACCGAGCCCGCCAGCCCGAGCGCCGGGCCCAGCCGGGAGGGGCGCACGGGCGCGGCGGGCTCGGCCAGCCCGAGCGCGCCCTGGGCCCGGGCCGCGGCCCGCACGCGCCGCGGGCGCCACCACCAGCAGCGGCGCGACGGCGATGAGGGCGAACCCGGCGCCGAGGATGGCCAGGTTGACCTCCACCCGGGGCTGGGCTCGGCGGACCGGGCGGGCCCGATGGGCATCAGCGGGGACGCCGCGATCGCAACCCCCACGGCGACGGCGGCCCCGGCGGTGGTCACGATCGCCACCCTGGCCAGCGACAGCGCGGCAAGGCCGGACCTGGCTCATGCCGAGGGCGCGCAGGATCGGGAACTCCGCCGAGTCGAGGACGAGCTGGCGGCTCAGCAGCTGCCCGATGATGGCCAGCGCGATCAGGCCCACCGAGCGCGGCGAAGATCGCCAGCGCGGCCGCTTCCGGCCGGATCGCCCGCTGGCTCGCCGCATACGTCGGTGGCCAGGTGGACGACCTGGACGTTCCCCACCCGGTAACGCGCGGCCAGGGCGGCGGCCTGGCGGGTGAACGCGGCGGCGTCGGCGCCGGGCCGGAGCACCACGTAGACGCCGCCGCCAGCCGGATTGAACGACTGCGCCTGCCGGGTGCGGGCGAACGCCGGGCTCAGCAGCAGCCGCGGTTCCGGGGTTCCCGGAGGCCGACACGATCTGGTCGGCGAAGACCACGATCGCCGACACCCGGAACGCCAGCCGCACCGCGTGCGCGATGTCGGGGCTGCCGTCCCGCTGCGGGTACCCGATCAGGTGCAGCGTGCCGCCGGGGCGCAGGTGCGCCTGGTCCGCCAGCTGCTGGTTGATCATGACCGCGCGCGGGTCGGCCGGGTCGAAGATGCGGCCAGCCAGCACCTTGACCCGGTCGATCGACACGCCGTCGCCGCCGAACGGGCTGGCCTCGGCCACCATGCCGGAGAAGGGCGAGGCGCCCGGACCGGCAGGGACATCTGCAGGAACGCCGCCGGAGCCGCCGACGCCACCTCCGGGAGGCGGGCAACGGCGCGGAAGTAGCCGTGGAACCCCGACCGCGCCGGGGTCACCAGCAGGTCCGCGGCATGGCTCCGGCGCAGGAAGCGAGGGTAGGCGGTGTCGGTGCGCCGCGCACTGGCGGCGGCGGTCAGCGCGATGCCGCCGATCAGCGCCGAGCAGGACGGCCAGGGCCAGCCACGGCCCGCCACTGCTGGCGCAGTTCGGCGCGCAGGCGCAGCCAGACGGCTCCCATGACAGACATTCAGGGCTCACGTGCCGGGCCAGCGGTCAAGGATGCAGGCATCACCGCTCGTGGTGGTGCTGCCGCTCGCCGCCGACGTGCCCTGACAGGCCTATCCGCGGGCCACCGGATCCGAGACGCCGCCGCGGGCGCCGCTCCAGGCGCCTTGCTGGCCCGCCGGCCAGGCACCGGTCCCGCAGGCACACGCTGCCCGGTGGTGGCAGGCACACCGGAAAAGGCCAGCCACCACCCTGGCGGGCGGGCACCTGCTGCGGCGAGCATGGCGATCATGCGATACGAAAGCAGCGTCACCTCACTTTCCTGGATCCCTCGGAAGCGGTCACCGGGAGCACCCGGGTCGCCTTCGACGCCGGGTTCACCCACTACGACGACCCCCGCCCGCGCAGATCGATGACATCGAGGCGCTGCGCGGCCGCGGACAGGTTCCGTTTCGCCAATGTGCTGCGGGCCTGGATCGAAGTCGACGACGCCGGCGCAGATCAGCGGCTGCGGCTACAGCGGGGGCGGCCTCATCGGCGACACCACCATCAGGCTGGGCGGCCTGCGGCACACGTTCCAGAACGCGCTGCTGCCCGACCTGCGCCGGGACCCCGAGCGCGGGGACGGCTGGGTGCGCTTCGTGCAGACCGTGGGCGGCCGGACCAGCCATGCCCGCGCCGCGCCGGGTGCGGCACCGGCCCTACATCCAGTGGCAGGCGCCGCTGGTGTGGACCACCCTGTCGCTCACCCTGCACGCCGACGGCACGGCGGAGACGTGCGATGACCGGGGCGAGCAGGTTCCCGCGCCACTGGCTCTACGACGCCGACGGCAGCCTCACCCACAAGTCGGGCCTGACCGACTTCACGCAACTGGATGCGCGGTGTCCTTCGGCCGCCACACCCCGTGGGGCGATCGAGGATTCCGAGGCCCTGGTCACCGCGGTGGAGACCGCCCTGGAGCACCAGCTGTCCGTGCAGCTGATGCGCGGCGCGGCCAAGCCGAGGGTCGAGCAGCTGCCTGCGGGCGCACGTGCTGGTCCGCCAGGGCGAACCGGGGCACCGACGTCTACCTGGTCCTCGACGGGGTGATCCGGGTGGAGCGGGACGGCGAGTGGCTCGCCGAGTACGGGCCGGGGCGCTGCTCGGGGAGCGGGCGCACCTGGAGGGCGGCGAGCCGCACCTCGACGCTGGTCGCCGTCACCGCGTGCCGGGTGGCGTCGGTGGACGCCAGCCAGTTCGACCGGTCCGCCCTGGTGGAGCTGTCCGGGGGCACCGGCGCGAAGACGCCTACTGAGGCTGAGGGTGCGCATACACCTGTGCGGTGTCCGCGGCTCGACCCCAGCGCCGGGCCCGGAATTCGTCCGCTACGGCGGCCACACCTCGTGCGTCGCGCTCGCCCACGACGGCGCGGCCGGGCCGGCGCTCATCCTCGACGCGGGCACCGGCCTGCGGCGGGTCACCGGGCTGCTCGGCGGGGCACGCCTTCGCGGGCACCATCCTGCTCACCCACCTGCACTGGGATCACGTCCATGGGCTGCCCTTCTTCCAGGCGGGCGACCGCGACGACGCCCGGGTCACGCTGCTGCTGCCCGCAGCAGGCCCGGCGGCACCGGCGGCGGACGTGCTGGCCCGGGGCATGTCCCCGCCGCACTTCCCGATCACGCCCGACGGGTCTGCGGGGAACTGGACGTTCGGCATGCTCGAGCCCGGGCAGCTCAAGGCCGAAGGCTTCACGGTGGAGGCGCGGGAGGTGCCGCACAAGGGCGGCCGGACGTTCGGCTACCGGGTCAGCGACGGGCGGTCGGTGATCACCTACATCCCCGATCACTGCCCCACCGCGCGCGGGGCCCGGGCCCGAGGGATGGGGCGAGTACCACCCCGCTGCCCTCGACCTCGCCGCCGGGTCGGACGCTGCTGATCCACGACGCGTTCCTGCTGCCGCGAGGAGGTCGCCGCCGAGGCGTTCGTTCGGGCATCGCGGCGGCCGACTACGCGGTGGGCCTGGGCGAGCGGGCCGGGGCCCGGCGGGTCATGCTGGCCCACCACAAGCCGGACCGGACCGACGCGGAGCTTGACCTAGCTGGCCGCGCGGCTCGCGGCCGGGCTGGCCGGGCCGGGCCCCGGGCGGCCTGACGTCGTCGTGGCGGCCGAAGGCGAGATACTCGAGCTATGAGCGTGCGCCCGATGCCGCCGCGGAGCGCGGATGCCCGGTGGCTAGCCCAGCGGGCATCCGGCCCGCCGACGCGATCGTGGTCGGCGCCGGGCCCAACGGACTGGCTGGCCGCGGTGACGCTGGCCCGGGCCGGGCTCGCGGTGCAGGTGATCGAGGGAGCGCCCACGCCCGGCGGCGGCTGCCGCACGCAGGATCTCACCGCTGCCCGGCTTCCGGCACGACGTGTGCTCGGCGGTGCACCCGCTCGCCGCCGCCTCCCCGTTCTTCCAGCGGATCGACCTGGCGGCGCTGGGGGCCGACGCTGCGCACGCCCAAGGTCGCGTTCGCCCACCCGCTGGACGGCGGGCGCGCTGCGTACGTCGGCTGAGCTCGGTCGAGGAGACGGCTGACGGGCTCGGGCGCGGACGGCCCGTCCTACCGGCGGCTGCTCGGCCCGCTGGTCCGTGACGTGCCGCTCACGCTGCCCGAGCTGCTCGCGCCGATGATGCGCTCCGTTCCCGGGCACCCGGTCGCGCATGGCCCGGTTCGGCCTGGACGGCGTGCTGCCCGCCAGCCTGCTGGCCCGGCGGTTCCGCACCGAGGAGGCGCGCGGGCTGCTCGCGGGCGTGGCCGCGCACACCATGCTCCCGCTCACCGCGCTGGCCACCGGCGGGTTCGGGCTGACGCTCATGATGATCGCGCACGCGGTGGGCTGGCCGCTGGTCGAGGGCGGCAGCGCCCGGCTGATCGACGCCCTGGTCGCCGAGCTGACGTCGCTGGGCGGCCGGGTCGAGACCGGCCGCTGGGTCCGTTCCCTGGACGGCCTGCCGCCTGCCAGGGCCGTGCTGCTCGACGTCACGCCCCGGCAGCTCGCCGCCATCGCCGGCGGGTCGGTCCCGGGCTGGCAGGGCCAGTGCGCTGGCCCGCTTCCGGTACGGGCCGGGAGTCTGCAAGGTCGACTGGGCGCTGTCGGGCCCGGTGCCCGTGGGAGGCCGCGTCCTGCCGGGAGGCGGGGACGGTGCACCTGGGCGGCACGCTCGCCGAGGTGGCGCGCAGCGAGTCGGACGTGCACGCGGGTCGGCACCCGGAGCGGCCGTACTGCCTGATCGCCGCAGCCGGGCGTGGTCGACCCGACCCGGGCTCCCGCCGGGCGGCACACGCTGTGGGGGTACTGCCACGTCCCGTCGCGGCTCGGACGTGGACATGTCCGGCCGGATCGAGGCGCAGATCGAGCGCTTCGCGCCGGGCTTCCGCGACCTGATCCTGGCCAGGTCGGTCAGGACGGCGGCCGCCATGGAGCGCTACAACCCGAACTACGTGGGCGGGGACATCAACAGCGGGGCGGGGACGCTGCTGCAGACGTTCTTCCGGCCCACGCCGCGCTGGAACCCGTACCGGACCCCGCTGCCCGGCGTCTACCTGTGCGGGGCGTCCACCGCGCCGGGCGGCGGCGTGCACGGCATGTGCGGCGACGGGGCCGCCCGGGCGGCGCTCGCCGACCTGGGCGTCAGGCGCCGTAGTCGCGCCGGGCAGGGCCCCGGCACGTCGCGGGCGTCGGGCAGTGCGGTGCGCGTCCAGCGGCCGGCCGCTGGGCCGCCGGCGGTGCCGCGTGCCGGCAGTCGCGGTGCCCGGCGCGCCGTGCCGCGTCCGGCCGGGTGGCGCGGAAGCTTGCAGGTGCTACGGCTCGGTCGGCTTCAGGGCCGCCGCGCAGCCGGACGGAGGTGCTCGCGGAACACCTGCTCCATCCGCCCGTAGAAATCGACGATCAGCCGGAGCTCGTCGTCGGAGTAGCGGGCGGCCATCTCCCGCCAGTCCCGGAGCATCGGCGCGAAGACGGTGGCCACGTCCTTGCATGCGCCTGGTCGAGGTCGATCTGGACCACCACGCGCCTGCGGTCGTGCGGGTCGCGCTCCCGGGTGACGAAGCCCGCCTCCTCCAGCCGGTCGACCACGCCGGTGATCGAGGCGGTCGTGAGGCCGGTGGCCCGGGCCAGCTCGCTTACCGTCATGCGCCCGCTGAAGCTGAGGATGTTCAGGCAGTTCAGGTCGGTCGCGTTGATGCCGATCCGGTCGGCGGCCGCCTGTGCCCATGAGCTGCATCAGGGCGCCCGGTCCGGCGCTGATGCCCGCCCGCGAAGGCGGCCGCCAGCTCCGGCGCGCTCAGCCCGCTCACCGTCCGTCACGAGTGGCTCGGCCCACGGCAGCTCCCATTCCCCGGCCCCACGGCTCTGCCGGTCGCCGTCCCGGCCCGGCGCCTGCCCGGTAGCGGCTCCTGCGCGCCCGCGCTCGCGCCTGCCCGCGCCCGGCTGGCGGCGTCCTGCTCGCCGCAGCGCTGCGCCTGCCCTGCCGTGCGGCGCCCTGCGCGGCCTCGCCCGCCCGGCTGCGGCGCTGCCTCCGGACCCGCTCATCAGACATACTTAGGCTCCCTATTATCTAAGTAAGCCTAGATATCTAGCTTGACAAGATGTTAGCGTCCCTAGTGTAGTTCAGCAAACCTCCATGTGAGCGGAGACCACGATGACTTCGGACGCTCAGATCCTGGCACGTCCAGCGGCGACGGGCGACGGCGCCGATCCCCGGCGCTGGCTGACCCTGATCATCTTGCTGCTGGCCGCGTTCATGAACCTGCTCGACGTATCCATCGTCAACATCGCGATCCCGTCCATCCAGCGGGACCTGAACGCCAGCTACGCCGACGTGCAGTGGGCGCTGGCTAGACTACACGCTCGCCTACGCCCTGGTCCTGATCACCGGCGGCAGGCTCGGTGACACGTTCGGCCGCAAGCGGCTGTTCCTGATCGGCGTGACCGGCTTCACGATCATGTCGGCGCTGTGCGGCGCCGCGCAGAGCCCGGGCCAGCTCATCGCCTTCCGGGTGGTGCAGGGCGCGATGGGCGCGATCATGGTCCCGCAGGTGCTGGCCGTCATCCAGGTGATCTTCCCGCCCGCGGAGCGCGATCAAGGCACTGGCCGGGTTCGGGGTGACCGCGGGCCTCGGCACCATCAGCGGGCCGCTCATCGGCGGGCTGCTCATCCAGCACAACCTGTTCGGCCTCGGCTGGCGGCCGATCTTCCTGATCAACGTGCCGGTCGGGATCATCGCGGTGGTGGCAGTCGGCGGTGCTCGTCCGCGAGTCGCGGGCGCCCAGCCCGCCCAGGCTGGACCCGGTCGGCGTCGGCCTGGTCAGCGCGGCGCTGCTGCTGCTGCTCTACCCGCTCGTGCAGGGCCGCCAGCTCGGCTGGCCCACCTGGACGTTCGTCTCGATGGCCGCGTCCGCGCCGGTGTTCGCGCTGTTCGTCTGGTGCGAGCGGGTCAAGGAGCGCCGGGACGGCTCACCGCTGGTGCCGATGCGCGCTGTTCGGCGAGCGCGGGTTCAGCGCCGGGATGGCCATCGCGGTGACGTTCTTCCTGGGGATCGCCTCGTTCGGGCTGGTGCTGACGCTGTTCCTGCAGCTGGGCCTCGGCTTCACCCCGCTGCACGCCGGGCTGACCTTCCTCCCGTTCTCGCTGGGCGTGCTGGTCTCCTCGGGCGCGGCCGCCCGGCTGGCGCCCCGGTTCGGGCGCGGCGTCACGATGGCTGGCGCGCTCGTCATCGCCGTAGGCATGGCTGAGCCATCATCGCGACCGCGCACCACTACGGGGCAGCCGTGACCACCTGGGAGCTGGTGCCGAGCCTGGTCGGCGTCGGGCCTCGGCCTGGGCGCGGTGATCGCGCCGCTGGCCGACATCGTGCTGGCCCGGGTGCCGAAGCAGGACGCGGGCGCGGCGTCCGGCGTGTTCAACACCGGGCTGCAGCTCGGGAACTCGATCGGCATCGCGGTGATCGGCGTGATCTTCTTCGGGATCATCGGCAGCCAGTCCGGCCCGGCCGCCAGCCGCCGTCGCACCGGCGCTGCGCTCGGGCGTCGTGGCCGCCGGGGTCCCGGCCCGCTACGCCGGACCGGATCGAGACCCAGTTCCGTGTCGTGCCTGCACGACCGGCTGGTCGCCTCCGACCCGACGGTCACCCCCGCGTCGTGCAAGCCCCAGCGCGGGCCAGGTCATCACGCCCGCCACGCAGCGCGTCCTCGCGGAGGCGGGCGCGAGCGCGGTGCGGCACGACTTCGCCGCCTCGCTGGTCCGCACCCTGTGGTTCCAGGTCGGCGTGTTCCTGCTGAGCTTCCTGCTCATGTTCGCCCTGCCCAGCCGGGCCGGCGTCCGGCAGCCAGGAACCGGCCGACGCGGGCCACGCCAGGGAACCGGCCGGCGCGGCCACGAGCCGCGGATAGCACAGCCCCGGGCCATCACGGATCTGAGTCACGGGAACCGGGTCGTAACGGACACGATCATGACGCAGACCGGGACTAGACGGCCACCGGCAGCATGCTGCCGGGGCCTGCCACAGGCAGGCGGTCCGATCGCCGGGCGGGCAGCGCCTGAGGCGTCAACCGTGCTGCGCGGCGATCATGTTCCGGTACCAGCCGAAGGAGTCCTTCGGGGTGCGGCGCTGGGTGGTGAAGTCCACGTGGACGAGGCCGAAGCGCTGGTGGAAGCCCTCCGTCCACTCGAAGTTGTCCATCAGCGACCAGACGAAGTAGCCGCGCACGTCCACACCGGCCGCCATCGCCTGGTGCACCGCCCGGATGTGGCCGTCCAGGTAGCTGATCCTGGTCCTCGTCGCCGACCGCCCCGGCGGCAGCTGACCTGGTCGTCGGCCGAGCAGCCGTTCTCGGTGATGTACACCGGCGGCAGCGCGGCGCCGTAGCGCTCCTGCAGCAGGATCAGCAGCTCGGTCAGCCCGGCCGGGACCACCGGCCAGCCGAACGCGGTCACCGGGTACCCGGGGATGGGCTCCATCTGGAACGGCAGCGTCGGAGTCCGGCAGCGCCGAGAGCCGCATCGGCATGTAGTAGTTCACCCCGAGCGCGTCCACCGCGGGCGGCCGATCAGCGGCCGAGGTCGCCGATCGCCTGCCGATCGCAGTCCACCGGCCGCCGGGGCCAGCCCGAACGCGGACAGATCCGGGTAGGTGCCGAGCAGCACCGGGTCGGTGAACAGCCGGTTGTGCCAGGATGTCGTAGGCGTATGCCGCCGCCCGGTCGGCCTCGCTGCCGCTGGCAGGCCAGGCCGGGGCGTAGTTGTTGGTGATCGCCACCTGGTCCGCCCCGGCCGCCCGCAGCGCGGCGGCGGCCAGGCCGTGCCCCAGCAGCTGGTGGTGGGCGGTCGGCAGCGCGTCCAGCATGAGCGACGCGCCCGGCGCGTGGAAGCCGAGCGCGTAGCCGTAGGCGGTCACCACGAAGGGTTCGTTCAGCGTGATCCAGAGCGGGATACGGTCGGCCAGCCTGGCCGCGGCCAGTCCCGCGTACTCGGCGAAGCGGGCGGCGGTCTCCCGCGCCAGCCAGCCGCCCTCGCTCCTGCAGCGGCTGCGGCAGGTCCCAGTGGTACAGCGTGGGCACCGGGGTGATGCCGCGGGCCAGCAGCGCGTCGGTCAGCCGCTCGTAGAAGTCCAGGCCCGGCCGGGTTGGCCGGGCCGCGGCCGGTGGGCTGGACGCGCGGCCAGGCGATGGAGAACCGGTAGCCGCCGACGCCGAGCCCGGCCATCAGCTCGACGTCCTCGCGCCACCGGTGGTAGTGGTCGTCGGCCACGTCGGCGGTCTGGTGGTCGCGGATGGCGCCGGGCTTGCGGCAGAACACGTCCCAGATCGACTCGCCGCGGCCGTCCTCGGCCGTGGCGCCCTCGATCTGGAACGCGGAGGTGGCCACCCCCAGGTGAAGCCGCCGGGGAAGCGCGGCAGGGATGCGCCGCTCACTCGGCGCCGTCGGCCATGGCGGCGTCCACCTCGGCCCGCCGGGCGGCGAGCTCGGCCTCGTACCTGCGCCGGTCCACGTCCTCGGCGATCTGCTCGTCGTCGCGCATCAGCGCGTCCAGGTCGGTCTTGGCGGCGTCGAGGACACCCAGGTCGGCGAAGGCGCGCTGGACGCGCTCGCCCCACAGCCCGATGTCCTTCACGCACGGCACGATCCGGCTGAACAGCAGGGCGCGGAACGCCTGCTGCAGCGGCGAGTTCTCGGTGAACTCCAGGCATTCGGCCACGTCGAACCCCATCCGCTCCCACACCTCCTGGGCGCGGAAGCGGTTGCGCATCAGGTAGCAGCCCTCGACCACGAACTCCTCGCGGTCGGCCCGCTCGGCCTCGGTCAGCTCGGCGTAGTAGTCGCGCAGGGCGAGCCGCCCGAACGCCACGTGCCGCGCCTCGTCCTGCATCACATAGGCGAGGATCTGCTTGACCAGCGGGTTGGTGGCCATGTCCCGGTGCACGCCGAACGCGGCCAGCGCGAGCCCCTCGATCAGCACCTGCATGCCCAGGTAGGGCAGGTCCCAGCGGGAATCGCCGAGCGCGTCGGCCAGCAGCCGCCCCAGGTCGGTGTTGATCGGGTAGTGCAGGCCGATCTTGTCCCGCACGAACCGGGAGAACAGCTCCACGTGCCGCGCCTCGTCCATGGCCTGGGTCGCGGCGTAGAACTTCGAGTCCATGTCCGGCACCGACTCGACGATCCGGGCGGCCACGGTCAGCGCGCCCTGCTCGCCGTGGAGGAACTGGCTGAACAGCCAGGAGGACAGGTGCAGGCCGAGCTCGTCGCGCTCCGGCCTCCGACAGCACCTCCCACTGCCGGGAGCCGTAGATCGGGGAGAACTCCGCGGAGATCCCCATCACGTTGGTGGGGTCCACCGGGAGGTCCCAGTCGATCCGCTTGGTGGCGTCCCACTGCTTGTCCTTGCCCCGCTGGTACAGGTCGAGCAGCCGCTGGCCGACCGCCGTCGTACTCCCAGGTGAAGCGGGCGGCGCCCGCCGCCGGGACGTCCCAGGTGCCCGGGGCTACGGGGTTGCGTAATGGTCGTACGTGCTCACGGCAGGCTCCCGGGCAGGCGACATCCATATATTACTGGCCGGTACCGCGGCGCTCCAGGGCCGGGCGGCGCTGCGGCCGGGTACCAGCGCCGGGCGGGCCCGTCTCAGAGGCAGACGGAGGGCTCGTGGTCGGCGTGGCTGACTAGCTCGAGCTGGAAGGTGGAGTGGACCACGTCGAAGTGCCCGCGCAGGCAGAACTGCAGCGCGTCCAGCATGGCGGCGCTCCGGTTGCCCGGTGAGCACCGCCGGGTCCACCACCACGTGGGCGGACAGCACCGGCAGCCCGGAGGTGATGGTCCACGCGTGCAGGTCGTGCACGTCCTTGACCCTCCAGCGCGGTCATGTGCGCGCGGACCTCGGTCAGGTCGATCCCGCGCGGGCTGGCCTCCAGCAGCACGTCCACCGCATCCCGCAGCAGGTGCCAGGTCCGCGGCAGGATCAGCAGCGCCACGGCCAGCGAGGCGATCGGGTCCAGCAGGGTGAACCCGGTGGCCGCGATCACGATCCCGCTGACGATCACGGCCAGGGCGCCGAAGGCGTCGGAGGCGACCTCCAGGAACGCCCCGCGCACGTTGAGGCTCTGCGCCTGCCCGCGGCGCAGCAGCAGCAGCGACACGCCGTTCCCGGCCAGCGCCACCACGCCGAAAACGATCATCAGGCCGGAGCCGACCGGGCGGAGGTGCGGCGAGCCGCTGGACCGCCTCGACGATGATGAACGCGGCCAGGCCGAGCAGCAGCAGCGCGTTGACGGTGGCGGCCAGGATCTCGGCGCGGGCGTAGCCGAAGGTGCGGCGGTCGGTGGCGGGCCGGGTCGCCACGTAGGCGGCGAGCACCGACAGGCCGACGCCGGTCGCGTCGGCGGCCATGTGCGCGGCGTCGGCCAGCAGCACCAGGGAGCCGCTGATCAGCGCGCCGACGATCTCCGCGGCGGCGATCCCGCCGCTGATCGCCATGACCGCGGTCAGCTTAGCCCGCGGTGCCTGCCGGTAGCGGTGAGGCCCTGCGCGTGATCGTGGCCAGTAGGCACCACTGCCTCCCTTCGCTGCCCGTGACCACCGGCCGGGTGCCCAGCCGCCCCGCCGTCGGCGCCCGGTCCGCGGCCGCTATCAGGATTGTTCCCGGTTGGCGGGGCGCCTCGCCGGGCGCGAGGAGCTCGTAGGCCGGATTGATCATCACCGGGTGGCCGTTACGGATCCCGACCGCGCCGCGGAAGCGGACCCGCGCCCCGCAGATCAGCCCCGGGATGTGGGAGCGGCCGTAGAACAGGGCGGTCAGGTCACCGGTGGAATCGGAGATCTCGGTGGCGAGCACCGAGTTCCGTTCCACCGGCCGGATCTCGACCGCGTAGACCCGCCCCGCCACGGTGGCCCGGCCCGGCTTGGTGAGCGAGCCGATCGGGTTCACCCCGGGCGGAGGAGCTAACCGGTGATAGCTGGCGTTGTCCTGTCCCGCGCGGTCCCCGTCGTGCCGGGGCCCCGGCTTACTCGCCGTCCCGCGGGGGACGCCGCCTGCGCAGCATATTCCGCAGCGGCGAGGGGGCGGCTCGGCCAGCACCGGTGGCAGGTCCTCGGCCCCGTCCGTGGCGCCGATGCCGTGGGCCTCCGCGGGCGCGGCCGGTGGGCCGTCCCCGTGCCCCGGCTGCACTGCCCCGTCCGGGCGGACGGCGCCGGTACCCGGCGGCGCCGCGGGCACCGTGGCCGAGGCCGCTCCGGCGCCCGCCCGGCCGTCGCCGGGCACCTGTCCAGCCGACTCGCGTTCGCGCTGGAGCTGCCGCTCGTGCAGGACCTCGAGCCGGCTTGCGCACGTCGAACGGGACGATGGTGGCGGCCGCGTTCGGGATATTGCTCACCACGGCGGCGATCTTGTCCGCGGTGCGGTCGTGCAGGAGCCTGCCGAGCAGCGGCGAGTAGCTGCGCCGGGGCAGCACCGCGGTCACGTGCGTGCCGGGCACCGCCGCTTCCCGGCTGACCAGCTCGGCGGCGGCCCTGGTCAGGCGGCGGTCCGGAGTGTCGACGAAGTCGAGCACGATGTCCCGCTGGCCCCGCATCCACTCCTCCCGCAGCTGGTTGGCCTGGTCGGTGTCGATCACGAAGTGCACCGCGCGCAGGGTGGTCGGGTGCAGGCTGCGGGCGTACCGCACGGCCGCGATCGTGGCCAGGTCGAAGCTGTCCACCAGCAGGAACACGGTGCGCCTAGGGTAGTTCGGCTGTTCCGGCGGCTTGCGGCGGCTCCCCACCCGCTCCGAGGACCTCGGCCTCCATCGTGTACTCACGGTTGAGCCGGATGAAGGCGAACCACAGGATCGGGAACAGCACGACCACCAGCCAGGCGCCCTCGGTGAACTTCACCACCGCGAAGATCGCGACCACGATCGCCGTCAGGACACCGGCGGACGAGGTCGATCGCCCGCTTGTGCCGCCAGCCGGGCTCCTTGTTCCGCTTGTGGTATCTGGCCATGCCGAAGCCGGCCATGGAGAAGGCGGTGAACACGCCGATGGCATACAGCGGGACCAGGTTGTTGACCTTCGGCCCCCGGATGATGATCAGGGCGATCGAGACGATGGTCAGGCCGATGATCGCGTTCGAGAACACCAGCCGGTGCCCGCGCTTGAGCAGCCAGCGCGGCAGGAAGGCGTCCCCGGCCACGTAGCTGGCCAGGAACGGGAACCCGTTGAAGCTGGTGTTGCCGCCGGTGAACAGGATCAGCGCGGTCGCGGCCTGCACGAGCAGGAACAGCGCCTGGCCCAGGACCGAGTGGCCGAAGACCGCCTGGGCCTCCTGGGCCAGCACGGTTGGATAGCCGCTCTCCCGGGGGTCGCCTGGGTCTCGTGAGCCAGCCAGGAGATCCCCGCCACCAGGAAGCCGAGGATGACGCCCTCCGTGACCAGCACCTGGCGGGCGTTGATCCCCTCGGGGGCCGGAAGGCGCCGACCGCGTCCGAGACCGCCTCGATGCCGGTCAGCGAGGCGCCGCCGTTCGCGAACGCCCGGAGCAGTGTCAAGATCATCGCGAAGGTGAGGATGCCCGCCGTGCTGAGCGCCGATCGGGTAGGTGCCATGCAGCGCGTGCGGGTCATACTTGGGCAGGTCGCCCAGGACCTCGCGGACCAGGCCGACGACGATCATCAGGATGACCGCCCCGGAGAACAGGAAGGTAGGCACCGCGAAGATCCGCCCGGCTTCCTTGATCCCGCGCAGGTTGCCGTAGCACATGAGCAGGATCACACCGATGATGATCGGCTCGGTGTACGGGCCGAGCGCCGGCGACCGCGGAGACCACCGCGACGGTGCTAGCGCCGTGACCTGGACGGCCACCGTGACCACGTAGTCGATGAGCAGCGCCACGGCGGCGATCTGGGCGACCCGGGGCCCGAAGTTCTCCTGGCCACCACGTAGGAGCCGCCGGGCCTGATGTAGACCATCACGACCTCGCGGTAGGACAGCACCACCAGCGCCATCACCACGAGGATGACGCAGCGTCATCGGCAGGATGATGGTGAACGCCGCCAGCCCCGCCAGCGGCAGCAGCGCGATCAGGATCTCCTCCGAGCCGTAGGCGGAGGAGGAGATGCCGTCCGGTGAGAGCACGCCCAGCGCGAGTGGCTTCGACAGGCGCTGGTGGCGCAGCTCCTCGTTGACCATGCGGCGGCCCGAGCAGCCGACGCTTCACCGAGTACCAGAAGCCCTCGTCCAGCTCGCCGCCGCCGAGGAAGCCGACTGCGTTACGTATGGCCACGTCCGTGCGTCCCGTCGATCGCATGTCCCTCGTGGCCTTCATACCATCGCCAGGCAACGTCTAGGCCATGAGGCCAGGCGGCAGATTTGACGGGTTTGCCCGCGGTCCGGTAGCCCGGCGGGGCCGGCGGTCAGGCGATGAGCTCGTAGGCGGGGTTGATCATGACCAGGTCGGTCGTCCCGGACCCCGACCCGGCCGCGGAGCAGGATCCTGCTCCCGGTCTCGACGCCGGGTATGTGCGTGCGCCCGTAGAACAGCGCGGTGATCTCCCCGGTGCCGTCGGTGACCAGGCAGGCGAGCACGCAGCTGTGCTCCACCGGCCTGATCTCCACGCTGTGGATCCGGCCCTCCACCGTGACCTTGCCGTTGTCGGGTGACGGCGGCGATCGGCGTGACACCCGGCCGCGTGGCAAGCTGGCCGGCCTGCGGCCGTTCCCGTTCGGGACCGGCACCCGCGCCCGGCGGATCGCCTGGCGGTCGGCCAGCACCTCGAGGCGGGCCTGCTCGTCGAAGGGGATGATGGTGGCGGCGGACGCGGGGTATCCGGCTCACCACCCGGGCGATCTTGTCCGCGGTCTGGTCGTGCAGCAGTCGGCCGAGCAGCGGCGCGTAGCTCCGCCGCGGCAGCACGACGGTCACCTGCGTGCCCGGCTGGCTGGCCTCCCGGGCGACCAGCTCGCCGGCGGCCCGCGCTATCCGCCGGTCGGGGCAGTCGACCAGGTCGAGCGCGATGCCGCGCTCGGCGCGGAGCCATTCCTCGCGCAGCTCGTCGGCCCGTTCGCTGGTCGATGACGAAGTGCACCGCGCGCAGCACGGTGGGCCGCAGGCCGTTGGCGTAGCGCAGCGCGGCGATCGTGGCCAGGTTGAACTCGTCCACGAAGACCAGCACCGCGCGGCGCGCGTAGTTCGGCGGGTCGGGCGGCTTGCGCCCGCCGAGGTCCTCGAGGACCTGGGCCTCCAGCCGGTACCGGCGGTTGAGCCGGATCAGCGCGAAGACCAGCACCGGGAAAATGATCACGATCAGCCAGGCGCCCTCGGTGAACTTCACCACCGCGAAGATCACCACCACGATCGAGGTGAGCACGCCCGCCGAGAAGTTGATCACCAGCTTGTGCCGCCAGCCCGGCTCCTGGTGCCGGTGGTGGTACCTGGCCATGCCGAACCCGGCCATCGAGAAGGCGGTGAACACGCCGATCGCGTAGAACGGCACCAGCCGGTTGACGTTCGAGCCGACAAAGATACAGCAGGGCCACCGCGAGCACGGTGAGCACGATGATCCCGTTGGAGAACACCAGCCGGTGGCCGCGCTTGGTCATCCAGCGGGGCAGGAACGCGTCCTCGGCGACGAAGCTGGTCAGGAACGGGAACCCGTTGAAGCTGGTGTTGCCGCCGGTGTAGAGGATCAGCGCGGTGGCCGCCTGTACCACGAAGAACATGAAGTGGGCCGGACTGGCCGAACACCAGGTTGGCTTCCTGGGAGATCACGGTCGGGAAGCCGCTCAGGTGCGGGAATGGCGTGGGTCACGTGCGCCAGCCAGGAGATCCCGGCGACCAGGGTGCCGAGGATGAGGCCCTCGGCGACGAGCACCCGGCGGGCGTTGATTCCCTCGGGCGGCCGGAACGCGCTCACCGCGTTGGACACCGCCTCGATACCGGTCAGCGAGGCGCCGCCGTTGGCGAACGACTCGCAGCAGCGTGAAGATCAGCACGATGGAGGTCAGCCCGGCGGTGCCGCTGCCGACCGTGTAGGTGCCGTGGAGGTTGTGCACGTCCTGCGGGTGGAGATTGCCCAGCACCTCCCGGATCAGCCCGACCGCGATCATCAGCAGGACGGAGCCGGTGAACAGGTAGGTGGGCAGCGCGAACACCTTGCCCGCCTCGCGGATGCCGCGCAGGTTGCCGTAGCACATCACCAGCACGACCCCGATCGAGATCTCCGTGATGTACAGGCCCGAGCGCGGGAAGGCCGACGCGACCGCCGCGGTTCCCGCGGCCACCTGCACGGCGACGGTGACCACGTAGTCGATCAGCAGCGCCACCGCGGCGACCTGGGCGATGCGGGGGCCGAAGTTCTCCCGGGCGACCACGTAGGAGCCGCCCGCCCGGGTGTAGACCGTCACCACCTCGCGGTAGGAGAGCACGACCAGGAGCATGACGAACAAGATCACCCCGGTCATCGGGCAGGATCAGCGTGAACGCGGCGACGCCGAACACGGGGAGCAGCTCGATGCAGCATTTCCTCCGTGCCGTAGGCGGAGGAGGAGATGCCGTCCGGGGACAGCACGCCGAGCGCGATGAGGTTCGACAGCCGCTGGTGGCGCAGTTCCTCGTTGACCATCGGAGGCCCGAGCAGGCGCCGCTTGACGGAGTATCCGAAGGTCTCCGGCAGGTCGCCTCGCCGGAGCTCGGTCCAGCAGGCCAGCCGCCTTGTTGCGCAGGGCCACCTGTTCCTTCCCTCCGTCCTCGGATCCGGGCCGGGCCGCGGCCGGGCCAGGTCACCGCGGCCAGCGCCGCCGTCGCGCCGTCACCGGGCACCGCGACGTGCGCCTTTGCCGCTCCCCACCGACGCTAAGCGCGGCCGTGCGCCGCATCCGCAAGGGCCGCGTCAAGACTGCTGACCTGCGCGTTAAGGTTTCATCAAGATCCTTATTTTTCGCCGTTCCCGGCGTTCGACTGTTCCTGAGATGAATGGTTCGACGCAGCACCGACCGGCGGCCCGGCAGGACTGGCCGCGCCCTACGCCCTGCGTGACGGGCTACGCCGCGCTGCTGGCGATCGGCACGGTCGCGGCCGCCCTGCACGGCCGGTTCTCGGCGACGGGGTGCTGATCGCGGCGCGCGGCCGTGGTGACCGCATGGTCATTCGCGGCGGAGCCGCTCGCGGCGATCCCCCTGGGCATCGTCGGCTGGCTCACCGCGGTGGGGTTCGCCCATCCGCCGTACGCACAGCTGCGGCTGACCGGCGCCCATGCCGCGCACGCCGCCATCGTCATCGGTGTGTGCGCGCTGGCCGGGGCCGCCCTCGGCCTGCTTATGCGCTCGCTGGCGAACAGGCCCATACTGGAAAGCGTGGGCGCAGGTGGCGACGCCGGGCAGCCCGGCGCGCGGTCCCGGGCCGTGACGACGGCCGTGAGCAGCTGGCGGGCGGATGGCCCGCGCGCGGACCGCCGTGCCCTCGTGGCCAAGGCGGCCTACGCCGTCGGCGCCCGCCGGGCGCTGCTGGGGTCTTGCTCGCCGCGGTCGGCCTGCCCCTGCTGACCGCGCTGCTGGTCGTGGCCCGGCCGCACCTGAGCCTGACCGACGACCTGCTGATCTACCTGGTCGCCGTGGTCGCGCTCGCGGTGATCGGCGGCTTCTGGCTCAGCCGTGCTCGCCGCCGCTTCCGCCAGCCTGCTGCTCAACTGGTACTTCACGCCGCCGCTGCACACGTTCACCATCGACAAGCCGGACAACCTGCTGGCGCTGCTGCTGTTCGTCACCGTCGCGGTGGCGGTCAGCAGCGTCGTCCACCTCGCGGCCGTCCGGGCCGGCCAGGCGGCCCGCAGCCGCGAGGAAGCCAGGCTGCTGCTGGCGCTGGCGCAGACCGTCCTCGGCGGCGCCGACACCCCGGCGGCGGTCCTCGATCATCTCGTGCAGACCCTCGGGGGCCGCGCGGAGCTGCAGGAGAACGTCAGCGGCCGCTGGGTCCCGATCGCGGCCAGCGGCAGCGCCGCCGCCGGGGCCCGCCGTCACCCGCGTCGGCGTGCGCAGCGACCTGGCGCTCGAGGTGAGCGGCCAGCCGGGCCCCGTCGCGCCGGGGCTGCTGGCGGGCTTCGCCGCGCAGGCCGCCGCCGCGCTCGACCGGGAGCGGCTGCGCACCCAGGCCGCCCAGGCCGAGGCGCTGGCCGAGGGCAACCGGATGCGGACGGCGCTGCTCGCGGCGGTCAGTCACGACCTGCGCACGCCGCTGGCCTCGATCAAGGCCAGCGTCAGCAGCCTGCGCCAGACCGACGTCGCCTGGACCGAGTCCGACCAGGAGGCGCTGCTCGCCACGATCGAGCAGAACGCGGACCGGCTCGACGGGCTGATCGGCAACCTGCTCGACATGAGCCGCCTGCACACCGGCTCGCTGCAGCCCTTCCTGCCGTCCCATCACCATCGACGAGGTGGCGCCGATCGCGCTGCGCGGGCTCGACGCACCGGCGAGCCTGCGGCTCGAGGTGCCCGACGGCATGCCGCTGGTGCTCGCCGACCCGGGCCTGCTGGAGCGGGTCCTGGCCAACCTGTTCTCCAATGCGCTGCACCATTCGCCGCCCACGCGGCCACCCGCCCTGCAGGCCCGGCGGGTGGACGGCACCGTCGTGCTCGAGGTCATCGACCACGGCCCGGGCGTGCCGGACGAGCTGAAGACGCAGATCTTCGAGCCGTTCCAGCGCTTCGACAACCGCAAGGTCGGGGTGGGGCTCGGCCTCGCGGTGGCCAAGGGCTTCACCGAGGCGATGGGCGGCGGCATCGTCGCCGCCGACACGCCGGGCGGCGGGCTCACGGTCAGGATCACGCTGCCGGTCGCGAGCCGGGCGCGCCGAGTCCATGCAGGGCGCCGATCTTGACCCGCGTGCTGGTCGTCGACGACGAGCCGTCGATCCTCCGGGCGCTGCGGATCAACCTCGCGCGCCGCGAACTACCAGGTCAGTACCGCCAGCGACGGCGCCTCCGGGCTCGCGGCCGATGGCCCGCGAGCGCCCCGACGTGATGATCCTCGACCTCGGGCTGCCCGGACATGGACGGCACCGAGGTGATCCGCGGCGTCCGCGGCTGGGCCTCGACGCCGATCATCGTGCTGTCGGTCTGGGGCATGAAAGCCAGAAGGTGGCGGCGCTCGACGCGGGCGCGGACGACTACGTGACCAAGCCGTTCGGCATGGACGAGCTGCTCGCCCGGCTCCGCGCCGCGGTCCGCCGCGCCTCACCGGCCCCGGACGAGCCGGTCGTGAAGACGGAGGACTTCACCGTCGATCTCGCGGCCAAGCGGGTCACCCGCGCCGACGGCGGCGACGTCCGCCTGACCCCCACCGAGTGGCAGCTGCTGGAAATCCTGGTGCGCAACCGCGGCCGCCTGGTCACCCAGCGCCAGCTCCTCCAGGAGGTCTGGGGACCGGCGTATGAGACCGAGAGCAACTACCTGCGCGTCTACGTCGCCCAGCTGCGGCGCAAGCTCGAGCCGGAGCCATCGCGGCCGCGTTACCTGCTCACCGAGTCCGGGATGGGCTACCGCTTCGACCCCTGACCGCGGGGTGTGACCGCCCGGGCGCACGCCGCGGCGGCCCCGGCTGGCAGGCGGGAGGCGCTCGCCGCCGGGTCAGCCGATGCCGAGGAAGCCGAGCGCGGTGGTGCCGAGCAGCAGCAGGCTCATCGCCGAGATGGCCGCCACACAGATGGTGGCCACGACCTTGAACACCGTCCCGTTCGCGGCGTTGCCCAGCACGCTGCGGCGGTTGGTGAGGATCAGGATGAAGACCAGGATGACCGGGGTGACGATGCCCTGCAGCACCTGGGTGCCGATCAGCAGGGTGATCAGGTTGATGTGGGTGAGGGCCAGCGACGCGCCGATGAGGACCTGCACGCCGAACAGCCCGAGGAACACCCGGGCCTCGGTGAACGTGCGGGACACCGACCGCTCCACCCCGACCGCCTCGCTGATGGCGTACGCGCTGGACAGCGGGACCACCGCGCCTAGCCAGCGCGGACGCGCCGATCAGCCCGAGGCGCGAACAGCAGCTCGGCGGCCGCGCCCGCGACCGGCTTCAGCGCCATGGCCGCCTCGGCCGCCGAGGTCAGCGGGCCCTTCCCGCCGATGGCGGTGGCCGTGGCGATGATGATCGTCATCGACACGATGCACGCGAACACCGCCCCGGAGATCGCGTCGATCCGCGCCCGCGGGTAGTCGGCCGGGTCGGCGCCCTTGATCGACCACCCCGGCCGCCGCGTACAGCTGCATGTACGGGCTGACCGTGGTCCCGATCAGCGCCACCCCCAGCAGCAGGAAGGCCTTGCTGAACTCGAAATGCGGGATGACCAGGTTGGAGCCGACCTCGGCCCAGTTGGGGTGGCCGAGGATGGCCGCGATCGGGTAGGCCAGGAACGCGAGCGACATGATCAGGAAGATCCGCTCGGCCCAGCGGTAGGAGCCGAACGAGACGAGCGCCCAGATGGCGACGGCCGCGATCGGGATGATGATGTACCGGCTGACCCCGAGCAGCTCGAAGGCGGCCCCGATGCTCGCGTGAACTCCGACACCACCAGCCCGGTGTTGGCCAGCAGCACGCAGCCGAGCGCGACCGCGGTCATCCGCAGGGTGAACTGCTCCCGGATCAGGGCCGCGAGGCCCTTGCCGGTGTAGGTGCCCAGCCGCACCGCCATCTCCTGCACCAGCACCAGCGCGATGGTGACCAGCAGCATGAAGAACAGGGTCCGGTAGACGAACTGGGATCCGGCCGAGGCGTAGGTGGCGATGCCTGGCCCGCGTCGTTGCCCGCGTTGGCGGCGACGATTCCGGGGCCCGCGATGGCCAGCACCAGCCAGATCCGGCTCTTGCGGGACCGCATGATCCGCAGCCCGCCGGACCGGAACCTGACCAGGCCCGTGAGCGCCGCTCCGGGCCCGGGCCGGACCGTGCTTCCTCGGCCTTCCCGCACTTCCTCCCCGGCGTCCTCCCTGCGCGCTGCTCACCGCAGCAGCCGGGGAAGTGCAGCCGCCCGTGGCCGGGGACCAGCGCATCCAGGATGTCGTCGGACAGGATCCGGGCCGAGCGGGTCTGCCCTTCTCATCGACCACGAGCAGCGACGAGCGCCGGGATTCCACCATCTCGGTGGCGACCGTGTCCAGGTCGGCGTCCGGCCGCAGGGTGACCGGGGGTTGTCGAGATCGATCAGGTCGACAGCGGCTTGTCGCCGTCGTTGACCAGCAGGTCGAACGCCGAGACGTCGCCGATGACCCTGCCCTCGTCGTCGACCACGGCGACGGAGTCGACATCGGTCTGGTGCTTAGCCAGCTTGCGCAGCCGTTTCCGCACTTCGGAGACCGTTTCGTCCGGGATGCGCCGTGCACAGCACCGTGGTCATGACGCCCGCGGCCTCGTCTTCGGGGTAGCCGAGCAGGCGGGCGAGTTCCCGCTCGGTGGCCGCTGGCATCTGGGCCAGAAGCTGTGCCTGCTCGGCTCGGGCAGGTCGCGCAGCGCGTCGACCGCCTCGTCGGGTTCCATCCGCGCGACCAGCTCGGCGGCCTGCGCGGGCTCCACCTCGCGCAGCAGGGCGGTCAGCTCTGTCCGGCTCCATCTCCTCCAGGACATCCGCGGCGAGGTCGTGGTCGAGGCTGGCCAGCAGCTCCTTCCGGCCCGGCCTGCCCAGCTCTTCCAGCACGTCCGCGAGCTCGGCGGCCGCAGCGCGGCCGCAGCGCCGAGTGCGGCTCGCGCAGCTTCATCGCGGCGTGGCGCCTCCGGCGAGTCGGCGCCGAACGACTCGATCGCGGCCCAGTCGATGACCCGGTCCGGGGTCGGGTGCCAGCGGAAGCGCTTGGGGCCGAGCCGGCGCAGCAGCGTCTGCAGGCTGACGTCCACGCCCACCAGCCGGACCTGGTCGCCGACCTGGGCGAGGTACAGGTCGGCGGCCCGGATCACCTGCACCTCGTCGGTGTCCACCAGCTGGTGATCGAGGATGTCGCGGTGCAGCAGCACCTCACCCTCGCGCCGGTGGAACTCGCGCAGGTCCAGCCGGGCCGTGCGGAGCGTCACCGAGCGGCGCTCGACGCTGGTCGATCGCGGACGCAGTCGAGGAAGGCCCGGCGGCGCCCCACCCGGACCACGAATCCCGGTCAGCGCCGGGTAGGGATCGGTGCTGCCGTGCACCTGGGCGACCATGTCGACGAGGCGGCCCACCTCCTCACCCGACTGGTTCAGCACCGGGGCGCCGATCAGGCCGACCAGCGAGACGATGTTCTGCCGCGACCTGGCGGGAGGTCATCAGCCGCTGCGAGTAGTTCGCCGAACAGGTGCGATGCGCGCGCCGTCGCCGTTACGGGAGCGGGGCCGGGCAGTCGGCTGTTGAAGAAGTGCCGGTCGGACACAGCAACCTCCTGGTCCGCTGACCCGGCCGGGTGGTCTACCCCGGGGCGGCTCAGCAGGCGTGGAAGGGATCGGAACGGGCAGCATCCGGCGGCCCGGCCCGATGGTGATGGCCGCGCCCGCCGTGGTGGTACTGCAGGGATCACCGAGCACGGCCACACCTCCTCTCAGTCGGCTGCGATATCCAGGCTCATCGCGCGCGGAACGTGTCGGGCGTCCCGCCCGTGGCCGGAAGGCTTCTGTATACGAGTCTGACATACCGCCGTCTGCGGCCGGAGCCCCGTGTCCTGCCGCTGCGCACGGATTGTGGCGGCGCGTGCACGCCGGGCGGCCCGCGGCTCCGCGCCAGGCCCCGTCGGCCGGGACCTACTGGCCGCCGAGCTTCCCTTCCGTATCGCAGGCCGGGATCAGCTTCCGTCTCGGCCGTGGCCTCGTCCGCTGCCGGTCACGTCCTGCGCGGCGTGGAAGGCGTCGAGTGCCTCGGCTGGGAGTGCCGTAATAGGCAGCCGGGGCCGAGGGCCGGGCTGATACCGTAGCGGTCGAGCTGCTCGCCGCACCGGGCCGAGGACCGTGCTGAGCGACCAGCCGCACGTGCCGCTGCTGAAGCTGTTCGACGAGCCCGGCGAGGACCGCGGACGCGGTGTAGTCGACGTCCCCGATGGCCGGCGCAGTCGATAACCAGCCAGCGCAGCGGGCCGCCGTGGCCGGTCAGCGCCGTGACGTCGTCGACGAGCCTGCTGGCGTTGGCGTAGTACAGGCTGGTGCCGAACCGGTAGACCACCAGCCCTCCTCGGTGCGGGCGCCGGGCGCGACCGGGACCGGCTGCCAGTGCCCGGCCGGTGACTTCACCAGCACGCTGTTGAGCGGGCTGGTAGCTGTGCCGCAGGTGGTCGATGATCGAGGCGACGATGGCGAGCACGATGCCGTACTCGACCCCAGGACCACCACCGCGGCCGTCGTGAGCAGGGCCACGGCGAACTCGTGTCGCCTGAGGGCCAGGATGCGCCGCATCCCGGTGACGTCGATGAGCTCGACGGCGATCAGGAAGACCACCGCGGCCAGGGCGGCGTCGGGCAGGTAGGCCAGCGGCCCGGTGAGCAGCGACCAGGACGATCAGGACCACCGCGGCGGTGGTGAGCTGAGCCAGCTGGCTGCGGCCGCCCGCGCTGTCGACCATCTGCGTCTTGGTCGGGCTGCCGTTGACCACGAACGTGCCGGAGAACGCGGCGGCGGCGTTGGCGGCGCCCAGGCCGACCAGGTCGGTGTCCTCGCTGAACGGCTCCTCGTACTTCGACGGCGTAGGCGCGTGAGGTGGCCGCGCTCTGGGCCAGGATGACCACGAACATCGACACCGCGGCGCCGAGCAGCGCCGGCGGCGTCGTGCCAGCCGAGGGCGGGCAGCCCCAGGCTCGGCAGCCCGCGCGGGACCGGCGCCGACCACGGCCACGCCGTGACTGGCCAGATCCGCGGCCCGGCTCACGACGATCGGCGATGATCACCGCGATCAGCAGGCCCGGGATCCGGCGGTTGATCCGGCAGGCGCACGAGCACGACCACGATGACCGCGACCGACACCGCCACGTCGGCCGCAGTGCAGCGTGCGGGAGCGCGCGCACGGTGTCCACGAGCTTGGTCAGGGTGTCGCCTGCCCGCGGCGGTCACCCCGAGCATGTCCGGGCAGCTGCCCGGCCGCCACCTGGATGCCGACGCCGGTCAGGAACCCGACCAGCACGGTGCGGGACAGGAAATTCGCCAGGAACCCCGGAGGCCGGGGCGGCCCGGGCCAGCAGCAGCATCACCCCTGGCCAGCAGCGCCGCCAGCCCCAGGCCAGCCGGACGTACTGCGTGGCGACCCGGCCACCGCCAGCCCGGCCAGCGCGGCGGCCAGGATCGCCGTGCGGTGGCGCCGAGTCCGCCGCCACCACCAGGTGACGCGACGAGCCCAGGGACCGCGAACACCGCCATCGGCAGGAGCTTACAGCGTGTACAGGCCGGTGCACCACCGGCATCCCAGCGATCTTCGCGTGCACCCAGAACCTCCTGGGATGCCCAGGCAGGCGGCCAGTGGCACCGGCCAGCAGCGTCCGTGGGCACGCCGCGAGATCGCTCGATCGGCAGCACGCCCCGGCAGCAATCACCGGAAGCGCCTCCGCAGCCATCCCCACCGGCGGCCCCCTGGGAACCTGGCATTGCCTCAACCCCGGCCCCGCCCGCGAGCGCTTTGTGGCTTCGTTCATCATCCCGCCGTCCCAACGTTCAGCGCGGTCACGGCCCGGTGTGCCGCGTGGCAACACCGACGACACGCGCCCGTCCCGTGGCACCAGCCAGGGAGCTGCGGATGGCTTGAGGCTGTCCCGCCGTCACGCTGCTGCCGTGGCGGGGCTGGCCCGGTCGGGCCGGTCACAGATCGCGGCGCCGCTTGTCGCGCAATCTGGCGATCTCGGTGGCGCCGAAACTCCGAGCCCGGCGAGCATCGTCTGGTGTCGGCGCCGGGGGCGGGCCTGCTGGCGAGGGCGGCGGCTGCAGGCGGTGCGCCGAACCGGGGCGCGGGCGCTGACTGGGTCACGCCCGCCCGACGTCGATGGAAGGTCTTGCGGGCGGCGTTGTGCGGGTGACCGGGCGCATCCCGGGGCTGACCACCGGGCCACGCACGCGTCCGAGCCCGCGAACACCTCCACCCATTCCGCCTGCGTGCGCCCGGCGAAGGCCTCCGGTCAGCCGCGCCCGCAGCTCCGGCCAGCCGGAGCGGTCGTACTGGGCGGCAGGCTCACCTCGTCGAGGCCGAGCCGGGCCAGCAGCTCGGCGTAGAACTTCGCTCCAGCGCTGCCCACCGCCAGGGTGCCGGCTCGTCGGCGGTGGCGTAGGTGTCGTAGAACGGGGCCCCGCCGTCCGAGCACGTTCGTGCCCCGCTCTGTCCTGCCACGCCCCGCCGCAGCGCCCATACAGGAACGAGGCGAGCGCGCCGAGCCGTCCACCATGGCGGCGTCCACGACCTGCCTGGCCCGGACCGCTCCCGCTCCAGCAGGGCGGCCAGCACGCCGACGGCGAGCAGCATCCCGCCGCCGCCGAAATCCCCGACCAGGTTGTAGCGGCGGACGGGCGCCCCAGGGCCCGGCCGATCGGTCTAGGCTGCCGGAGACGGCGATGGAGTCGATGTCGTGGCTTGCGGTGTCCGTGAGCGGCTACGTCCTGGCCCCACCCGGTCATCCGGGCGTAGATCAGCCGCGGGTTGCGCCGCAGCGCACACGTGTCCAGCCGAGTCCCCGCTCGGCCACACCGGGCCGGAACGCTCTCGACCAGCACGTCGGCCCCGTCAGTGAGGCGGAGCAGTACGTCCGACCCCGGCCGGGTCCCGAGGTTGAGCCGCGATCGAACGCCTGCCTCCGGCTCAACGGGTCGACCGAGGGTAGACGCCGCCCGCCCGAGCGGTCGGGCCGATCCACCCCGCAGCGTTCGATCCCAGGTCGGCCAGCACCATGCAGCCGAACGGCGCGGGCGCCGGGCTCGCGATCCGATCACCCGCACCCTGCAGTGGGTCCAGGCGACTCCCTCCGCTGGCGTACGGCGCCGCCCGGCGGGCGCCTATGCGCGAGGATGGTCGACGCGCACCTGACGGCGCCCGGTGACGGCGCCTGACCGGCCGCCGCGGGCAGCTGATGCGCTCGCGCGCCCGCGAGCACGTATTGTCGCAGCATGCGCGGTTATACGCAGGACAAGGACGCCACCTCAAGCGCTCTGCGCAGGATCGAAGAGCCAGGTCAGGGCTTCGGCGGATGGTGGAGGAGGACGTCTACTGCATCGACGTGCTCACTCGGTGGGTCTCCGCGGTGACCTGGCGCTGCAGGCGGTCGCGCTCGGGCTGCCTCAGAGACCACCTCGGCGCGTGTGTCGGAGGCGGTGCGCCAGGGCGGGGATGAGGGGCGGGCCGTCGGTCCACGAGGCGGCGGAGGCGATCTCACGCCTGGTCAGGGTCCTGACGCCCCGCCGTCGGCCTCACCCGGCGCGCCGGCCCAGCGAACCGCGCGAACGCGCGCAGGTTCGCCAGGCCTCGCCGCGCTTGACCCGCCACGCCCACTCCTTGGCGGATCGAGCGAGGCGAAGCCTGAGCATGGCCAGCGCGGGGTTGAAGTTCTCGTCCGAGTAGGTCAGTACACAGCCGAGGACCCGGTTGATCTCATCGGCGGTCACCGACAGCAGGGGAGGCGGCCGACCAGGTAGACGTCGCCGTTGGAGTCCACCGCGAAATGGACGCCGTACATCCGGCCGTTGCGCTCCAGCGGGAACCGGAGTAGAAGCGGGCGTGGTCCTCGTCCGGCTGGCGGCAGAAGAACGCCTCCACGCTGCAGGCTGTGCGCGCCGACGATCAGCCAGGTCATCGTGGCCAGCTTGTGCTGGCCCTCCAGCTTGACCAGGTAGCTGCCGGCTGCGGGCGCTCGGCGGCCAGCCCGAGACCGGCCAGCGCCGACTCGATCGCGCTGCGCCGCCTCGAGCCGCCGCCGGGCTTCCGGCTCACCGCGTGCCAGCCGCCGGGACCCGCTCATGGCGACGGCATCCTCGTCAGCCCGGCGCAGCGTGAGCTGGCCGGGGCCGGAGAGGTGCTCATCGCCCCGGCGTAGACCGTGAGCAGCCGGTCCACCGTCGCGCCCCCAGCCGAACCGGGACGCGTGCGCCACCGCCCCGCGCGACAGCCAGGCCAGCCAGGCCGGGGCGAGGCGAACAGCTCGCGCAGCGCCCGGGCGTAGCTGGCCGGGTCGTGCCCGTCCACGAGCATCCCGGACACGCCGTCCCGGACCGCGGTGCGCAGCCCGCCCACCGACGGCCGCGATCACCGGCGTGCCGCAGGCCTGAGCCTCGAGCGCCACCAGGCCGAACGACTCCGAGTAGGACGGCACCATGCACCACGGTGGCGGCCCGGTACCAGTCGGCCAGCTCGGCGCTGCGGGCACGGCGGCTCCAGCCGCACCAGGCCTGCGATGCCCAGCGCGTCGCGGCCAGCTCCGTCAGCCGGTCCGGGTCGCGCCCGCCCGGTGCCGCTCGGCCCGCCGACGAACGCCACCAGTCAGCGACTCGCGCCAGCGCCGGGTCGTCGCGGACCAGCGATGGCGGCGGCGCGCAGCGCCACGTCCGGGGCCTTGAGCGGCTGGATCCGGCCCGCGAACACCGACGACGTGCCCGTCGGCGGGCAGGCCGAGCCGCCGCCGGAGCCTCGACTGCAGCGGCGCACAGGCCGGAAGACCGACAGGTCGCACCCCGGGGTTGACCGGTCCAGATCTCGCGCCGGGTCGGCGCCGTACAGCCCGACGAGCTGCCGGGCCTCCTCGTCGGTGTTGGCGACCAGCCGGTCGGCGGCGGCCACCGACCTCGGCCTCGCCCCGCGATCCTGACCGCGGGCTCGGCGGCGTCGCCGCTGCGCCAGCGCCAGCGTTCTTGACCTGGCCCAGGGTGTGCATGGACTGCACCAGCGGCACGCCCCAGCGCTCCTTCGCGACCGCGCCGACGTGGCCGGACAGCCAGTAGTGCCCGTGCACCAGGTCGTACCGGCCGGGCGCGTAGGCGGCCTCGGTGCGCAGCACGCTCGAAGGTGAACGTGGCACAGCTGGGCGGGCAGGTCGAGCTCTTGTCGAGCTCCTCGAACGGCCCAGCCGGCACGTTCCTGACCAGCACCCCGGGCACCAGCTCGGCCACGGGCGGGGCGTCCCGGCAGACCGCGCGGGTGAAGATCTCCACCTCGACGCCGCGCGGGCGCCAGCCGCTTGGCCACCTCGACCACGTAGACGTTCAGGCCCGCCGGCGTCGCCGGTGCCCGGCTGCTCGAGCGGCGAGGTGTGAACGCTGATGGTCGCGATCCGCCGGGGAAGCGTCGCGGCACGGGCATGCACCTCCGGACAGGAACCACGCCGACTGCCGCCCGGCCCGGCCCGTCGTCATCCCGGCCCGTGAGCGGGTGACCGTGGCGCAGGATAGGCTCGCGCCATGACGTCGCTGGTCCTGCTGCGGCACGGCGAGAGCACCTGGAACGCGGAGGGCCTGTTCACCGGCTGGGTGGACGTCGGGCTCTCCGGCGAAGGGCGCTGCGGAGGCCGTCGACGGGCGGCACGCTGCTGCGTGACTCCGGCCTGCGGCCCGACGTCGTCCACACCTCGGTGCTGACCCGCGCCATCCAGACCGCCCACCTGTCGCTGGAGGCGGCGCCTGTTAGCAATACGTAACTGAACGAAGTACA
>ERZ1370068.6290-contig-5282_pt1 | contig 48633 bp, 51 predicted proteins | sample MGYA00561227_ERZ1370068 | MGnify/ENA primary metagenome ERZ1370068 (study PRJEB38410, sample SAMEA6850437) | metagenome | study: Metagenomic assessment of the ecological functions of the soil: analysis of the soil microbiota associated with the... | reverse complement strand
ACGTGGCACGTTCGGTTGCATTATTGCTCCTTCGGGAACGTCGTCAGCACTTCCGGCTCAGGCGTCCGTGACGAGTGACGAGATCCTCGATCCGGATCGCCCAGGCCGGACAGATAGATGCCGACGGTCGACTGACCGTTGCCGCACTCTGAAGGATGCTCCGAGACTTTCACCTGCGCCAGGCGCGGATCCTCTCGTGGACGACGAAGGCCGATGCCGTGTCCCAGGCCGTGGCCAGGCGTGCCTCGCGCCGTAGCCTGCCGCGGCGATCCGGTCCACGCGGCCGAGTCGCCGCCGGGCCCGACGCGCCGGGGCAGAACCGCCTCGGCGCGACGGCCTGACGCGAGGCGTGTCGAGACACTTACCTCGTACGCGCGCTTCGGCTTCGTCCGGGAGGCTTCCGGTGGCGAAAGTCCGCGTGCAGTCGGAGCAGTAGCCGTCGACGATGCGGCCCGCGTCGACGAGCAGCGTCTCGCCGGCCTCCGAGCGCGGCGATCGCTGAGCTCCGTGGTGACCTGGCCGCGTTCGGGCCCGACGCCATGGTGCGGAGGCAGACACCCTCGGCGTTCGCCTCGTGCAGGAACTGCTCGAAGCGCCAGGCGAGCTCGCGCTCCGGTGCGGCACGACGTCACCTTGGTCCGCGGCTTCGAACGCGATGTTGACGATCTCCGCCGGCCCGACGGACCGCGTCGAGCTCGTCCTCGCGTCGCCCGACCCGCGCAGCTCCTCGACCGAGTCCGTGGCGCCGGGACGCTCGATCCCGCCGGCGTGGAGACGCGGTAATGCTCAGCTGAGCGAGGTCGCCCCGAACCCGATCTTCCCGGAGAGCTGCTCCGACAGCGTCCTGGAACAGGTCGCGCTTCGCGTTGACGAACTCGAAGCCGCCGATCGCGCGGCCGTCTCCGCATACCGGAAGTCCGTGCAGTCAGCGCGCGACTCGTTCGCTCCGACGAAGAGCGCCGCGTTCGAGCTCGCGAGCCCGCATGAGGTAGCGGACGTTCGCCGGGTTCGTAGACGAGCAGCGGCTCTTCGAGCGACGCTCGCGGGCCTGCTCGACGCGGCTCGTTCACTCTTGTCGCGACGCAGCAATTCGAGCGCCTCGCTGGTAGCCGTCCGGTGCTTTGCCGATGATCCGCTGCGCCGCGAGGTCGGCGATCACCGAGACGTGCGCGCCACTCCTCGCGCTCGCTCGATGTTCGAGAGGTGCACCTCGACGATCGGAGCCGTCGAACAGCTCGAGCGCGTCGCGGATCGCGTAGCTGTAGTGCGTCCACGCGCGCCGGGTTGACGATCACGCCGTCGGCCCAGTCGAGCGCCTCGTGGATCAGCACTTGACGTACTCGCCCTCGCTGTTCGTCTGCTGGCACGCGCACGCTCGAGTCCGAGCTCGCGTCGCCCACTGCGTAGATCTGCGACTCGAGCTCGCCGAGCGACGAGCCCGCCGTAGAGCTGCCGGGTCGCGGCGTCCGAGGCACGTCGAGGTTGACGCCGTTGAGGACGAGGATGCGCATCGGCGTGAATCTATCCCGCGATCAGCTCGTCGAGGCGCGCGCGCACGTCGTGCTCCGGGCAGCTCCGGTCTCGAAGCCGCCCTCGTCGCCGAGCAGGATCGAGCGCGCAGCCGCGCCCTTCTTGTCGCGCTGCAGCGCCTCCCACGCGCGCTCGCGGTCGACGCGCGACGGGCTCGGGTGCAGCGACCTCGCTCCACGACGTCCGTCGGCCGGCCGGAGAGGCGCAGCGCGGCGAGCAGGCCGAGCGCGACCGCGCGTCCGTGGGGCAGCGTCGTAGCCGGCGGCGGCCTCGAGCGCGTGCGCGAACGTGTGGCCGAGGTTCGAGGACGCGCCGCGGTCCTCGCGCTCGTGCGGGTCGCGGAGGCACGACGCGCGGACTTGAACGCGGCGCAGCGCCGGACGAGCTCCTCGTCCGGCGAGCTCCCAGAGCGGCTCGCCGGCGAGGAGGCCCGGTCTTCACGACCTCGGCCATCCCGTTCAGCCGCTCGTCGCGCGGCAGCGTCTCGAGCAGGGCCGGGTCGATCACCGTGCGCGCGGGCCAGTGGAACGCGCCGACGAGGTTCTTGCCCTCGGGGATGTCGATCGCCGTCTTGCCGCCGATCGCGGCGTCGACCTGGCCGATCGAGCGTCGTCGGCACCGGCGACCCACGGCGACGCCCGCGGAGGTAGGTCGCAGCCGCGAAGCCGGCGGCGTCGGTGAGCGAGCCGCCGCCGAGCGCGACGATCGTGCCGTCGCGGCCGATGCGCAGCGCGCTGCCAGAGCCGCTCGACCTCGACAGCTGCTTCGCCGCCTCGCCGGCGACGCTCGTGCGTCTCGGATGAGTCGCGCCGAGCTAGCGCGTCGGCACCGTGGATGCCGTCGACGACGCGCTCGTCGGACGAGCGCGCCGGCCGTCACGTCCGGCGACGAGCTCGCCGAGCCGCTCGAGCACGCCGTCCCTCGACGTGGACGCCTGCGGCGGCGAGGAGCGACGTCGTCGGCGTCGTCGCGCGACGCGCGTCCGCGACCTCGTCGTAGAGCGGCTGCCGCAGCTCGTAGCGGCGGCGGAAGCTCGCTCTCGTCCTGCGCGAGCGGGCGGTCGCTGCCGCGCGTCGCGCTCCCACGCGGTCGTCGACGTCGACGTCGACCGGACGACGAACGCGCTCGTCGCGGAGCGCGCTCGCGTCGCCTCGAGCTCGACCGCACCGCCGCCGAGCGCGATGACGGCCGGCCTCGGACCGCGAGCGCCTCGCGCGACGACCTCGCTCCTCGGCCGCGCGGAACGCGGCCTCGCCGCGCTCGCGGAGCTCGCGATCGAGCGTCGCGCGCTCGATCTCCGCGTCGGTGTCGACGAACTGCGCGGCCGAGACGTCGCGCGACCTCGCGCGCCGAGCGTCGTCTTGCCCGCGCCCATGAAGCCGACGAGCGACGAGGTGGCGGTCCAGCGCGTGCGTTGCCACGGGATGCGCTCGAGGTACGCGCGCCACGCCGCGACGAAGTCGCCGAGCGCGTCGCCGCCGAACTTCTCGCGCGCCGCGCGCGCGAGCTCGAACGCGACCGCGGCCTCGGCGACGACGGCCAGCGCCTCGACCGCCGCGACGTCGCTGCGCTCGACGAGCGCCTCGGCCGGCTCGCCCGTCTCGAGGTCGACGGAGCGCGAGCGGCTTCATCAGCGTCGGCAGCGGCTTCATCGCCGCGCGGACGACGATCTCCTCGCCGTTCGAGACGCCGCGCCTCGATCCCGCCCGCGCGGTTCGTCTCGCGGTAGTAGCCCGCGTCGTCGCGACGATCTCGTCGTGCGCCTCCGAGCCGCGCAGGCCGCGCGAGCGCGAAGCCGTCGCCGATCTCGACGCCCTTCACGGCCTGGATGCCCATCAGCGCCGCAGCGAGCCGCGCGTCGAGGCGGTCCTCGCTGCGACGCGTACGAGCCGAGGCCCGGCGGCACGCCGCGCGCGCGCACCTCGACGACGCCGCCGACGCGTGTCGCGCTCGCGCGCGCGCCTCGTCGACGCGGCGCTCGAGCTCGCTCGTCGAGCACGCGCGCCGGCGACCTCGATCCCGATCTCGCGAGCAGCGCCTTCGCGACCGCGCCGCGCCGCGACGATGCACCGCCGTGTGCCGCGCGCTGGCGCGCTCGAGCGCGTCGCGCGCGTCGTCGAGGCCGTACTTCAGCACGCCCGCGAGATCGGCGTGCCCGGGCCGCGGCAGCGTCACCGGCTTCGTGCCCTTGCCCGTCGGCTCGCCCTCGGGCGGCCACGGGCTCATCCCCCACGTCCAGTTCTTGTGGTCGCGGTTGCGGACGACGAGCGCGAGCGGCGTGCCGAGCGTGCGCCCGTGGCGCAGGCCCGGCGAGCACCTCGACCTCGTCCGTCTCGATCTGCTGGCGCGGGACTGCGGCCGTAGCCCTGCTGGCGCCGGCGCAGGTCGGCGTCGATCGCGTCGCGGTCGAGCACGAGCCCGGCCGGCAGCCCGCTGACGATCGCGACGAGCGCCGGCCCGTGCGACTCGCCGGCCGTTGCCAGCCGACAGCGTCACGGGGCAGAGCCTACGGCGTCCCGCATCACGTCGACCGGCGCCGGAGACGCCCGTCCAGAGCTCGAACGACGCCGCGCCCTGGCGCGACGAGCACCTCGAGCCCGTCGATCACACGTGCGCCGCCGCGCGTCGCGGCGCGACCGCGGTCGCCGTGGCGTCCGGATACGGCAGGTCGACGAGCGTCTGCCCTGCGCGCAGCTCGACGAGCACCTCGTCGCGCACCGGCGTCGCGTTGACGACGAGGTCCGCGTCGCTGACGTCCGGCGGCCAGTCCGCCGCGGCGCGAGAAGACGCGCGCGTCGCGGCAGCGCCGGCGGCGAACGCGCGCGCGGCGCCGCCGTCGCCGACGATCACCGGCCGCTCGGCCGTCGACCCCGTCGAGCACCGCGGCGTCGGTCGAGTGCCGTCGACACGCGGCCGTCGCGAACGACGAGCGTGTTCACCGACGTCGAGCGTCGGCCTCGTCGCACAGCTCGGCGACCGCGACGCTTGTGCGGCGCCGTCACGTTCGCGCCGGCGAAGCCCGAGCGCGGCGAGCCCGCGCACCGCCTCCTCGAGACGCTCCGGGCGAACGTCGCACGCGACGTACGCCCAGTCGAGCCCGCGCGCGGCGAACGCCGCGTTCTGCATCCGCGGCGAGAGCGAGTGCGCGACCGGGATGCCCGAGCAGCGCGACGAGCCGGTCGTCCGCGCTGATAGCCGTGCGCGTCCGCGTACTGTCTGGAACGCGGCGTAGCTCGCCGTGAAGAAGTGATGCACGTTGTCGGGCTTGCGGACGAAGTAGAGGTAGTCGACCTTCGCCGGGTGCGCGGCCGCCTGCATCGACGCGAGCCCGGGGTTCGCGATCGGCGTCGGCGGCAGCCCGGATGTGCGATCGCGCGTGTTGTACGGGTTCGTGCTGTCGAGCTGCGACTCGCGGAGCGACTTCGGTCGGCGGAATGTGCGAGCCCGTAGCGAATCGTCGCGTCGATGCCGAGCGGCATCCGCTGCGTGCAGCCGGTTGTAGATCGACGGCGGCGACGAGCGGGCGCTCGCTCGGGCGCGACGCGCTTCCTTCTCGATCATCGACGCGATGATCAGCACGTCGTACGGCGTCAGGTTCTTCGGCTGCGCGTAGCGCAGGTTCGACCTGCGCCCAGTTCTCGCTGGAACGCGTCGAGCTGGTCTTCACCGAGCTGCTGCGACGTCGTGTTCGTGCAGGAAGTCGTAGGTCGCCGGGAAGAGGAAGCCCTCGTAGCTGGTGCCGCGTCGCGCCGAAGCCGGCGAACGCCGCGGATCTTCGAGCTCGCGCGTGGCCTGCGAGGTACGCCGCTGCGGACGAGCCTCGGCTGCATCGTCGCGCTTGCTGCCGCGCGATCTGCGTCCACGGCGGTGATCCGGTCGGCCATCTGCTCGCGCGTGAAGCCCTCCGGGAAGACGATCCGGAACGGCTTCGGCGGGCAGACCGGTGTGCGGCTTCGGCGTCGGCGTCGCTGTCGCGGATCGCGCCGGCGATCGCAGCGACGCGACGAGCGACGCGCCGGCGACCGCACGACTCGCGCCTGCGCCGGAGCCGGCGCGCCGCGACGGCCAGCGCGAGCGCTGCCGGCGGCGGGGGCCGCCGGCGGCGTTACCGGCGCGCGCTGCTCGACCACGTCGAGGTAGCTCGACAAGCAGGTGCGCGGCAGCTCGCGCGTCCGTCGTGCGTTCCGCCGCTCTGCTCGGCGAGGTCGGTCGTGAAGCGTTCGTCGAAGCGTCTCCACGGGCACCTCAGCAGCTGCGCGCAGGCGTGCGACGAACTGCCTCGGTCTCGCGCGCCTGCTCGCCGTGCTCGCCGCGCAGCGTCAGCGGGCATGCCGACGACGACGCGCTCCGGCTCCTCCTCGCGAACGAGCTCGACGAGCGCGTCGAGCCCGTCGTCAGCTCCCGGCCCGCTCGACGACGCCGAGCGGACGCGCGACCGTGCCCGTCGGATCCGGAGACGGCGACGCCGGTGCGCGCCGAGCCGAAGTCGAGCGCGAGCACCTTCACGACCCGAGCGCGGCCGCCACGCTCGCTCCTTCCGCTGCCGCAAGCGCGTCGCGCTACTCCGTCCGGGTTCTTGCCGCCCGCCTCCGCGAGCGTCGGCTCGCCGCCGCCGCCGCCGCCGATGTGCTTCGCCGAGCTCGCGCACGAGCGCGTCGCGTCGAGCCCTGCTCGACCGCGAGCGTCGTCGAAGTTGACGACGAGATACGCGCGCCCGTCGTCGACCGAGCCGAGCGATCACGCCGTCCGCCTTCTCCTGCTTGCGCAGCCGGTCGGAGAGGTCGCGCAGCGCGCCGCCCTTCAACGCCTTGCGCCTCGGACGAAGACGACGTTCGACTCCTGTCGACGCACGGTCACGATCTGCGGCGCTCGCGCGTCTTGGCCTCGCTTCGGCCTCGCTTGCGCACGCGTCTCGAGCTCGGCGCGGAGCTCCTCCGACTTCGCGCGCCTGCTCGTGCAGCCACGCGAACGCCTCGCCGCGCGGTCAGCGCCTCGATCCGCGCGCGCGCCGGAGCCGACCGAGCCTCTCGGAGAGGATCGCGAACGGCCCGATCTCCGCCGTCGAGCGCACGTGCGTGCCGCCGCAGAGCTCGCGCGAGTAGCCCGGCGATCTCGACGACGCGCACGACTCGTCGCCGTACTTCTCGCCGAAGAGCATCATCGCGCCGAGCTTGCGCGCCTCGTCGATCGGCGTCTCGAACGTGCGCACGGGCAGGTTCTCGAAGACCTTCTCGTTCACGCGCCGCTCGATCTCGGCGCGCTCGTCCGCGCGTGAGCGCCTGCGGATGCGTGAAGTCGAAGCGCAGCTTGTCCGGGCCGCACCGCAGAGCCGGCCTGGCGCACGTGGTCGCCGAGCACGTCCTGCAGCGCCTTGTGCAGGAGGTGCGTCGCCGTGTGGTTCGCCATCGTCGGGAAGCGGACCGTTCCACGGCGACGACCGCGCGCACGCGGTCGCCCTCGGCGAAGCCCTCGCCCTCGAAGATGCAGCACCTGGTCGTCGCTCGAGCGCGGTACGCCGCGACGCAGCTCGCGCGCGCGCGCCGTCGTCCTCGTGCTCGATGCAGCCCTGGTCGGCGACCTGGCCGCCGCCGTCGGGGTAGAACGGCGACTCGCGCAGCTTCGCCTGGAAGAGCCCGTCGCCGAGCTCCTCGTAGCGCGACGATCTGCGTCAGCACCTCGCGTCTTCTCGTAGCCGACGAACTCGCGTGCGGCGGCGCGTGCGCGCGATGTCGCCGCGACGCTGCGCCGGACTCGCCGGCGCGCGAGATCTCGCGGTGCTCCTCCATCCGGCGCGTGAACTCCTCCTCGTTCGACCTCGAGGCCGCGCTCGCGCGCGAGCTCGCGCGTCAGCTCGATCGGGAAGCCGTACGTCGCGTGCGAGCGTGAACGCGTCCTCGCCGGTGATCGCGCCGTCGCGCGGCGACCTCCTCGAAGAGCTTCAGGCCGCGCTCGAGCGTCTCGGCGAAGCGCTCCTCCTCGGCCTTGATCGTCGCTGGATCTCGCGCGCGGTGCTCGACGAGCTCGGGGTACGCACTCGCCGCATCTGCTCGACGACGATGTCCGCGAGTCCGCCGAGGAACGGCGACTGCAGCCGATCGCGCAGCGCCGTGCTGCGCGGCCCGGCGGATGATGCGGCGCAGCACGTAGCCGCGGCCCTCGTTCGACGGCGTGACGCCGTCGCCGACGAGGAACGTCATCCCGCGGCCGTGGTCGGCGAGGATCGCGGTGCGCCTTCGTCGCGTCCGCCGAGTCGCCGTACGCGACGCCGCGACTCCTCGGCGATCCAGTCGCATGATCTGCCTGGTAGCCGTCGGTGTCGTAGACCGAGAGCACGTCCTGCAGGATCGCGCGCGCCGCGCTCGAGGCCCATGCCGGTGTCGATGTTCTGCTTCGGCAGCGGCGTCAGCGTCCCGTCGGCGTGCAGCTCGTACTCCATGAAGACGAGGTTCCAGAACTCGAGGAAGCGCTCGCAGCGCGCAGCCCGGCGCGCAGTCGGGCTGGCCGCAGCCGATGCTCCTCGCCGCAGTCGTAGTAGAGCTCGGAGTCGGGCCCGCACGGGCCCGGGCCGCCGACCGACCAGAAGTTCTCCGAGCGGTCGAGCGCGGACGATCCGCTCCGGCGGCATGCCGATCTTCTCCCAGAGGCGCGATCGCCACCTCGTCCGGGCCGAGCTTCGAGCTCCGGGTCGCCCGGCGTAGACGCTGACCCAGAGCCGGTCGCAGTCGAGCTTCATGTGGTCGCAGACGAACTCCCAGCGCGAGCTCGATCGCGCCTTCCTTGAAGTACTGCGCCGAACGAGAAGTTGCCGAGCATCTCGAAGAAGGTCAGGTGGTAGCGTGTCGAGCCCGACCTCGTCGATGTCCGGCGTGCGGAAGCACTTCTGGCACGTCGTCGTCAGCGGCGCCGGGCGGCGGCTCGCGGCCGAGGAAGTACGGCATCAGCGGCTGCATGCCCGCGCTGTTGAGCAGCGTCGAGCGGTCCCAGTCGCGCGCGGGACGAGCGACGCCGGACGGGTGCCGCATGTGGCCCTTCGACTCGAAGAACGAGAGGAAGCCCTCGCGGAGCTCGGCGCTCGTGCGCATGCGAGTGATTGTACGAGTCGCACTTTCGGCGCACTCGCGTCTTCACACGCGTGCGACTTTCGGGATTACGATCGCAGCGGGGAGGAGGTGGACTGTGCCTTACCTAAAGAAGCCCGTCGACTTTCAGCCGGCGGCGCGCTGCTTCGGAGCGGCGCCTCGTCCATCCTCGTCCGCGATCTCCTCGCGGATCTTCTCGAGCGACGCGGCGGATCAGCCGCGACACGTGCATCTGCGAGATCCCGACCTGCTGCGCGATCTGCGACTGCGTCAGCCCCTCGAAGAAGCGCAGGTGGAGGATCATGCCGCTCGCGCTCGTCGAGCGCCTGGAAGCCCGGCGCGAGCATCGCGCGATCCTCCGACACCTCGTACTGCGTGCTCCTCGCTGCCGAGCGACTCGAGCGGATCGAGCTCGTCCTCGTCCTCGTCCTGCCGCCGCCGGTCGACAGCGACAGCGACGCTGTACGCGCGGCCCGCTCTCGAGCGCCTCGAGCACGTGCTCCTCCTCGACGCCCGCCGCCTTCGCGAGCTCGGGGATCGTCGGCGAGCGGCCGAGCTGCACCGTCAGCTGCTCGATCAGCTGCGACAGCTGGACGTTCAGCTCCTGCAGCCCGCGCGGCACGCGCACCGACCAGCCCTTGTCGCGGAAGTGGCGCTTGATCTCGCCGATGATGTTCGGCGTCGCGTACGTCGTCAGCTCGACGCCGCGGTCGACGTCGAAGCGGTCGATCGCCTTGATCAGCCCGATCGCGCCGATCTGGACGAGGTCGTCGAGCTGCTCGCCGCGGTACGCGTAGCGCCGCGCGAGCGAGCGCACGAGCGACATGTACCGCTCGATCAGCTGCTCGCGCGCGGCGAGGTCGCCTTCCTCGTGGTAGCGGCGCAGCAGGCGCTCGGTCGTCGAGGTCGGTCACGCCTCCGTCCTTCCGCTGCCTTCGTCAGCTTCAGCCAGTCGCCGCCGTCCTCCGTCGTCGAGCTCGACGCGGTCGACGACCGCGTCGAGGATCCGCGCGCAGACCGACGTCCTCTCCTCCAGTCCGCGGCGAGCTCGGCTCGGACGTCCGTCGCTCATCGGCCCGACCAGCATCTCGATCTCGCCGTCGTCGACCCGCAGCGTGACGCGTGACCGGGTCGGCCCGGACGCGGTCGAGTGCAGTCTCGAGCGCGAGCTGGAGGTCGTCGAGGTGCCTCGATCGTCAGGTTGAGGCGGATGCCGAGCCCGCCCAGCACGAGATGGGCGACGCCGTACAGCGCGCGGTCGCGCGGGATGGTGAGGGTTATCTCGTCAGGCGGCGTCACGGGGCGCTTCCCGTGATATGCCCGCACCGACGACAACGTCACCTTCGTAGAGAACGGCCGTCTGCCCGGCGGCAACACCGAAGGCGGGCTCGTCGAGCCGTGAGGCGGAATCCGTCGTCCGTCGCCTCGACGTCGGCGCCGACGGCCGGCGAGCGGTAGCGGAGCTTGCATCGCTCGCGCGTGACCGAGGCGAACAGGCCGCCCGGACGCCGTCACCTCGCGCGTGGCCAGCGAAGCGCGGGGACCGACGACGACCGTGTTGGTCGCCGGATCGCTCCCGAGCGCGTAGGCCGGCCGGCCGGTCGAGACGCCGAGCCCGCGCCGCTGGCCCGGCGTGAACCGCCAGAAGCCCTCGTGGCGCGCCGACCGCTCCTCGCTCTCGTCGACGACGCGGCCGCTCGCCGGCTTCAGCCCGTGCCGCTCGAGGAAGTCGCGGTAGTCGCCGCCGCCGAGGAAGCACGCCTCCTGGCTCTCCGCGCGACGCAGCGACCGCAAGCCCCGCGCGCTCGGCCTCGGCGCGCGTCTCGTCCTTCGTCTGCTCGCCGAGCGGGAACCAGAGCCGCTCGAGGTAGCGCGGATCGAGCCGCGCGAGCATGTACGACTGGTCCTTGTGCGGGTCGACGGCGCGAGCGAGTAGCGAGCCGGCCGCGGTGCTCGACGATGCGCGCGTAGTGCCCGGTCGCGAGCCGCGCGGCGCCGGCGCGCCGCGCGAACGCGAGCAGCTCGCGCGAACCGGAAGCTCCCGTTGCAGCGCGTGCACGGGTTCGGCGTCTCGCCGCGCGCGTAGCCGCGCACGAACGGCTCGACGATCGCGCGCCGGAACGCCTCGCGCAGCATCGAGCGTGACGTGCGGCAGGCCCGAGCGCGGTGGCAGGTCTCGCGCGCGGCGATCACGGCCTCCGGCGAGCAGCACGCGCGCTCGGCATTCGGGCGCCTGCGGGTCGATCCAGAGCCGCGAGCGTCACGCCGATCGCCGATCGGGCCCGGCGCGCAAGCAGCGCGACCGCGCTGTCGACGCCGCCGCTCATCGCGACGGCGATTCGCGCCGGTCGGCCTCGGCTCGGAACGACCGGCCCGATCGCGTTCGCGAGCGCGTCCACGACCAGCCGTCCCCCGGTACCGCGGCCGCCTCGAGCAGCGTCAGACCGACCAGTGAGGCGTCCAGCCCGTCGGCGTCGGCGTCCACGATCCGCGTTGTCGTCGAAGACGAGTCGGACGTACGCCCACTCGCCCCGCGGGTCGAGTCTCCGGCCACCTCGATCATCGAAGCGCAGGCTAGCCGAGCACGGTAAGCGCCCCACCCTGCCGATGATGCCCCGCCGCGTTGCGAACCTGGACGAGCCAGGTGGCGCCCTGCCGCCTAGGCCGGACGCCTAGTCGGACGCAAGCTCCCTTTGCAGTGATGTTGGTTCAACATTTTGCGACGAGGCCACGCACAGGGTCGAGCACGACTCCACTATACGGCTACCGCGCGTAGCTCCAGCGAACCGTCACGGGCCGCTCGACCCCGGAGGCTCTGCGCGAGCGCGGGAGTCAGCCCGAAGCGCGTACCGGCTGGGCCCGGCCCCGTTCCGATCACCTGCGTCAGGACATCCTCGTCGCCGTAGCCGATGCAGATCTTGGCCCCGCAGGGCAGCACCGGATCCGCGATGCCCATCGTCTGGCTGCTCGAGCTGAACGCCGCAGGCCGTGGTCGTGCCCTCGAGATCGGCCCTCAGCGGCGCGGCGCGCGCCTGGTACCAGTTACCGACCCGAGCCGGGAGCGTCGGCGCGGAGGACGAGTCGCTGAACCGCGAGGCGATCGCGAGCCCCACGAGAGCCGCGAGAAGGAGGATTGCCACCGCGGCGATCCCCCGCTGTGCAACCGAGGGGAGTGAGCTTCACGCTTCACCGTCGTCCTCGGCCTGCCCTTCGCGCCGGCGCGGACCGAAGAAGATCCAGCGGGCGCTTCGGCCGAGGTTGCAGCGGCTCCAAGCGATGCACGACTCGCCTTTCTTCGACCTTCGCAGACGGCGGTCTCCGCCTCTTCCTCGGCCGGAGCAGGCCCTTCGGCGGCCGGAGCCTCTACCTCCGACTCCTCCGGTGGCTCCTCGGGGGCGGGCGGCGTGACGGCGGTCTCCTCCTCGGGTGGTGGCGGCGGAGGCGGTGGAGGCGGCGGAGGTGGCGGAGGTGGCGGTGGAGGTCGTCGGCGGCCATCTCGCTCACGGCCGCGCCTGCGAAAGCGGGCTCGAAGCCGCGCATGATGGCCGACTGGGACTGTCGCCACGCGAAGTACTCGATCAGCGAGACGAGGATCCAGCCGACGAGCATCACGAGGACGATCAGCAGCGGATCGAGATCGGCGAGCCCGACGACGAGGGCGAGCAGTACGAGGAAACCACGCTTCGAGCACGAATCTCGGCCCAGCTGCCGTCGGCATCGTCGGAAGACTAATCCTCGGCGGTCGTCTTCGTCTCGGGCTTCAGCTGGATCCCGAGCTCGTCGAGCTGTTCCTGCGGCGCTTCGCTCGGAGCGCCCGTCATCGGGTCGAAGCCGGCCTGGTTCTTCGGGAACGCGACCGTGTCGCGGCAGGTTCTGGCTCGCGCGGCGAGCACCATGAGCATGCCGGTCGATGCCGAACGCGATGCCGCCGTGCGGCGGCGCGCCCATCGCGCAGCGCGTCGAGCAGGAAGCCGAACCGCGCCCGCTGCTCCTCGGCGTGATGCTCGAGGATGTCGAAGACCTGCGCCTGCAGCTCCGGCTCGTGGATCCGGAACGACCCGCCGCCGAGCTCGTCGCCGTTGCCGACGAGGTCGTAGGCGACGGCGCAGCGCGTCGCCCGGGTCCGTGTCGAAGCATCGCCTCGCAGTCGGGCGTCGGCCGCGTGAACGGGATGGTGCGCGGCCGTCCAGCGCTCGTCCTCCTCCGTACCAGTCGAACATCGGGAAGTCGGTGACCCAGAGCCAGCGTCGAACGCGTCCTCGTCGATCAGGCCGAGCTCGCGCCGAGCTGCGAGCCGGAGCGCGCCGAGCACGCGGCGCGACCATCGGCCGGCTCGTCGGCGGCGAAGAGCACGCGTCGATGCCCGGATCGCGCCGGAACGCGGCGAGCTCCTCCTCGAGAGGAACTTCGCGATCGGCGAGCGCACCTCGCCGTCCTCGTCGTAGACGAGGTACGCGAGGCCCTTCGCGCCCCACTCCTTCGCGACCTCCTCGAGCCGCTCGAGCTCGGCGCGCGAGAGCTCCTGCGGGACGGCAGGTAAGCGCACGCGCCGGCGCGTCCGCGAAGACGCTCGAACTGCGAGCTCGCGCGTGACCTCGGTCGCGTCCTCGATCTCGAGCCCGAAGCGCAGGTCGGGCTTGTCCGATGCCGTAGCGGAGCATCGGCTTCGTCGTACGTCAGCCGCGCGAACGGCGTCTCGAGCTCGACGCCGACGCACTCGCGCCAGATCGCGCGCGCACGATCCGCTCCATGAGCGCGAACGATGAACTCCTGACGTCCGGGAAGGCCATCTCGACGTCGAGCTGGGTCAGCTCCTGGACGCGGTCGGCGCGCAGGTCCTCGTCGCGGAAGCAGCGGGCGATCTGGTAGTAGCGCTCGAAGCCGGCGATCACGAGCAGCTGCTTGAGGATCTGCGGGCGACTGCGGCAGCGCGAAGAAGCTGGCCCGGCTGCAGGCCGCGTCGGCACGAGGAAGTCGCGCGCGCCCTCGGGCGTCGGCTTGACGAGGATCGGCGTCTCGATGTCGAGGAAGCCGGCCGCCTCCATCGTCCGCGCGGATGATCGCAGACCATCTGCGCGCGCGAGCGCGGATGTTGCGCTGCAGTCTGCGCGCGGCGCAGGTCGAGCCAGCGGTAGCGCATGCCGCAGCGTCTCGTCGACGCCCTCCTCGTCGAGCTGGAACGGGAGCGGCGGGCGGCGTCGAGAGGATCTCGAGCTCGTCGACCTGGAGCTCGACCTCGCCGGTCGGGATGTTCGGGTTGACCGTCTCGGGCGCGCGGCGGACGACCTCGCCGGTCGCGCTGGAGCGACGAACTCGTTGCGGATCGCGTGCGCGGCCTTGGCCGCCTCGGGCGCGCGCTCGGGGTTGACGACGAGCTGGCACGACGCCGGTCGCGTCGCGCAGGTCGACGAAGACGAGGCCGCCGTGGTCGCGCCGGCGCGCGACCCAGCCGGCGAGCGTGAGCCGCTCGCCGACCGTGCTCGGGCCGCAGCTCGCCCGCGCCGAGGTCGCGCCAGCTCACAGCGCTGAGCGTAGCCGCGTCGAGCGACGGGAACTCGACGTCCTCGCTCGCCCGGGCCGGCGAAGCGTCGCGCCGTCGGCGCGCACGATCACGGTCGCTTCGCGCCGAGGCGGCCCGCCTGCGTGAGCTGGCCCTTCAGCGAGCGGCCTGCGTAGTCGGTCTCGCGTCGCACGCCCGGCCGCGCGCGGAGCTCGGCCATCGACGCGAGCACCGCTCGGCCGCGCCGTCGTCCGTCGACGACGAAGAAGACGTCGAGCCGTCGCGGCTCGGCGGCTCACGGCCTCTGCTCGAGCGACGAGCAGCGAGCCGCTCGATGCCGGCGCCGAAGCCGACGCCGGGCGTCGGCGGCCCGCCGATCTCCTCGATCAGGCCGTCGTAGCGGCCGCCGCCGGCAGATCGTGCGCTGCGCGCCGATCGCGCTCGCCACGAACTCGAAGGTCGTGCGCGTGTAGTAGTCGAGCCCGCGGACGAGCGTCGGCACGAGCTCGTAGCGCGACGCCGTACGCGTCGAGGTAGCGCGCGCACGTGCGTCGAAGTGCGCCGCGGCACTCGTCGCAGAGCGACTCGCCGATCTTCGGCGCCTCGGCGAGCGCCTCCTGCACGCGCCTCGGGCTTCGCTGCACGTTGTCGAACACGCGCAGCGGGCTCGTCGCGCCGCTTCGCGCGCGCGTCCTCGTCGAGCTCGTCGCGCGTGCTCGTCGAGCCACGCGCGTCAGCCGCTCGACGTACGCGGGCCGGCAGTTCGCGGTCGCCGATCGAGTTCAGCTCGAGCTCGTAGTCGCGTGACGCCGAGCCGGCGCAGCAGCTCGTCGTAGAGCTGGATCACCTCGGCGTCGAGCGCGGGGTCGTCGGAGCCGATCGCCTCGACGCTGAGCTGCCAGTGCTCGCGGAAGCGGCCCGTCTGCGGGCGCCGCGTACCGGTACATCGGCCCGATCGTGTAGAGCTTCACCGGCTGCGGCTCGCGGTGCAGGCCGTGCTCGACGTAGGCGCGGCACGATCGGCGCGGTGCCCTCGGGCCGCAGCGTCAGCGAGCGGTCGCCGCGGTCGGTGAACGTGTACATCTCCTTCTGCACGACGTCCGAGCCCTGCCCGGACGTGCGCGTGAAGAGCTCGGTGTCCTCGAAGACGGGCGTCGTGGATCCGCGCGGTAGCCGTACGCGGCGCACAGAGTCGCTCCGCCTCGCCGATCACGCAGCTGCCACGAGCGGCTGCTCGCGCGGGCAGGATGTCGTGCGTGCCGCGCGGCGCCTCGAACTCGTCACGAGACGCGGAGCTCGTCGAGGAACGGGTTGCGCTCGAGCTCGGCGCCGAGCGTCGTCGGCGGGCCGTGGCCCGAATAGACGGCGGTCTCGGGCGGGAAGCGCTCGATCAGGCCGCGGATCGACTCGAGCGAGCGTGTCCCAGTCGCCGTACGGGAGGTCGGTCGCGCCCGACCGAGCCGGCGAAGAGCACGTCGCCGGAGAAGAGCGCGCCGTCCGGCGTAGTAGGCGAGGTGGCCCGGGCGAGTGGCCGGGAACGTTGAGCGTCTCGAAGGTGATGCCCGGCGAGCTCGAGCGTCTCGCCGCCGTCGAGGCACGTCTGTCGGCGTATGGCTGGAGCGCGATTTCCGGGAACCAGTTCTCGCGGCTGCGCGAGGACGGGCGCCTCGAGGCGGCGGCATGTAGACGCTCGCCCCGGTGCGCGCGGCATAGGTGGCGACTGCCGCCGAGGTGATCCCAGTGCGAGTGCGTGATCAGGATCGCCTGCGCAGCGCCTCCGAGGGAGCTCGGCGACGTCCGCGCCCGGATCGACGACGACCGCCTCGGTCGCCGACTGCGTCCCGGCGGACGACGTAGCAGTTCGTGCCGACCGGGCCGAGCTCGTAGCCGTTCGACGAGGAGGCTCACGACGGCGAGTCTAACCGCGGCTCCAAGCCGGTCCGGAGGCCGGATAGGATCGTCTTCGTGCGCAGCTGGCGACTGCCGGAGATCGAGACGCCGGACGGAAGTCGATCGCCCGTCGTCCTCCACTCCTCCGACGAGGGCCGCGGCCGTCCTGATCGGGCTCGCTGCCCGGGCAGAAGCTCGGCGACCACCAGGTCAAGGAGCATGCGCTTGCTGGTCGTCGTCGACGGCAGCGCGCGCAGATCGAGGCAGCCGGCGAGACGCTGGACGCCGCAGTCGGGCACGATGGTCGCCTTCGATCCCGACGAGCGCCGCGTCGTGGCGAGCGACTCCGGGGCGAAGATCCTCCTCGCTGCCTGCGCCGTGGCCCGGCGAGGGCCACTACCGCGGCGATTCCGTGCTCTAGCTCTTGCCCCGCGTGCGCCGCTGGTACGAGCGGTAGAGCGAACGAGTCCATCACGTAGCTGAACGGGAGGAACACGAGCAGGAGGAACGCCGTCCGGAAGACGCGTCGCAGGCGAGCGGCTCGCCGCGCTCGAGGAGCCTGATCGACGACCGAGCATGAGCGGCGCGAAGATGAGCGCCGCGCTTGCCGACGCGCTGCCACGACGGCGGATCGATCTCTGCGGCCGCTCGCGTCCGGACCGGCCCCTTGCCGTTCTTGCTCTTCGATGGCGGCCTTCGTCCGACTCGCTCGACCTCGACCTCGTGGCCCTCCTCGTCGACGTAGACGTACTCGTACTCGTGCCGGCGCTCTTCTGGCCGCCGGCGGCGCTGCTTGCGTGTTGGCATCGACAGCTAGCCTAGCGCCGCCACTCGAGGCGACCGCGCCGTACGACGGCGCTCGACGACCTCGCCGCCGACGTGGTACGCGAGGTGCCGCCAGTCCGGCGCGTCGAGCAGCACGAGATCCGCGTCGTAGCCCGGCGCGAGCCGCCCTTGCGGTCCGGCGCGGCCGAGCACGTGCGCCGCGTTGACCGTGCACGGCGGCGAGCGCCTCGCCCGGGCGAGAGGTCGAGCTGCGTGCAGGCGAGCGAGCAGACGAGCGGCAGGCTCTCGCAGAAGGCGCTGCCCGGGGTTGAAGTCGGTCGCGAGCGCGACGGCGGCGCCGGCGTCGACGAGCGCGCGCGCCGGCGGCATCGGCCGGCCGAGGAAGAGCGCGCTCGCCGGGCAGCAGCACGCCGACGACGTCGCTCGCCGCGAGCGCGCGGACGCCCGTCGTCGCCGGTCGCCTCGAGGTGGTCGACCGAGCGCGCGCCGAGCTCGACCGCGAGCGGGATCGCCCCCGCTCCGGTGAACTGGTCGCCGTGGAGCCGCAGCGCCAGGCCCGCGGCGCGGCACGCGTCGAGGTAGCGCCGCGCCTGGCTCGCGTCGAAGGCGCCTGCGCTCGAGGAAGACGTCCGCGGCCTCGGCGATCTCGCGCCGCCTCGGGCAGCACCTCGCGCGAGCGCGAAGTCGAGGTACGCGTCGGCGTCGTCGAACTCCGGCGGGACCGCGTGCGCGCCGAGCCAGGTCGGGATGCCGCCCGCGGCCGCGATCGCCCGCAGCGACGCGAGCTCGGTCTCGCGGTCGAGCCCGTAGCCGGACTTCGCCTCGAACGTCGTCGTGCCGTGCGCGGAGCATCCACTCGCGGTGCCGGCCGCACGGCGCTCGCGAGCCCGTCCTCGCCGGCGGCGCGCGTCGCCGCGACCGTCGACAGGATCCCGCCGCCGGCCGCGTGCAGCTCCTCGTAGCTCGCGCCGCGCGCGCGCAGCGCGAACTCCTCGACGCGGTCGCCGGCGAAGCACGCGTGCGTGTGGCAGTCGACGAGCCCCGGGATCGCGCACAGGCCGCGCCCGTCGAGCTCCTCGACGTCGCCGTCGAGCGGGCCGAGGTCGCGCATCCGCCCGACTGCGGCGATGCGCGCCGTCCTCGCAGAGGACGAACGCGTCCTCGACGACGTCGACGCTCGCCCGAGCATCGGCGCCGCGCAGCGGCGCGTCGGCAGCCGGCGCGGCGTCGCGAGCTGCGCGAGGTCGCGGACGAGCAGCCGCGACGACCGTCCGTCGAGCTCACGCGACGCGCGTCGGAGGCATCGGCAGCTCGAGGCCCTGCTCGCGCGGCCGCTTCGATCGCCTCCGCGTAGCCGGCGTCGGCGTGCCGCAGGACGCCCAGTGCCGGGATCGGTCGTCAGCACCCGCTCGAGGCGCTCGGCCGTCGTCGTCCGTGCCGTCGGCGACGACGACCATGCCCGGCGTGGATCGAGTTGCCGATCCCGACGCCGCCGCCGTGGTGGACGCTGACCCACGTCGCGCCGCGCGGCGGCGTTCAGCGAGCGCGTTCAGGATCGGCCAGTCGGCGATCGCGTCGGAGCCGTCGCGCATCGCCTCGGTCTCGCGGTACGGCGAGGCGACCGAGCCCGGAGTCGAGGTGGTCGCGGCCGATCACGACCGGCGCCGTCACCTCGCCGCTCCGCGACGAGCTCGTTGATCGCGAGCCCGGCGCGCGGCACGGTCGCCGTAGCCGAGCCAGCAGATCCGCGCGGGCAGCCCCTGGAATGCGACCCGCTCGGGCGCGAGCTCGAGCCACCGCTGGAGGAGCGTCGTCGTCCGGGAACAGCTCCCGCAGCTCGTCGTCGATCGCGGCGATGTCCGCCGGGTCGCCGGACAGCGCGGCCCAGCGGAACGGGCCCGATCCCGCGGCAGAAGAGCGGCCGGATATAGGCCGGGACGAAGCCCGGGTATGTGAAGGCGTCCGTCGACGCCCGCCTCATAGGCCTCACCTCGCAGGTTGTTGCCATAATCGAAAACATAGCTGCCCGCTCGGACGTACTCGAGCATCGCCTCGACGTGTCGCGCGATCGACTCGCGGGCGCGACGCAGGTACTCGTCGGGATCGCGTCGCGCGCAGCGCCGCGGCCTCCTCGACGTCGAGCCCCGCCGGCACGTAGCCGGTCGAGCGGGTCGTGCGCCGCCGTCTGGTCGGTGACGAGGTCGAAGTGCCTCGCCGCGCCGCGCCAGCTCCGGCACGACGTCGGCCGCGTTGCCGAGCAGGCCGACCGAGAGCGCCCGGCCGTCCGCCGCGGCGCGCGCGCACGCGCGCGAGCGCGTCGTCGAGCGAGTCCGGTCGCCTCGTCGAGGTAGCGCGTCTCGAGCCGCCGCTCGATCCGCGCCGGATCGACCTCGACGCAGAGGATCGCCGCGCCCGGCCATCGTCGCCGCCGAGCGGCTGCGCGCCGCCCATCCCGCCGAGCCCGGCGGTGAGGATCGTCCGCCCGGCGAGGTCGGCGCGCCGAAGTGCTGCTCGCCGGCCGCCGCGAACGTCTGGTACGTGCCCTGCAGGATCCCCTGCGTGCCGATGTAGATCCACGCTCCCGGCGGTCATCTGGCCGAACATCGTCAGGCCCGCGCGCCTCGAGCCGGCGGAACTCGTCCCACGTCGCCCAGCGCGGCACGAGCAGCGAGTTCGCGATCAGCACGCGCGGCGCGCCGGGGTGCGTCCGGAAGACGCCGACCGGCTTGCCCGCTCTGGACGAGCAGCGTCTCGTCGTCGCCGAGCGTCGAGCAGCGCGCGAACGATCGCGCCGCAGCGCCTCGCGGTTGCGCGCCGCCTTGCCGCGAGCCGCCGTAGACGACGAGCTCCTCGGGCCGCTCGGCGACCTCGGGGTCGAGGTTGTTGAGCAGCATCCGCAGCGGCGCCTCGGTCGACCACGAGCGCGCGTTCAGCTCGGTGCCCGCGCGGCGCGCGGATCGCCGAGAGGTCGCCGCAGAGCGACTCGACCGTCTGCGTCGAGCGTGTCGGTCGTCGTCACGACGCTCGCTCTGCCTCCGTCGAGCCGCAGCTCGCGCTGCCGGAACTTGCCACCACGCGTCCAGCCGCGTCGCGACGACGAAGCACGCGAGCGCGACCGGGATCGCCACTGATCAGGTCGCCGCCGGTCAGCGCGACGATGCACGACGACGACGATCGCGACGCCCGGCGTAGACGATGCGCGCTGTCGCGGTACGGGCGCTTCGGCATCGGCGGGCTTCGCGTGCGAGCGTCATCGCAGCTCGCCCGCCTCCGCCTCGACCGCCGCGACGAGCCGAGCCGTCGCGGATCGCGGCGGCAACCGCCTCGATGTCGCCGGACGAGCGGCCGGTCGTCGCGCGAGCCGCGGCGACAGCGACCGCACGAACTCGCGCGCCGCCCGCGGCGCCGACGCCGGGCTGCGAGCGGCGCGAGGAACTCGACCGCCTGCGCGCCGGCGAGCAGCTCGATCGCGAGCGACGCGCTCGGCGTTCGCCGAGCACCTGCCACGCCTTCAGCCCGGCCGCGTTGCCCATCGAGACGTGATCCTCCTGGCCGGCGCTCGTCGGGATCGAGTCGACGCTCGCCGGGTGGCGAGCACCTTGTTCTCGCTGACGAGCGACGCGGCGACGTACTGCGGGATCATGAAGCCGGAGTTGAGGCCGCCGTCGCGCGGTCAGGAACGCCGGCAGGCCGTCGGAGAGGCGCGGGTTGACGAGCCGCTCGATCGCGCCGCTCGGAGATGCTCGCGAGCTCGGCGACCGCCATCGCCAGCGCGTCGAGCGCGAACGCGACCGGCTGGCCGTGGAAGTTGCCGTTCGAGACGAGCAGCTCGTCCTCGACGAAGCACGAGCGGGTTGTCGGTCGCCGCGTTCAGCTCGACCGACGACGGTGTCGCGCGACGTAGTCGAGCAGGTCGCGGCGCGGCGCCGTGCACCTGCGGCGCGCAGCGAAGCGAGTACGCGTCCTGCACCTGGTCGCACCAGCGGTGCGCCTCGTTGATCGCCGAGCCCTCGAGCAGGCGGAGCACGTTCGCGGCGCCGAGTCCGCCTGGCCGCGCAGCGGCCGCAGCGCGTGGATCTGCGGCAGGAAGCTCGTCGCGCGAGCCCTGCAGCGCCTCGAGCGACAGCGCGCACGCGATGTCCGCGGCCTTCGCGAGCCGCCGCGCGCGCACGAGCCCGAGCGCGCCGAACGCGGCCATGAACTGCGTGCCGTTGACGAGCGAGAGGCCTTCCTTCGCCTGCGAGCCGGACCGGCTCGAGGCCCGCCGCTGCGAGCGCCTCGCCGCCCGGCGAGCGCGCTCGCCGTCGAACCAGCGCCTCGCCCTCGCCGACGAGCGGCAGCGCGAGGTGCGCGAGCGGCGCGAGGTCGCCGCTCGCGCCGACCGAGCCGCGGCTCGGCACGTGCGGGAGCGACGCCGCGGTTCAGGCACTCGAGCAGCAGCTCGACCGTCTCGACGCGCGCGCCGGAGTAGCCCTTGGCGAGCGTGTTCGCGCGCAGCAGCATCGCCGCGCGCACGATCTCGTCCGGGTACGGCTCGCCGACTCCACAGGCGTGGCTCCGCAGGAGCCGGAGCTGGAGCTCCTCGGCCAGCTCCGTCGGGAATTCGCGTCGAGACGAAGCGCCCGAAGCCGGTCGTGACGCCGTAGAGTCGGCTCTCGTCCCTGCGCAGAGCGTCTTCGACGACCGCGCGCGGCAGCGGCAGAGCTTCTCGCGCGCCGAATCGTCGAGCTCCGCGGCTCCGCCCTCGACCGCGACGTGCCAGACGTCGTCCGGGGTGAGGTCGTCTCCTGTCAGGCGGACCGCGGTCGTCCGAGCCATGGCGAGCCAGTCTCAGCCCGCTCGTCTCACGGCGGTAGAACACGCGCGTGACCGAGCCTGCGACCGCGACTCCGGAAGAGCTGCTACCGCGAGGCTCGACTCGGCCGAGCGGGCGCTTCGGCACTCTTCCGGCGCAGCGACTTTCGGCGGACGTACGCGCGCGGTCGCGGTCAGCGAGCTCGGAGACGCGTTCCAGTACATCGCGCTGCATGTGGTTCGCGCTCGTCGCAGGCCGGGCCGCTCGGGGTGATCGCGGTGCGGCTCGCCGACAGCGTGCCCGCGCTCCTCTTCGGCCTGCACGGCGGCGTCGTCGCCGACCGCTGGGATCGGCGGCGCGTGATGATCTCCGCCGACCTCGTCCGCGGGGTCGTGCTCGTCCCGGTGGCGATCGCCGGGCTCGACGGGTCACCTGCCGCTCTGCGGTCCTCGTCGTGGCCGCGTTCGTGCTCACGGCGGCGACGAGCTACTTCGACCCGGCGTACGGCGGCGCTCCTGCCCGACGCTCGTCGACCGACGCGAACGTGCAGCAGGCGAACGGGCTCGTGCGGGCGACCGCGGATGCGCTCTCGGTCGGCGGCTGGGCGCTCGCCGGCGCCTGCTGCGTCGTGCTGCCGATCAGCGCGTTCTTCGCGCTCAACGCGGCGTCGTTCTTCCTCTCGGCCGTGTTCCTGCTCGGGCGTACGGACGACGGGTCGCGGTCGGCGGGCCGGACGCGAGCGGCCGAGGATCTCCGAGGGGTTCGCAGCGCTGCGGCCGCTGCCCGTGCTCGCCGCGGCCGTCGTCGTGCTCGGGCTCGCGGTCACGCTTTCGTCCGGGACGCTGGATCGTCGGCGTGCCGGAGCTGGTCGCGCTCGACGCTCGATCTCGGCGCCGGCAGCTTCTCGCTCGTCGCGGCGGCATACGCGTTCGGGTCGATCGCGCGCGGTGCCGCGCTGGCTCGCTGGTCCGGTCCGCCGCAAGGCGCGCGCGAGCATGCTGGCGTGGGCGCTCTACCTGCCCGCGTACGGGCTGTTCGCGGTCGCCGGCTCGCTGCCCGTCGCGCTGGCCGCGGGCTGCTCGTGCGGCGTCGGCCAGGGCTCGTCCTGGGTGCTGATCAACTCGGCGGCCCAGGAGGAGGTGCCCGATCGGCTCCTCGGGCGCGTGATCGGCCTGGTCTCGCTCGTCCATCGAGGCGCGCACGCGACGGGCTCTGCTGCTCGTCTCGCCGCTCTTCGCGTCTCGCGGCGGCGCACGGACGTCTTCGCGGCCGCCGCGATCGCGATCCCGCTGACCGGCCTGGCCGGGCTCGCGTGTCAGCGCCTCGAGCAGCCGAAGCTCGAGCACCCGCGACGAGTCGAAGCCGTCGATCCTGAGCATCGCGCCGGCCGCGGCGGCGGCGGCGCCGGCCGGCATCAGGCCGACGAGCTCCGAGCCGACGACCGTCGCGCCCGCGCGCGCGGCCTCCTCGCTCGATCCGCGCGACGATGTCGTGCAGCGCCGCCGCCTCCCAGTCCTCGACGTTCATGCTCACCTGGACGAGCCCGGCGCGCGGCAGCTCGAGGCCGAGCGCGCGCACGCCCGGGAAGCCGCCGCCGGTCTCGCGGACGACCGCGGCGATCTCGCGTGCGGCCTCGAGCTCGCCTGCGCAGGTTGACGTTGAACGCGATCAGCGGCCGGCGCGCGCCGACGAGCACGCCGCCGGCGCGACGTCGTCGAAGCCGCGCCGGGCCGAAGTCGGCTTCGAGCTCGCCCGCGTCGATCCGGCGCTGCAGCTCGTCCGGCCCGCCGCGCCGGAAGAACGCCGGCCCGCGGCCGGGCGCGAGCTCGCCGTAGAGGAAGACCGGCAGGCCGAGCTCGTCGCCGATCCGCGCGGCCGACCGCTCGGCGCGCGGCTCGCGCGCCGCGGCATGTCGTCGCCGCGAGATCGGCACGACCGGGACGACGTCGGCGGCGCCGATCGCGCGGATGCGCGCCCTCGTGCCGGCGCAGGTCGATCCGCTCGCGCGCGCACGCGACGCCCGCGAGCGAGCGCGTCGACGAGCTCGCGCCTCGTCGCCGACGAGCGTGAAGACCGACCGGTTGTGGTCGGCGTCGGCGTGGACGTCGAGCAGCGTCGCGCGGCCCGCCGAAGCGCGTCGCGCCGAGCGCGTCGATCGTCGCCGCGGTCGCGCCCCTCGGAGAAGTTCGGCACCGATTCGAGCGGCAGCGCCACGCGCGCGTACTCTAGGAAGCGTGAAGGCGTACTACGAGGCTCGCGCGCGCGAGTACGACGAGTGGTAGCTACGGCGCGGGCCGCTTCGACGGAGCGCGACCGGCCCGGCTGGGACGAGGAGCGCGAGCTGGATGCAGGACGCAGTCGCGGCGATGGCGGCCGCTGCGCACGCTCGACGTCGCCTGCGGCACGGGCTGTGCTGACGCAGCATCCTCACGCGGCGAGATCGTCGGCCTCGACGCAGAGCCCGTCGATGCTCGAGGTGGCCGCCGAGCGGATCGCCGGTGCGGACGTTCGTCGGCGGCGACGCGCTCGACGCTTCCGTTCGAGGACGGCTCGTTCGAGCGGATCGTCACCGGCCACTTCTACGGCCACCTCGAGGAGGCGACCGCGTGCGGTTCCTCGCCGAGGCTCGGCGCGTGGCGCCCGGAGCTCGTCGTCGTCGACTCGCGTCGCGCATGACGGCGTCGAGCCGGTCGAGTGGCAGGAGCGACGTGCTCGAACGACGGCTCGCGCTGGAGGTCTACAAGCGCTACTTCGTCGCGTCGGAGCTCGCCGCGGAGCTCGGCGGACGGCGAGACGTCCTGTTCGACGGGCACTGGTTCGTCGTCGTCCGCTCGCGCGGGTGACGCGGCGGCGGTCGTCGTACCGGTCGCTCGCCTCGCTGCAGCGTGACAACCGTGCGTGCCGTGCCTGCGCGGAGGCTGGGTTTCCGATCGAGTCGCGTCCGGTGCTCGAGGGGCATGCCGGACAGCGGGCGTATCTCCTCGGCCAGGCGCCGGGCGTGGTCGAGGGCGAGCGAGCGCCGGCCGTGGCGCGGCCGAGCGGGCCAGACGCTCGCGCCGCTGGCTCGGGCTCGACGAGGACGAGTTCTACGCGACGTTCTACTGCGCGTCGGTCACGCGCTGCTACCCGGGCCGTGCCGCCAGCGGGCGGCGGCGACCGGACGCCGCGCGCGCGCGAGCAGGAGCTGCTGCTCGTTCTGGCGCGAATGGGAGCTCCGGCTGCTGCGGCCGCGGCTGATCGTCCCGGTGGGCGGGCTCGCGATCCGGCAGCTGCTCGGCCTGCGCGAGCCTCGACGCCGGCGTCGGGCAGTCGCTTCGACCACGGCGACGCGATCGCCGATTCCGCTCCCGCACCCTTCGGGCGTGAGCCGGTGGATGAACGAGGCTCGAGAACCAGCAGCGCGTCGAGCGCGCAGTCGAGCTCATCCACGCCGAGCTCGAGGCGCTGAACGCCGCCCTGAGGACCGGTACCCCAACCTCCTCCCCACAGCGATCGTAACGAGGAAATCGTCACGCGTGGGTGACGTGACAGCGCCGAAATCGTGACTCTTACTTCCGGCCGACGACCGTCATCCGTCGGCCCTCGTGCTCCGGGGTCAGCGCGCTCGCCGTCGTCGCCGTAGGCGATCGCCTCGCGGAACCCTGCGTCGAGCATCCAGCTCCGCAGCTCGGCGGGCGTGAACATGCGCACCGAGAACTCGAAGCTCCGCCGCTTCCCGCCGCGGATGATCGTGCGCTCGGTCGAGTGACGCGGCTCGTCTGGATGTCGAACCGATGGCGGTCGATCATCTTGGTCGTCGCCACGCTCGACGACGACCTCGTCGGCGTACAGCCTGGCATGAGGTCGCAGGAGGTTGTTCATCTCGATCGCGAGCAGGCCGCCTGGCTCGAGCGCGCGGTACGCCTCCGCGAGCACCTGCCGGTTCTCCTCGTCGCTCGAAGTAGCCGAACGACGTGAACCAGCGCACAGGACGCGGTCGAATCGATCCGTCCAGCGGAATCGACCGCATGTCGCCCTCGACGTACTCGACCTCGACGCCCCGCTCGGCCGCGTCCGCCCGCGCCAGCTCCAGGAACAACGGCGTCGCGTCGAGCCCGGTCACGCGCACGCCGCGCTCGGCCAACGGGTTCGCGATCCGCCCGTGCCCGCATCGCGAGATCCAGCAGCTCGAGCCCCGGCTCCAGCTCGAGCAGCCTCCAGACCAGCTCCACCTCGGCCGCCGTCCGCTCGGGACGTCAGCAGCTCCTCGTAGAAGTACAGGTAGTCCTCGTCGAACGCGTCCTCGCGCAGGAGCGAGCGCTCATGCCGCCAGTCTGGCCACGCACCAGACCGCCCGAGCAAGTACCGAAAGCTAGATTTTCCAACCGTGGCAACGACGGTCCCGTATCGCGCAGACGTTCTTCCGCCTGCTCGGTTTCCTCAGGCCGTACCGCGTTTCCGTGGTCGTCTCGATCGTCCTCGCGGTCGGCTCCCAGGCCGCCGCGATCGTCATCGCGTACCTGACCGGAAGCGGCCTCGACAACGCGATCACGGCGAACAGCCACAGCGAGCTCTACGGAATCGCCGTCGCCGTCATTCTCGTCGGCGCGTTCCGCGCCCTGTTCATGGCCGGACGCCGCCTGATCTCGGGCCGCCAGGCGCTCGCGCGTCGAGTACGACATGCGCGAACGCGCTCTACGCGCAAGCTGCTCAGGCTCTCGTTCGGGTTCTACGACCGGCACCAGACGGGCCAGCTGATGTCGCGCGCGACCGTCGACCTCCAGACCGTCCGCTTCTTCCTCGGCTACGGCCTCGATCTTCTTCTTCCAGAACGTGCTGACGATCGTCGGCGCGACGGTCGATCATGTTCTTCGTCGACTGGGAGCTCGCGCTCGTCGCGACTCGCGGTCACGCCGCTGATCGTCGTCGTCGCGTACCGCTACTCGCGCGATCGCGCATCCGGTGCTGCGCGACGTCCAGCAGAAGATGGCCGACGTCGCGACCGTCGCCGAGGAGAACATCGTCGGCGTCCACGTCGTCAAGTCGTTCGCGCAGGAGCAGAGCGAGCTCGACAAGTTCGCGCGACCGCTCGGAGCGGTCTTCCAGCGCAGCGTCGACGCGAACAAGCAGCGCGCGCTCTACGTGCCGCTGCTCTCGTTCCTGCCGCTGCTCGCGCAGGCGGGCGTCCTGCTCGCCGGGCGGCCGGATGGTCGCCGACGGAACGCTCGACGTCAGCGACTTCTTCTTCTTCAACGTGCTCGCTGGTGATGCTCGTGGTGCCGCTGCGCATGCTCGGCATGTGGGTCGGCCAGGCGCAGCGCGCGACGGCGTCGGGCGAGCGGATCTTCGAGGTCATGGACGAGCCTGAAGAGATCGCCGACGAGCCGGATGCGACCGAGCTGCCGCCGGGCGACGGCCGCGTCCGCTACGAGGGCGTGTCGTTCGAGTACGCACCCGGCCGGCCCGTGCTGCACGAGATCGACCTCGAGCTCGAGCCCGGCCGAACGGTCGCGCTGATCGGCCACACCGGGTCCGGGCAAGACGACGCTCGCAGCGCTCGTGCCCCGCTTCTACGACGCGACCGAAGGACGGATGCACGATCGACGGCGTCGACGTCGCGCGACGTGACGCTCCAGTCGCTGCGGCGCGAGATCGGCGTCGTCGCCGCAGGATCCGTTCCTCTTCTCGGCGACCGTCCGCGAGAACATCGCCTTCGGCGCGCGCGGACGCGACGGACGAAGAGGTCGAGCGCGCGGCGCGGCTCGCGCAGGCGCACGAGTTCATCGCGGCGCTTCCGGACGGCTACGACGCCGTGATCGGCGAGCGCGGGATCACGCTCTCCGGCGGGCAGCGCCAGCGGCTCGCGATCGCGCGGGCGCTCGATCATCGAGCCGCGCATCCTGATCCTCGACGACGCGACCGCCTCGGTCGACGCGACGACCGAGGCGCAAGATCCGCGCTCGGCCTCGCGCGAGGCGATGAAGGGCCGGACGACGATCATCATCGCGCACCGCCTGTCGACGATCTCGCTCGCCGACGAGCTCGTCGTCCTCGACAGCGGGCGGATCGTCGGACGCGGCACGCGACGACGAGCTGCTCGCGACGAACGCCGTCTACCGCGACATCCACGAGCACGGGCTGCTCGAAGCCGAGTTCGCGCACCGCGTGGAAGCGACCGCGGAGGCGGGCACCGGATGAAGGTCTGGCAGCCGGGAAGCCATCTGACGAGGAACCGCGAGGCGGTGAAGATCGAGGACTGGTCGTGGCAGCGCACCGGTCCGCCGAGTCACGACGCTCGCCCTCCTCGCCGCGCCGTACAAGCGCCAGACCGCGCTCGCGATCATCTCGCTTCTCGCTGCCACGGCGACCGCTCTCGCCCCGCCGTACCTCGCAGGCCTCGCGATCGACGACGGGATCGCGAAGCACGACCTGCACACGCTGACGATCATCGTCGTGCTCTTCGTGATCGCCGGTGTCACCGGCACCCTGGATCTTCACCGGCCGCAACGTCCGAGGTACGAATGCCCAATCCCGCCAATGACGTCGCGATCCTCAATACTGCACTCGCCGCCGAGCTCGAAGCCATCGCGGCCTACGGAGTGGGCGCCGGCAGCGGATTGTTCAAAGGCGCGCGTGCTGAGCACTGGCCACGACATTCCAGGGACACCACAAACAACATGCGCGATGTGCTCGGCTGGAACGGTGGCGAAAGCTCGGCGGCAAGGCGGTCGACCGCCAAGCGCAACTACAGCTTTCCCGTCGAGACGCTGAAGACGCAGAACGATGTGCTGCGATTCGCCGCCGATCCGCGAGAAGGGCGCGTGAGCGCGTATCTCGGCGCGGTTCCCGTTGTTCAGGATCGCGAACTCGCCAAGGCGGCCGCCAGCATCCTCGGCGATGAGGCCATGCACTGGGCGGTGTTGCGCCAGGCGGTCGGCGAGGAGCCGGTGCCCGCAGCGTTTTGTTTCGTAGACCCGCTGAAAAGCTTGTTTGCCAGCATGGGCGGTCGCGGCATAGTGCCGCCATGCTGGGCATTCATCACTACTGGCTGTTCATCGCCACCGCGGTCATCGCTCGTCATCACGCCGGGGCAGGACACCTTCTTCATTCTCGGACGCAGCCTGTCCGGCGGGCGCTCCGCCGGAATCGCCGCCGCGCTCGGCATCACCGCCGGCAGCGTGCATCGCACACCTTCGCGGCGGCGCTGGGCCTGTCCGCGTTGCTAGCCACTTCGCCCTACGCGTTCATGGCGGTGAAGTTCGCGGGCGCTGCCTATCTCGGTCTACATCGGCGTCCGCGCGCTGCTGACTGCGCGCGAGCGGCCTGCCGGGCGACCGACGCGATCGCATCAGCGATGGCGCGACGCGCTGGTCTGCGTTCCGGCAGGGCATCGCTCTCGAATCTGCTGAATCCCAAGGTGGCGCTGTTCTTCCTGGCGCTCATGCCGCAGTTCATCGAAGCGACGAGCACGCACAAGGTGGCGCGTTCCTCGCGCTGGGTTTGACGTTCGTGTCGCTCGGCGTGGTCTGGTGCCTGGTGCTGGCCGTGGCCGCCGCGAAACTGCGCGGCGCGTTCCTGCGCCGGCCGTCCATGGCGAACGTGCTCAACAAGGTCGCCAGGCACCATGTTCATTGCGCTCGGCCTGAAGCTCGCGCGACTGCGCGGCAATAACGCCGGTTGGCGAGCGCAGCTCAAGAGAGCAATTCGGCGCGAGCGCGCCGCGCGCCATCGCCGGCAGCGATTCGCGCCGTGCACGCGGTTTCCCGCACGATGATTTCCGCGCGATGCGCTCTCGGGCTACGGCGCACTGTCGCTCACCGGCCGCGGATTTCAGATCGCCGAGGCGCTGCAGCAAACACCTGCCGGCAGAATATCCGGCAGGCCGTCGATATGCTGCTGGCGTCGGCATCGCAGCCGCACGAGCATCCGAGCCTCCGGGCGGCATGGCGGCCTTTCTGTACATGCCGCACCTGTTCTTCGTGGCCGCGGCACGGGCTCGATCATTTCGAGGACTCGATGCGCGCGCAGCACGCGTTGACCCAGCTATTCACCGCCGAATTCAGCATCCGCGCTTTCTCGAAAAACATCCCGAGGCGACGCTGGCGCGATTGCGCGAGTGGACGCGCGACCCGAGCCCGCACGTGCGTCGCCTGGTGTCCGAAGGAACGCGGCCGCGACTGCCGTGGGCGCCGCGCCTGCGCGCGCTTCCAGAAAGATCCGCGCCCGGTGCATCGAACTGCTCGAGCTGCTCGAAGGACGATCCGAGCTCTACGTGCGGCCGCTCGGTGGCGCAACAACCTCAACGACATCGGCAAGGATCACCCGGCGTTGCTGACGGCGGTGCGCGAAGCGCTGGCTGCGGCGGCGCCACGCCGGAACGGCGCTGGATCGTGGGTCACGCGCTGCGTTCCGCCGTGAAGCGTGCCGACCCTGGGCGCTCGGTGCCCTCGGGCTATGGCGGCAAGGCGGAAGTGCCGCTGCGCGATGCGACGCATCACGCCGAAGCAGCCTAAGATCGGCGGTAGCGTCGCTGTCTCGTTCACGCTCGTAAATCAGAGCCGCAAGCGTTCCAGCGCGTCATGGCGGACCTCGTGGTGCACTTCGTGAAGGCACGCGGCACGGGCGCGAAAACCTTCAAGCTCAAGGCGCTCGAGTTCCGCCGCGGGCGTCGGTCAAATTGAGCAAGAAAATCGGTCTGAAACAACTCGACGACCCGCAAGCACTATCCGGGAGTTCACCCGGTCGAAGCCCTGCTCAATGGGGCGTACGAAAACTCGGATCGTTTTCACTGCGCGTTGAGACGACGCGGGTCAGCGGCGAATTGCGATCGGCGCGGCTGAGCTCAGCGAGCAGATAGCCGCGCATCCTGGCGGCGATTTCCGCGGTGGGTGCGGACTGGACGCCGCGAATGTGCGGCGGCAGATGGGCAGCCGAATTCTCCGGCGCCCCAAAAATGTCGTGATCGAACCAGTCACGCGCCAGATCGCGCGGTGCTGCGGCGACAAGCGAACGTACGGCGAGCATCGCGTGACCAGCGCTTCGAACGGAGATCCCATCCAGCGCGGCGTGTTCCGCCCACCAGTAATTCACCAGCACGTTGAAGCCTGCCAGCGTTTCGACGTGGTGCCACCACAGTGGCGAATGTATATGGCGTCGCCGGTTCGAGCCTGCAACCTGCGCGTGCGTCAACGCCTCGCGAAACTGTGGATAGCGCCTCCGAAATCCGGCGCATCGAGCCTCACCATGCTGACCGGCGTGCCGGCGAGCGTGAACTGAGCAGGCCGACGCGCACAGGTTCGTGACTTGCGACCGGGGGGAACATGGTGAGCGGCGCCGACCGGCGACCACGGCAGGCGATATTGCTGGTCAGGTCGTGGTGGGTCTGCACCGTGACGCGGTTGCTGACCCAGTTCGCGCGCCGATTGATTCCGGAAGGATGCCAAATGCACGCCCCGCAACGCGAAGTCCGGGCATGCCTCCTCGACGGAGGCCTGGATGTAGATCGATGGCGGTTGTGCATCGTCGACGATCCTGAGGAGTTCACGCAGCGATTCTGACCAGCGTGCCCGGCGACGTCTGAAATTGAAACCGGTCATGGCGTCGTCGGCTAGAAGAATCGCCCGCCGATCTTCGGATCCCGCGTGCGTGCTGGCCGAGGAGCCAATGTCGAGTCAGCCGGGAGGTACGATCACGACTATGGCGCGGCGACGCTCCAGGCCCGCGCGCACCGCCGGCCAGTCACCGACCAGTCCTCGAAAGCACCGCGGGCTGGTTGAGCGACGGACGATCTGCTCGCTGAAAACCACGCAGCGGTGACGTCGCGCCATTCGCGCATCGGATGATAGGTTGCATCCGGCCTGCTTACCACCGGCAGGCCACCGGACGTCAAACCATTGCCTCCTAGCTGCTGGAAGCGCGACGAGAGCCTTCATGTACGCCTGCCGCGAATGTGTCCCGGAGACGCGGGGGTCGAGTTTTCCCGTATGCCGGCGCCGCTGCGGCGGCAGATGCCGCAACCAGATCGCCACTGGATCTCGAACACGCTCCCGGTGATGTTCAGAATACCTTCTGCCAGATGGCGCGCTTGTGAGGCGGGCAGGGAGTGCAATGGACATGATCGCGGCGTGAAACAACGCTCCTCGAAGGGTAGAGCCGTTCCGTGGCGGCGTGTCATCCCACCGAGTAGTTCACCATCGCGCTGAAGGAGTCGCGCACCTCGACGTGATGCCACCACATGTACGGAATGAACAGCGGCGTCTCCCGGCTCGAGATCCGAACCGTGCCGCGGCCAGTGCGTGCGGAATCTGGTAGCGTATGATCCGGTTGATCGAGCCGCACCATGCTGATGGGTTGTCCGGCCAGCGTGATCCAGCGGCCCGACATACAGATGTTCGCTATTTGTTCGGGTGGGAACAGCGTGAAGCTTCCGGCGCCCGCACCGACGGCGCACATGAGGTTGTGCGAGAGATCGTAATGCGTCTGCACGCCATGCGGTTGCCAGCCACAGCCGCGGACCGCGGCGGGGTCGAGCAGGTCGAGTACGTTGTCGCGCGAAGCCGGGCAGGCTCGGCCGGCAGCGGCGTTCGCGCCCGTACAACTGGCCGGAGCCGCGGGTCATTTCCGAGCAGCTCGCAGCAACCGATCGAGCGAGCGATGATCCGCTGCCTGGAGCGCCGCTCGAAGTTGCAGGCCGGAAGCTCGGTCGTTGCAGAAGAAGCGGCCGCCGATCGAAAGGCGTCGCCGCGCATGGTATCGCCGACGCGCCGATGTCGAGGCCGCGCAGGTAGTTGCCATCGCGGCGCGTGATTCCCGTCCGGCAGCCACCGCGGGCCACAGGCGCCGCGCTCGCGGATCAGGGCCGGCTGGTTCGCGGAAAGATCTGGTCGCGAAGCATGGGCGCGGAGACATCCGCGCGCATTCGCGCACGGCGCTGAGCTCGGTCAGCCGACATTGAAGGAGATCTACCGTCTGCCCTTCAGGCGCAAGACAATTTGGATCTTTTTAAATCAGCGTCGCGCTGGACCAGTCGGGACGACGCGCGATCGCCGTACATGCTCACTTCGTTGCGCCGGTAGTCGATGACCAGGCGGTCGAGCACGCCGAGCATGTCCATGCCGATGAGCATGCGCCGGTTCCTGGTCGAGCCCCACAGCTTGAACACGTGGAAGTCGGCGAAGATCACTTCGAGATTGGTGAGCGTCATGTCGCCGATGCGTGGCTTCCTTGATTTCCTGCACGTCGCCGTCGGCGATGTCGGGCGTGGCGCCGTGCACCACGGCGCGACGACCGGTCGCGCTTCTTGCTGGCCCTTGTTCATGGCGTTCTGCAGCGCGAGGTTGCCGAGCGTGCGCTCGGCGCCGGTGTCGATGACGGCCTTGGCGCTGATGCGCCGGCCGACGCGCACGTCGACGATCATGAGGCCGTTGACGTTTCGCGTCGGCGCGCGCGGTCACCATGCTGTAGTGAGGCCGCTTGCCGTTGGACTCGAGCACGCTCACGCGGTCGCGCTTGAAGTCGACGTCGATGCGCTGATCCTGGAAACCGGCGACGCCGAGGATGCCGTCGGCGTTGCCCATGATGGACGTGAAGATGACCGGCAGGTCCTGCTTCTCGAACCTGCAGCGCGCCGATCTCGATGCTGTCGACGGCGACCGTGGGCACTTCGGCGGCGCCGGTGACGCCGTTGAGCATGACGTTGCGGCCCACCGAATGCTTGAGGTCCGAGCGCTCGCGCGAGATGCGGCGCGAGCGTCGAGCGGCTGGCGCCGGTGTCGATCACGAAACGAAACGGGCCCTTGCCGTTCACCATGACGTGCGTCATCACGCGGCCGATGCGATCGAGGCGCGTGGGCGCGGCAAACAAGGGTTCGGGATCGGCGAGTGCGCCCGACAGATCTTCGGGCGTGCCGGGAGCGCGCGCCGGAATGTTGGGTTCGGCGAACAGCGCTCGCGTGAACAGACGCCACCGCCGAGCGCGAGCAGCGCCTGCAGGGCCATGCGACGGCTTGTCGGCGAATCCCTCATGCGCAAACAACGCTACGCCTGATTCGGCGTGAAGGAAACACCGCTGCGCCAAAACGTGCGCGCCGCACGGTGCGCTGTCCCATTTACGGCACAGCGTGCGTATCATGGAATCGAGGGGTCCGGCAGCGCGTGAAACGCATTACGTAACGACTCGCCCCAGCCGTCGCGGATGACTTTGAAATAGGCGTCGTCCGGGCCGATGCTCCGATGCAACGAAATCTGCGAGCGCATCGCGGCGCACGATGGCGAGGTCGAGCGGCATGCCCACCGACAGGTTCGAGCGGATGGTGGAGTCCATGGAAATGAGCGCGCACTTGGCGACCGCGGCGCAGCGGCGTATCGGCCTTGACCACGCGATCGATGATGGGCTTGCCGTACTTGGATTCGCCGATCTGGAAATAGCGCGTGTCCGCGGTGGTCTCGATGAAGTTGCCGGCGGAATACACGTGGAACAGGCGCGGTGCCTCGCCGCCGATCTGGCCGCCGATGATGAACGTGGGGTTGAACTCGATGCCGTGTTCCTTGAGCGGCTCGGCATCGCGGTGGAATACGTCGCGCACCGCGTCGCCCACCAGCCGCGCCGCGTCGGCCATGGTGCGCGTCGTGAGCAGGCTGGCCTTGGCGCTGGTGACGCGCTCGCGCAGCAGCCCGGTGACCGACTGGCTGACGGCAAGGTTGCCGGCGGACAGCAACACGATGACGCGCTCGCCCGGCATCTCGAAGAAAGTCATCTTGCGGAAAGTGCTGACGTGGTCGACGCCGGCGTTGGTGCGCGAGTCAGACAGGAACACCAGGCCTTCATCGACCTGGACGCCGACGCAGTACGTCATCGAGGATCTCCTGGGCGACGCCATCAGTTAGTTCGTTTGATAGGCGTTGCCGCCGAGGTCATTCATGGTCGCCGAGTCGAAGCGGCGGCCGATCCCGGTGAACGTGGAGCGCGCCACGTAGATTTCGGCGCCCTCGGAGGCTTCGTACGAACCGCGCGTGCCGCCGATGGTGCTGTTGACGATGTGCACGCGCGCCTGGCGCGCGATGATGCCGACGCCGCCGGCGCGGATGCGCGCGTTGCTGATGTAGAGGTCGCAGCCCTTCTCGGCGATGACGGCGTCGCCCGTGAACTCGATGGTCTCGCCATCGATGCGCATGAGGCGGTCGCCCTGGCAGACGATGGGATCGGTGCGTCGCTCGACGTTGGCGACGCCTGGCGTTCGCGCGTCTGCGCGCGCGGCTTCGCGCGTGATGCGTACCGGGCCTTCGAGCGTGGCGGCCGCCGGCGTGGCGTCGTCGCCGCGCGTGATGCTGTAGCCCGGGCCTTCGGCGAGTGACCTGGCCGGGCGCCGCGCTCCGACCTGGCACCGTCTCGGTAGTTTGGCCTGCGCCGAGCGTGCGTCGGACTCGGCGCGCGGCCGGCGTTTCGACCGGCTCGGCGACCGGCTCGGCGGCGCGGTCGCCGGCTGCGCGACCAGCCTTCGCAGGCTGTCGGCGCCGGCGATGAGATCTTCGAGGCGCAGCGTCTGCGATCGGTGCCGGTGGCGGTGTCGCGCACCGTGAACACGCCCGGCGGATTCGTCGGTGGCGACGATTTCGTAGGCGGGATTGCGCGCCAGCGCGGCCTTGGCCCAGTCGATTTCGCGCACGCGTTTCCTGTTTGGCGCAGGCGCTGCGAGCACCAAACCACCGGCGGCGACGATCAGTGACAGACGCGGATTTTCATGGACGGAATCGTAGGCCGCTTGCACGGCATCTGCAAGGGTAGCACTGGTATTTCTGGTAGAGTCTCGCGCCGGTGACACCGCAACTCGCCGCCTACTGTGAGCAGCAACTGACACGCGTCCGTGAATCGGGCGCGCTCGCGATGTTCGAGGCGGCGGCGCCCGAACTGCGCGACGCGTTGCCGCGCGTGCTCGCCGCCAGCGACTTCGTCTGCGACCGCGCTGGGGCGCGATCGCCGGCGAACTGGCCCTGTCCAGATGGCTGATCGACGAGGCGGCGCTCGCGCGGCGTCTGGCGCGCGGCGAGATGGCGCAGCGCCTCAGGCGGCGGTGGCCGGCGAGCCGGACCTGGCCGGATTCATGGCGGCGCTGCGCCGCCAGCGGGAACGCGAGATGGTGCGCATCGCCTGGCGCGACCTTGCGGGCTGGGCCGTCGCTGGCCGAGACGCTGGCGGACACCAGCGCGTTTGCCGATGCGGCCATCGAGGCGGCGGTGGAATACGCCAGCCAGGATCTGGCGCGCACCTACGGCGAGCCGCGCAGCGCGGCGGGTGAGCGCAGCCGCTTCATCGTGCTCGGCATGGGCAAGCTCGGCGGCGGCGAGCTCAATTTCTCCTCCGACATCGATCTGATCTTCGTGTTTCCCGACAAGGGCACGACCGCCGGTGCGCGCTGCATCGACAACGAGGATTTCTTCACGCGCCTCGGACGGCTGGTGATCCGGCTGCTGGGCGAGCGCACCGCCGAGGGCAGCGTGTTCCGCGTCGACATGCGGCTGCGGCCCTTCGGCGACAGCGGGCCGCTGACGGCGAGCGGCGATGTTCCTCGACAACTACCTGCAGACCCACGGCCGCGACTGGGAGCGCTACGCCTGGATCAAGGCGCGCGCCATCACCGGCATCGACGGCCTACAAGCTCGATCCACGCCGAAAGCGTGCGGCCATTCGTCTATCGCCGTTACCTCGACTTCGGCGTGTTCGAAGCGCTGCGCGAGATGAAGGCGCTGATCGAGAAGGAGGTCGCGCGCCGCGACCTCGCCGAGCACGTGAAGCTCGGGCCCGGCGGCATCCGCGAAATCGAATTCATCGTGCAGGCGTTCCAGCTCATTCGCGGCGGGCAGGACCGGCGCATGCAGACGCCGTCGCTGCTGGCGGTCTTGCCGCAGCTCGCCGGCGGCAAGCTGCTGCCGGCGCGCGTCGCGCAGGAACTCGAGGCGGCCTATCGTGTTCCTGCGCCGCCTCGAGAATCGCCTGCAGATGCTGGCCGATGCAGCCAGGCGCACACCATTCCCGACGGACGCGCTCGACGCGCGAGCGTATCGCGCTCGCCATGGGCATTCGACGACTGGGACAGCCTGCGGCGCCGAGCTCGACCTGCATCGCGCGCGGCGTCACGCGCGCATTCCAGGAAGTCATGTTCGCGCGCAACGAGGCCGCGCCGACCGAGATGCCGGGCGTCAATGGCATCGTCGACGCCTGGGTGCGCGGTGCCGAAGGGCCGCAGCTCGCCGCGCGCGCTCGAAGCGCGCGGCTTCACGCGATCGCGGCCGAGGCCGCCGCGCTGCTCACGAGTTTCGCGGCAGCGGCACGCATGCGCCGGCTCGACGCGCCGGGCCGCGCGCGGCTCGATACGCTGATGCCGCGGCTGTTGGCGGCCATCGCCGATCTGCCGCATGGCGGAGTCGCCGCAGGTCGACGTGCTGCGGCGCGATCCTGCGCGTGCTCGAGGCCATCGGTTCGCGCTCGGCGTACTTCGCGCTGCTCAACGAAAACGCGCAGGTGCGGCGCAAGCTGGTGGAGCTCGCCGCGCGCGGCGAATTCCTCGCGGCGCAGATCGCCTCGCATCCGTTGCTGCTCGACGAGTTGCTGGACGAAGCGCCGGCGGGCTGCCGGCGCCGCGCGCCGAGCTCGAAGCCGAAGTGAGCGCGCGGCTCGCGCACCTGGCCGAGGACGAGCCCGAGCGGCAGGTGGAAGTGCTGCGGCAGTTCCAGCGCGCGGCGATTTTCCGCGTGGCCATGGCCGATCTCACCGGCAAGATTCCGCTGATGCGCGTCAGCGACTACCTCACGGAGATCGCCGAGATCATCGTCGAGCAGGCCATGCGGCTCGCCTGGGCGCAGATGACCGCGCAGTTCGGCGTACCCGCAGACGAACCGGCGCGACGGACCCGGGCGCCGCGCCGTCAAGATCTGCGCCGTGGGTTACGGGAAGTTAGGCGGCAACGAGCTCGGCTACGCCTCGGACCTCGACCTGGTGTTCCTGCACGATGCGGGCGCCGAGCATGCCGAGACCGATGCCGCGAAGCCGGTCGACAACCAGGTGTTCTTCATCCGCTTCGCGCAGCGCGCGCATGCACCTGCTCACCATGCATTCGGCGGCCGGGCGGCTCTACGAAGTCGACGTGCGGCTGCGGCCCTCCGGGCAAGGGCGGCATGTTGATCACGCGCGTCGGCGCGTTCGCCGAGTACCAGGAGAAGGAAGCCTGGACCTGGGAGCACCAGGCGCTGCTGCATGCGCGCGCGTGGCGGGCGATCGCGCGCTGCGCGCCGAGTTCGAGCGCGTGCGCGTCGATGTGCTCGATGCGCTGCGTGCGGCGCGACACGCTGCGCGCCGAGGTGCGGAACATGCGTGAGCGCATGCGCAAGGAACTGTCGAACGCGCGGCCGGAGTCCGGCAAGTTCGACATCAAGCAGGACGCCGGCGGCACCGCCGACATCGAGTTCCTGGCGCAGTACTGGGCGCTGCTGCACGCCGGCACGCATCCGCCGGTGGTGATGTTTGCCGACACCATCCGGCAGCTCGAATCCGTGGCTTCCGCGGACCTGGTGCCGCAGGAGACCGTGGACGTGCTCACGCATGCCTATCGAAAGTATCGCGAGCGCGCCCATCACCTGTCGCTCGAGCAGGCGGAAGCCGTTGTGCCGGCGGAGGAATTCGCCGACGACCGCGCGGCGGTGACCGCCATCTGGAACGCGACGATGGGCGAGACTGCGAGCGCCATCGCCTATAATCCGCGCCCATGCCAGCCACCAAACCGCTCATCCAGCCCAACGCGCAGAACGAATACAAAGTGGACGCGAGCGATCTGCCGCTCGCGTGCCCGATGCCGGAGATGTATCTCTGGAACTCGCACCCGCGCGTCTATCTGCCGATCGAGCAGACCGGCTGGGCGAAGTGCCCGTACTGCGGCGCCGAGTACAGTCTCCAGGCTGACGCCCACGTCCGAACGCCGTCGAAGCGACGGCGTCCGGAATCAACCGAAGGGTTTGTCGAGCGACGGCGGCGGCGTGGAGAACCAGATCGGCTTCTCCGCGCCCATGTGGAAGCAATCCTCGAGCCGGATGCCGAACTTGCCGGGTAGATAGATTCCCGGCTCGTTCGAGAAACACATGCCGGGCGCGAGCGGCGTCGTCTCGCCGTGCACCAGGTTGACGGGCTCGTGGCCGTCGAGGCCGATGCCGTGGCCGGTGCGATGCGAGAGTGCCGGGCAGTTTGTAGCCCGGGCCGTAGCCCCACTTCACGTACTGCGCGCGCACGGCGTCGTCGACGCTGCCCGCGGGCACGCCGACGCGCGCGGTTTCGATCGCGATCTGCTGGCCGTCGCGCATCTGCTGCCACACCTTGCGCTGCTCGGCCGTGGCCTCGCCGAACACGAAGGTGCGCGAGATGTCGGATTGATAGCCCTCGACCGTGCAGCCGCAGTCCATGAGCACCACTTCGCCGTCGCGCACCGCCTGCGGTTGTCCGGAGCCGTGTGGATAGGCGCTGGCTTCGCCCAGCAGGATCAGCGCGAATTCGGGCGTGGCGCCGAGCGCCGCGTGCGCCGCGTCCATCATCGCGCCGATGTCTTTCGGCGTCATGCCGCGCCTCGATGCGCGGCGCGGTGTGCCGATAGGCGGCGATGGTGATGTCGGCGGCCTTCTGCATGAGCGCGAGCTCGGCGGGCGACTTGATCATGCGGCAGCCGCGCACCACGGGCGCGCCGTTCACGGATTTCCACGCGCGGCATCGCGCGCCGCAGGCCGTCGACCGCGAAGAAGCGCACGGTCTCTTCGACGCGCGACCGGGCCCTGACACTTTCGGTCGCGCAGGATGCCGGCGACCGTGGCGAGCGGATCTTCGTCCTCGTTCCACACGCGCACTTCGGCCGGGACCTCGCAGGCTTTCGCGCACCGACGGTTCTTCGAAATGCGGCGTGACGATGGCGATGTCGCCCTCGCGCGGGCAGCACGGCGGCGGTGAGGCGTTCGCTGCGCCACCACTGCACGCCGGTGAAATACACCAGCGATGCGCCGGGCTCGATGAGCAGCGCGCCGATGCCGTGCTTGCCCATGAGCGCGCGCGCCTTGTCGATGCGCGCGAGGTATTCGGCGCGGCCGATCGGCTTGACGTCGCCGGTCATGGACTTGAGGCCGCCGCCGCGTCCGCGGCGAACAGGCGGCTGGGGCGCGAGCGCGGCCAGTGCGCCGCAGTGGCACGCCGCCATCGATCAGCAACTTCGCGTACTCTTCCATGCTCACCCTCGGCTTGTAGGGCTTGTACGACTTCTCTTCGACGATGCTCGAGCCTAACAAGGTGTTGATGCGCTTCTTGATCGCGGCGCGTTCGTCGTTGGTGATGTACACGGCGCGCGCCAGCTCGATGAATCTCTCGCCGAAGCGGCCGGCGCGTTCTTCGTCGCGGATGTCGTCTTCGATGACCCACAGCGCTTCGTTGACGCGCGTGAGGTTGGCTTCTTCGGGGCCCAGATCGACGGCAGCGGCGCCGGAGTCTTTCCAGGTCTTCTCGAGCAGCGCGAGTTCGTGTTTGACGTTGGCGACCTTCGCGGCGTCGCTCATGCGCGCGGCCTTGATGCGCAGGATGGTGATCTTGTCGAGCATCTCGCCGGGGCTGACGGGAACCAGGATGTCTTTCATGGTTGGCTTCTTGCAAGGCTAGCAGCTCATCGAGCTTGTCGCAGACGGCCGGCGTCTCGATGAGTTCCATGACGCCAGGCAGTTCGATCTTGCGCGTCCACGGCAGCTCGGCGGCGGGCTTGCCGAGGAATTTTCGTGCGGCGGCGTCGTAGGCATCCACGCACCAGCGCCGCGACAGGTACGGTCCGCTGCGCGCGGGATTGGTCGCGGCGTACAGGCCGATGACCGGAGTGTTCGACCATGGTCGCCATGTGCGCGGGCCCGGAGTCCGGTGTCAGCAGCACGCGTGGCGCGCGCCAATAACGCCAGCAGCTGCGGCAGGGTGTCCTTGCCGACCTGGTCGATGAGCGGCACGCGTCACGTGCCTGGCAATCGCCGCCGCCATTTCGCGTTCGATGGCTGGCCGGGCCACCGCACAGGATCACGCTGCATGCCGTGTTTTCGCACCGCGTGCTCGGCCACCGCGGCATAACGCTCCGGCAGCCAGTTGCGCGCGCGATGACTGGAGCACGCGCTGATCACCAGCGTCGCGCTGCGTAGGCGGGGATCAGTTGCGCGGCGTAGGCGAGGGCGCGTCGGCGGCAGCGGAATGTCCCAGCGCGGTGGCTGGCGCGCGATGCCCAGCGCGTCGGCGAACCCCGAGAAACTGTCCAGCACGTGCTCGCGCTGTGCGCGGCGCGATGCGCCGATTGGTGAACAACCACTGCAGCTCGCGCGCGCGGTCCTTGTCGAATCCCAGCTTGATAGGCGCAGGAATGCAGGCGGCGGCGGCGCTGGCGCGGATCGACAGCTGCAGGTGCAGCAGCAGATCGAACGCGCCGCGACGCTAGCATCTCGGTTCGCAGCCGGCTGAACGCGGACAGGCCGGCGCCCTTGTCCACGGTGATAAGCTCCACATCCGGAATGAGGCTCATCAACTTCGCTTCGAGTTTGCCGATCACCCAGGTGAAGCGCGTGCGCGGCCATGCATCCTGCAGCGTGCGCAACAGCGGCACCACGTGGCAGGTATCGCCGATGGCCGACAGACGCAGCAGGCAGACTTTTTCCGGTGCATCCATGGAATTGAGTGAATGAAGCGCCACTGGCCGGTGGGAGCAGAAGTCGAGCGAAGCCGCCTTCGAGGGCGGCCGGATGCTATACGACACCCAACGCACGAGCAATTTCTCGCCGGAGTTCTTCGAGCCGGAATACTGGCGCAAACACGATGCCATCGAGGGCACGCGCGCTGGGCCGCGGCACCACGTGGTTCATCCGCACCGGCGACAGCAGCTTCGTGCTGCGTCACTACCGCCGCGGCGGGCTGATGGCAAAAATTTCCAAGGACAGAGTACTGGTGGCACGGCGAATCGGAGACGCGCGCCTTCGCCGAGTGGTACCTCACCTATCACCTGCATCGCGCGGGCTTGCCGGTGCCCACGCCCATCGCGGCGCGTTACCGGCGCCAGGGCCTGTTCTACCGCGCCGACCTCATCACCCAGCGCATCGAGAACAGCGAGCCGCTGGCGGCGCGGCTGCTGCAAGGCCCGCTGCCGCTCACGCAGTGGATCGCCGTCGGGCCGCTGCATCCGGCGCTTCCACGACGCCGGCGTGTGTCACGCGGATCTCAACGCGCACAACATCCTGCTGACGCCCGCAGCAGGTGTACCTCATCGACTTCGATCGCGGCGACGCTGCGCAAGCGCGGCTGGTGGGCGGACACGACGCTGGTGCGGCTGTATCGCTCGCTCGAGAAGGTGACGCTGCTCGCCGCGCCGGAAAGTTTCACCGACGAGGACTGGCACTCGCTGCTGGCCGGTTATCGCGAGTCCGCGGGTCTGCCGCAAGCCTCGATCGACCTGAAGCTCAGCGTGCGCTTCATCTACATCTGCATCGCCTATCTGATCTCGCCGCTGTGGATCGGCGCGCTGGCGCTGCGCGGCTTTCGCGATCGCAGCCACTGGCGGGGCTTCTCGCAGCGATTCGGCTTCGGGCCGAAGGTGCCGACCAGCGCAGCATCTGGGTGCACGCGGTGTCGGTGGGCGAAGTGCAGGCGTCAGTGCCGCTCGTCGAAGCGCTGCTGCAAGCGCTTCCCGACAGTCCCGCTGGTGCTGACCACGGTCACCCCACCGGGCGCGCACGCGCCGCAGGCGCTGTTCGGAACACGCGTCGATGTGCGCTACGTGCCCATCGATCTGCCGGGTTCGGTGCGGCGCTTCTTCCAGCGCGTGCAGCCGCGGCTCGCGGTCATCCTCGAGACCGAGATCTGGCCGAATCTCTATCACCGTTGCGGACGTCTCGGCGTGCCGCTGGTGCTGGCCAGCGCGCGCATCTCGCCGCGCTCGGTGAACGAGTTATCGGCGGCTGGTCGGCCTGTTTCGCGAGACGCTCTCGCACGGCATCTTCATCGCCGCGCAGAGCGCGCGAAGACGCGGAGCGTTTCGTGTCGATCGGCGCGAATCCCGCGCGCACGCACGTGGTCGGGCAACATCAAGTTCGACTTCGGCTATCCGCCCGACATCGAGGCGCGCGGCCACGAGCTGCGCCGCTTGCTCGGCGTGCATCGGCCGGTGTGGGTGGCGGGCAGCACGCACGCGAAGGAAGAAGACGTGCTGCTCGCCGCGCATCGCGCTGATGCGCGAGCGCTTCTCCAACGCGCTGCTGGTGCTGGTGCCGCGGCATCCGCCGCGCTTCGCCGAAGTGGCCGCGTCGCTGCAGGCGACCGGGCGTGCCGTTCGTGACGCGCACCAGCAGGAGCGCGTGATCCGTCCGAACACGCAGGTGTTCCTCGCTGGATACGCTCGGCGAACTGCCGCCGTTCTATGCCGCCGGCGACGTGGCGTTCGTGGGCGGCAGCCTGGTGCCCATCGGCGGCCACAATCTGCTCGAGCCCGCGGCGCTGAGCCTGCCGATCGTGGCGGGGCCGCACAACTTCAATTCCGCGGATATCGCGCGAATGCTGGTCGAGCGTGGCGCGGTGCGCATCGTGCACGACGCGGCGCAGCTGGCGGCGGTCGTGGGCGACTTGTTGACCGATCCCGCCGCTCGCGCCGCGATGGGTGCGAGCGGCAGGAAAGCGGTGGACGACAACCGCGGCGCTGTTGCGCGCCTGATGCAGTTTCTCGAACCGCTGCTGCCGTAGCTACTGAGGCTAGGCGGCGTCGGCGCGGCGGCGCCGGTGACCGGAGCGGTGCCGGCGGCGGCGGCGTCTCCAGCCAGCGAGTTCACGTCTTCGAGCGCCTTGCGGTCGAGGAGGCCCGCGGCCTGCTTCAGGCGCAGCACGTTGAGCATGTAGTCGTAACGGCTGCGCGAGTAGTTCGTATAGCGCCTGACCAGCGTGCTGGCGCGCGGCCAGCACGTCGATCGCGGTGCGCGTGCCCACGTCATAGCCGGCTTCGGTGGCGCTTGCAGCGCGGTGCGGCTCGGACTCCAGCGCCTGCTTGAGCGCCTGCGACGCGCGAGATTTCCGACATGACGCCGAGATAGGCGTCGCGCGCGGTGCGCTCGGTTTCGCGCGACACGCGCTCGACGCGCTGCTTGGCCGGCCTGCCAGCGGTACGACGACTGCTTCACGCGCGAGTGCGTGCCGCCGCTCGACCAGATGGGCACCGTGACCTGCAGGCTGATGGACTTGTCGGTGTCGGTATCCGAGCTGAGCGGCGCGAGCCACCGTCGAACCGCCGGGGATCGGTCGGAAGTCTTCGATGTCGTCGCTTTCGCTGTGCGACTTGCCGACCACCAGGTCGACGGTGCGGCAGGTGACCGCCGAACGCGGTGCGCACGTCATCGCGCGCGATTTCCGCGCCGAGGCGGCTCGAGGTCAGCGCGAGGTTCTGCTCCATCGACGCTTCGACCCACTTCTGCGGATCGGCGGGCTCCGGGATCGGCGAGCGGCATGGTGCCGCGCGGCGTGGCGAGCGCCGCGTACTGCATGTCGGTGATCTCGCGCAGGAACTCCTGCGAGGTGGCGAGCTGCGCGCTTGGCGGCGATCGAGATCCGCGGCGGCGGTGTCGCGCGCGGCGCGCGCTTCCTGCACGTCGGTGATGGCGATGAGGCCGACTTCGAAGCGCTTGTCGGCCTGCTCGAGCTGGCGCGAGATCGCGTCGAGCGACGCCTGCTGGGCCTGCACGTTGTCCGAGCGCGGCGAGCACGTCGAAGTAACGCGTGGACACGCGCAACGCGAGGTCCTGCTGGCGCGACGCCGTAGTCGGCATCCGCCTGCGCGGCGATGCGGCCCGACTGCTTGAGCCCGACGAGGCCTGCCCCAGTTGAAAAGATGGTCTGGCGCAGCTGCGACGTTCCAGCCGGAGGATTCGGAGCAGGACGAACCGTCGTCTGCGCGAACTGCTGCAGGACGCGACGTGCTCGGATCGTTGGGATCGGCGATGACCTGCGCACCGGTGGTGAGCCGGTTGCCCTCGTCTCGGCCCTTGCTGTCAGCTGCCGTTGATCTGCGGCAGGTAAGCAGCCCAGGCCTGCGGCCGCGCTTCGCGCGTGGCCTTGCGCGTGAACTCGGCTTCGCGAACCGGCGGATCGTTGACCACGGCCTGGTCGAAGATCGTGAGCAGGTCTTCGCTCGAAGCGGTGAAGGAGGCCAGGCAACCCAGCCCCAGGGCGAGTAAACGGCGCATTAATAAGAGTCCTCTTTAGTGTTGTAGTTCACTATATCACCTGCCACCGGGGCAAAGGCAATGCAGTCTCAGAACGAACTTAGACGATTCAGTACTGGGGAACGGTTGCATCCACCGCCTCGACTCCAGGCGGATATTCCGCCGGCGAGGTTGGCAACGTTCGTAAATCCTTGGTTCGCCAGAAAATGCGCCACCCGCATGGATCTCCCGCCCGCGTGGCACATGACGATCGTCTCCGCATCGCGCGAAACTCCCCAAGCCGCGCCGGAACCTGGTTCATCGGCACATGTACGACGTCTGGAATGCTGCGCAAGTTGCAGTTCCCAGTCTTCGCGCACGTCCAGGACCAGCGGGTTCTCCCCGCGATCGCGCCGCGCCTTGAGTTCCTCGCACCGAAATCTCGCGGATCATGGATTCGGTCCGCTCAGAACTGAAACGGCTCCGGGGCGCCGCGGCATTTTCGAGCGGGTCGACGGCGGTCTCGAACAAGCCCGTGCTGCTCCAGGCGGTCTCGGCGGTGCGGGTGACCAGCAGTGCTTCCTGCGGCAAGCTCGTCGCCGACCACGACGAAAAGCTTTCCACCCACGGCTAACGCGCGAGCAAAGCGATCGTCGTACAGGGGCAGGGCTCCACATACCGCAATGAGCGCATAGTCCTTGCCCATATCCAAGTTGAAAGTGTCACCCGTGACGACCTCCACCTGTCCGAATCCGGCGCGCTTGAGATTGCGCGCGGCCGCCGCGGCGAGCTCGGCATGAATTTCGATGGCGCGCACGCTGGCGCCCATGGCCGAGAGGCACGCGGGCACGAAGCCCGGTGCCGCAGCCGACCACCAGCGCGCGCATGCCGGGTTGCGCGTCCAGCGCCTGCAGGAGACGTCCGACAATTTTCGGCGCGAGCATGTGCTGGCCGGCGCGCAGCGGGATGTCGGTGTCGGCGAACGCGAGTTCCGCGTAGCGCTCGGGCACGAAAAATTCGCGCGGCGTGCGACGCATGGCGTCGAGCACGCGTTCGTCGAGCACGTCCCACGCGCGTATCTGCTGCGTGATCATCTGGCGCGCGCGAACTCGGTCTGCATGACAATCTCCGTCGACTGGGATGCTACTTATTCTGCCCGAAATGAGCGTTCCGAAGGGCTTCGTTTCGTCGCGGAACCAGTCGTCACATCGCTTATTTTTATGGTTAATGTCGAATGAGGCGTCGACGCGATAGGCTATTCTGCTCGCGGGCACGGATGCCCTGCACAAAACGATGCACTAATAACAACAGGATTACGTTTCGGGATGTCGATTCTTGGGTTGATCTGCGTGCTGCTCGCACTCGTGGCGACGCTGCTCTTCGTGCTGTTCATTTTCCAGCGGCGCGATCTGCGGGCGATCTCCGAGTTGTCGCTCACGGTTCAGCGGGCGCATCAGCGGCGAACGTCTGCCGCAGCGCATCGAAATCGATCCCGAACACGAAGCGCAGCTCGACGTGCAGGCGCTCGGCGTGTCCGATCAACCAGCTGCTGCTGCGCGCGCGCGCACCACGGGTCGCGAGACGATCCGGGCCCAAACTGTTCACCGAGCTCGGCGAGCGCATCCACGAAGCGGTGCTCGTGCATCGCGAAGTGATCCTCTACGCCAACAGCCAGTTCGCGAGCTTCGTCGGCGTCGATCGCGTCGATCTCATCGATCGCCGGCTGTCGGACCTGGTCGCGCCCGGAATACGCCGACCTGGTCGGCCGAGAACCTGCGCCGCCGTCTGGCCGGCGCGCACGGCGCCGAACGCTTCGAAGTGGAGATGGTCGGGCTGCAGGGCCAGGTGAGCCTGCTCGAACTAACTACCGCGCAGATCGACTTCGAGGGTGCGCCGGCGCTGCTGGTGACCGGCGTCGAAGTCATCCCGACGAAGAAGCTGCGCGCGCTCGCCAGCGGCAAGATCGACGAGAAGGAAGCCGCCGCGCGCGCCGCGCATGGTCGCGCCGCCGCTGCCGCCGCCGCCGCCGCCGCGCCGCCGCTGCAGGTGTTCGCCATGCAGTCGCTCGGCCGAGGCCATCGTCACCACCGACATCGAAGGGCGCCTGGTCTACCTGAACCCGGCCGCCGAGAAGCTGCTCGGCGTGAGCCGCGCGCAGGCCGCTCGGCCGGCTGCTCGAGGAAGTCGTCGGGCTGGTCGACCAGAACGACCGCAAGCAGCTCGTCCGACCCGGTCAGGGAAGCGGTCGGCGGCGGCAACGGCAATCCGCACAATTTGAGTCGCCGGGCGGTGCTGCTCGGCAAGGCCTCGGGGAGGAGCGCGCCATCGAGCTCGCCGCATCGCCGTTGCGCGATGAGACGGCGAGCTCGCTGGCGCGGTCATCCTGCTGCACGACGTCACCGAGCTGCGCGGCCTGCATCGGCAGATGTCGTACCAGGCGACGCACGACGCGCTCACGGGCCTCGTGAACCGGCGCGAGTTCGAGCGCCGTCTCGACGAAGCGGCCGAAGCCGCGCGGCGCGGCGAGGCGTCGCACATGTTGTGTTACCTCGACCTCGACCGCTTCAAGATCGTCAACGACACCAGCGGCCACCTGGCCGGCGACAGCATGCTGCGCGAAGTCGCCAAGCTGCTGCGCGAAGCGGTGCGCGATTCGGACACGGTCGCGCGCCTCGGCGGCGACGAGTTCGGCATGCTGCTGGTCGGCTGTCCGCTCGACAAGGCGCGGCAGATCGCCGACGACGTGTGCCGCTCGATCGCCGCGTATCGCTTCGTCTGGCACGACCGCGTGTTCAACATCGGCGTGTCCATCGGCCTCATCGAGATCGGCCGCGAAGCCGGCACGGTCGAGCAGCTGCTCGCCGCCGCGGATTCGGCCTGCTACACCGCGAAGAAAGAAGGCGCGGGCCGCGTGTCGGTGTACTCGGCGCGCGACGAAGCGCTGGCGCGCAGCACCGGCGAGATCGAGTGGCTGCAGAAGCTGCAGTCGGCGCATCAAGGAAGAACGCTTCGCGCTCTACTACCAGCCCATCGTGTCGGCCTACGGCGCCGATACCGACGGTCCGTCGATGGAAGTGCTGCTGCGCATGCTCGACGAAACCGGCGCCGAGATCGCGCCGCTGGAATTCGTGGCGGCCGCCGAGCGCTACCGCCTCATGGCGTCGGTCGACCGATGGGTGGTGCAGACCACGCTCGGCGCGCTGTCGCGCAACGCGTTCCAGCTCGCGCCGCGATCGCAGCGTGGCCATCAACATTTCCGGGCAGACGCTCGGCGACCCGCTGTTCCTCGAGTTCGTGGTCGAGTGCCTCGACCAGCACCGGCGTCGACGCCCGACCAGGTGTGCTTCGAGATCACCGAGAGCGCGGTCATCGGCAACATGGAGTCACGCGCGCCGCTTCGTCGGCGTGCTGCATGGCATGGGCTGCAAGTTCACCATCGACGACTTCGGCTCGGGCGTCGGCTCGTTCTCCAGCCTCAAGAACCTGCCGCTCGACTATCTGAAGCTCGACGGCTCGTTCATGCGCAACCTGGCGCAGGACTCGGTGAGCCAGACCATGGTGACCGCGATGATCAAGCTCGCGCGCACGCTCAATTTCAAGATCATCGCCGAGCAGGTGGAAGACAGCGCCGCGCTCACGTGGCCCGCAAGATGGGCGTGGATTTCGTGCAGGGTTCGTGATCGCGCGGCCGGCAAAGCTCGCGCTCGCGGCGTGAATGAACGGTTTTCAAACTAACTAGATTGTCGATTCGGGGAATTCTGATGTTACACCACCACCACCACCAACAGGTAGCACAAAGCCAGGAAGCGCGCCATGCCGCTTCCAGCAATACGTAACTGAACGTGAAGTACAAC
>ERZ1370068.8103-contig-6983_pt1 | contig 48642 bp, 88 predicted proteins | sample MGYA00561227_ERZ1370068 | MGnify/ENA primary metagenome ERZ1370068 (study PRJEB38410, sample SAMEA6850437) | metagenome | study: Metagenomic assessment of the ecological functions of the soil: analysis of the soil microbiota associated with the... | reverse complement strand
GTATTACTTTGTTCAGTTACGTGTTAGCATCGCGCGCCGCCTGGCGGCATTGTTCATATTCCGGCATCGCCTTAACAATGTGTCCGTTGAGTTGGGCTACTTTAACATCGATTGGCCCATACTGCGTTTCCACCGTAACAATCTTGCGTTCGAGCGCGCGCCGTTCCACCTCGTAGGCGCGAATGCCAAGCGTGGTGGTCTCTGAGAACAGCAATTCGCTAAGCACCGGCCGCTCTTCGCCGCGACAGAGGATGGACAGCAAAATCCCCGGGCGGTTCTTCTTCATCTGCACAGACGTGAAATAGCAGTCCAGGGCGCCGAGTTCAAAGGCGCGCTCCATTACGTGGCCAAGTATCTGCGGCGAGATATCGTCCATGTTCGTCTCAATCATCCAGAGACGTTCATCGGTTGGCGCCAAAGAGTCAGTAGCGTTGATTTGATCTTCGCCGATCAGTACACGCAAAGCGTTTGGAAACTTTTCATACTGTCGCGTGCCCGCGCCGTAGCCGGTCTGCTGTAGGTTCATTTGCGGTATCTGGACCGTACTCAGTGCATACCGTTGTAATTATTGCAGCGCCGGTTGGGGTGACCAGTTCGCCGGCGATGTCAGTCGAATAAAACGGCGCGCCTTTAAGCAACTCCGCGACCGCCGGTGGCGGAACCGGATAGCGGCCGTGTTCCATATCGACCGTGCCGCTACCGACATGAAGCGGCGACGACGCGAAGCGTTCGATACCCAGCAACTCAAAACAGATGGCGGCGCCTACGACGTCGATAATTGCGTCGAGCGCGCCCACCTCGTGAAAGTGGACGTGATCAACTGGTTCGTTGTGCACGCGGGCTTCAGCTTCCGCCAGCCGCGAAAATATTTTCGCCGCGCGATCCTTCACTGCATCAGACAGTCTGCGAGTCGTAAATGATCTTGAGAATATCGGAAAGGTGACGATGCGCAGTGTTCGTGCGCAGTCTGCACCCGAGCGTAGGTCGCGCTTATGCCGGAGCGATCGACGGGCTCCAAATCAATTGCGTAACCCTTCACGTCGAGCAGCGCGAGTTGCTGCTTGAAAGCATCCGGCTCGACACCGGCGGCGATCAAGGCGCCCAGAATCATGTCACCACTGGCGCCCGCGAAGCAGTCGAAGTAAAGAGTCTTCGCTAGAGTATTCTATTTACCATTCACCATGTTACGATTTTACCAATCAGCGGCAAAACCTCACCGGCCTTCCCGGTCAATACTTCATCACAAATGGCCGAGAGCGGGTGTGCGCTCGGGGTTAACTTCACGCAAACGTACGCGCCAGCGGCGCTAGCAATCTCCGGGATACTCGCCGCAGGATAAACCAGTGCCGAGGTGCCGATTACAAAACAAAGTTGGCAGCCGGCCGCGGCCTCCGCAGCAAGCTTCGAACGCGCCAGGCGGCAAGCATCTCGCCAAACAGGACAACGTCCGGACGCAGCCACGCGCCGCAACCGTGGCAGTTATCGAGACGCGGTTCATGCGGGAACTATTTCATAACTTGTCCGGCAGCTGACACAACGTGCCCGCCAGACGCTGCCATGCAGTTCGATCACGTCGCGTGAACCGGCTGCTTGATGCAGACCATCGCACGTTCTGCGTGACTAAGGTGAATTCCGGAAACAGGTCCGCCCAGCGCGCGAGTTCATAATGGGCCGGATTCGGCCGCAGTGACTGCAGCAGTGCTCCGCCGATAATCAAACCATTCCCAGACAGCCGGCAGGTCGCGCTCGACCATCCTCGCCGAGGAAATCACATCGAAAGGCATTCCCTTCCATACGGCAGTATCTCCGCCGCCGCGAAACGTCGGCACGCCTGACTCCGCTGAAACGCCCGCGCCCGTCAGCACTAATACCCGCCTGGCGTGCTCAAACTGGTTGCGCAGATTCTGCCGAAATCAGATCTGTCTGCATGACTTGCATTTTCTTGGATGGTAACAGGCGCGGCTCAGAAGTGTCAAGGAAGAGGTCACGGAATCAGTTTCTGATGAACGGTCAAGCGATTTGCTGGGACCGCGGGCGTCCCGCCCGCAATGAGCGCGAAGCGCGAAAATGCAATCAAGCACGGCAAGCTCTCAAGATCTGCGCCTGCGACGCCGTTGCGGCGGGACGCCCGCGGTCCCAGCAAATCGCTTGACCTGATAGTTCGCGGTAAATTGGCGCCTACGTTATACTCAGCGCTTTTGCAGCAGCCGTGTATGCGAGGACTGGCAAACCGTGACCCTAATCGAGATACAGGATCAATTAAAGCAGGCAGACGCGGCGCCGCTGCGTTTGAGCTTTCGGTGTCGAGCTTGAGCAGGTGGGCGCCGAGTTCCGCCTCGTCCGGACTTGGGTGATCTGGCGTTTCCTGTTTCGTTTGAGTTGGCCAAAACGCATCAAGCAAAGCACTGGGGTGAAGACCGCCGCCGCGCACGATCGCTGAACAACTCAAAGCGAGACTTGAAAACGTCCGCTGAAGTTGCTCGAGTTGAAGTAGCAGGCGCCGGGTTACCTCAATGTGCTTTTGATCGCGCCAAATTGCTCTCGTTGTTCCGCGCCTGAAAGCTTGCGGCGAACGTCGAATACTGCCAGTCCCGATCGGCCGAAAAGATGGTCGAGCACACACCAGTATCAATCCCAACAAAGCGGCGCACATCGGTCACGTACGCAATGCCGTTTTGGGCGACACATTTGTCAAGAGTTCTGCCAGGGCGCTGGTGAACGGGTGGAAGTTCAGAACTACATCGACAACACCGGTGTTCAGGTAGCGGATGTAGTTGTCGGCTTCATGCATATCGACAAACATGAAGCTCGACGGACATCAAAGTGCTCGACAATTCTCTGCCTGCCGGACGTCCGTTTGATTACTACTGTTGGGACCTCTACACGCAGTGGGTTGCACTATCGCGGCGGCGACGCGACTGCCGCGCCCGAATCCTGAGCGCCTGAAACTGCGCACCGACGTCTTGCACGCGCTGGAAGAAGGAAACAACCGCAGTCGCCGACCTCGCCGATTATGTAGCCACGCGAAACGTGGAGTGCATCCTCGACACGATGGAGCGGCTCGGCATCCGGTACGATTTGCTGGCGCGTGAGTCAGACATCCTTGCACCTGCACTTTTGGGATCGCGCGTTTGAGCTGATGAAGAGCGCCGGGGTCATCCGTCTGGAGACTCCAGGGAAACATGCCGGCTGCTGGGTGATGCCGTTTGAATCGCACACCGGAACCGACGAACACGAGTCAGACAAGATCATTGTGCGTTCGAACGGTACCGTCACCTATACCGGCAAGGACATCGCCTATCAACTATGGAAACTGGGACAGGCTCGGCCTCGACTTCAACTACAAGCCATTTCGCTCATACGCAGATGGGCAGGTAGCCTGGGTGACCACGACCGAGCCAAACGCTAAGAGTTTGCCCGAGGTGCCGCGACCTAATTTCGGCGGCGGAGTTAAGGTCTATAACGTGATTGATTCGCGGCAGGCATACCCGCAGGAGATTGTCGCGCGCGGGTAGCGGCGGTGGTTCCGGAAGTGGGCGCGGAGCGCCAGCGTCCACTTTGGCTACGAGATGGTCGCGCTTTCGCCCGCCGCTTGCGCAGGAATTAGGGATCGAGTTGAGCGAGGAAGATCGCGCGCGGCCCTTCATCGAGATGAGTGGACGCAAAGGCCTGGGCGTGAAGGCCGACGATCTAATCGATCGCCTCGAAGCCGATGCGCTGCGCGAAGTTTCTACGCGACATCCCGAGCTTTCAACTGAAGAACAGAGCGCGACCGCGCATGAGATCGCGGTCGGGGGCGTTGCGCTATTTCCTGTGAAGTTTACGCGCAACTCGGTTATCGCTTTCGACTTCAAGGACGCGCTTTCGTTTGAAGGTGAGACCGGACCTTATTGCCAGTATGCGGCGGTGCGTGCCAATTCGATCTTTCGCAAGCTGGACGCTGATGCGGTCGCCAGGGCCGAAGAGCTGCTCGCGAGCGCTGCGGCTGCGTCCGAGCGGCAGCTCAAAGGTTTCTGACGTGTTCGCTGATGAGGCGGGGAACTGAGATCTGGTCGCTGGTGATGCTCGCGGAAAGGCTCGACGGATGATCGCGCAGTGTGCGGCCTCGGCCGAGCCCGCGAATCTTGCCAAGTACAACGTTCACACTCAGCGCGGGCGCTTCAATCTTTTCTATCACCGGCATCGAATTATCGCGAAGAAGATCGCATTCAAACGTGCGGTATTGATCGTCGCTGCCAATATCGCGCGGCGACGATTGACGGCGGCGCTGCGCGAACGCTCGGGATCGCGGTGCCCGAGCGAATGTAGGACAGGCATTCGTCAGTCCGCGCTCGCGAACGATTTGAAAGTAGCCCAGCGATTCATCACTGGGCCCGACAGCGTCAAGTCGGAAGCAGAAGCTGACGGAGCACAGCGCTCCGGTTAGTCGTTCAGCCGTCCGCTTCACGACTACGTCATCCATCTTACCCCAGCAGTGAACTGCTGGCGCTATCATCCGTCCGACTTTGCGGACTAGTAAACAGCGCTTTTTGCGCAAAGGCGGCATAAGACTTCGAAGCTGTACTTTTCGTAAAAGCAGAGAGAGTATAAAGACAGTGTCATGTTAATCGTAATGAAAGCTGACGCGACGGAAGAGCCAGGTCAAAGCCGTTCGTGCGCGTTATTGAAGAGCTTGGTTATCGCGGCCATCCGATGCCCGGCGCGTCGAGGACGGCCATCGGCATCACTGGTAATCCGGGCGCCGTCGACCCGTCGGCATTTTGAGAACCTGCCTGGCGTTTCCGAAGCAGTCCGCGTTAGCAAGCCTTACAAACTCGTCACCCTGGATCTTCGTTCCGAGGAAGACCGTCGTGCACGGTTGGGGAGGCGACGATCGGTGGCGAAGAGTTGGCAATCATCGCCGGCCCGTGCGCCATCGAGAGCCGCGATCAAGCGTTTGTGGTGGCCGAAGCCGTTTGGCGAAGCGGCGCGAAGTTTTTCCGCGGTGGCGCTTTCAAACCCAGGCACTCTCCTTACGCGTTTCAGGGCCTCGGCGAAGACGGATTGAAGATACTCGAGGACATCCGTGAAAAGTACGGACTGAAAATCGTTACCGAAGCTTTAGACGAAGCGGGCGTTGATCTCGTCGAACGCTATGCCGACGTAATCCAGATTGGCGCGCGCAGCATGCAGAACTTTACGCTCCTGCGCCGCGTCGGGCAAATCACGTCTGCCGGTGCTGTCTGAAGCGTGGCCTGTCGGCGACGCTTGACGAATGGCTACTGGCGGCGGAGTACATCATGGCGGAAGGCAATTATCAGATCGTTCTCTGCGAACGAGGCATTCGCACCTTCGCGCAACACACTCGGAACACGCTCGATCTTTCGGCGGTCCCGGCGGTGCGTCGGATTTCGCATCTGCCGGTCATCGTCGATCCGTCACATGGCACAGGAAAAACTATATGGTCACGCCACTGGCGCGCGCCGGGGTTGCGGTTGGCTCGGATGGTTTGATTATCGGAGTTCACGATCAACCCGATCGCGCGCTCTGTGATGGGGCGCAAGCGCTAACGCTGGTGCAGTATCAGCAACTGGTGAACGAGGTACGCGCGCGATTCATGAGGTAATTGCGCCGGCGCCCGTCAGTTAAAAAGTTTCAAGTTCCAAGTTTCAAGTCATGAAGATTCGAGCTTCGAAGATTCTATCTTTCGCGGAACGTTCTGCGCAATCTTGAAACTTGGAACTTGCCAAACCTATCCGGCAAGAATCTTGGCCAAATCCCTGGAGAAGACTGATCGAGGAATCACCTGGTCGTAGCCTGCTTCGAGTGCAGCGCGTTGTAAATCTGTCTGCACGTGTGAGAAAAACCCAGCAACGGAATTATTTTTCCACCTTCGCTTGCTTTGAGTTCGCGCCCCAGTTCAATTGCGTTGAGCTTCTCGTTGTGCAGATCGACGATGATCAGGCGGGAGATTGTTCAGCGGCGGCGTTAACCAGGCCGTCCAGTTGCCGGTGAAAACTTGATGCTCACGCCCAGCGCTTCCGCCGTAGCGCGAATTTTCGCCGCAAAGAACATGTCGTCAACCGCTGCGAGAATATTTCGGCTCCATGGCCACGCGCATTTCGCTTTCCGGACCTCGCGGCTCTGCACGCCGCCGGGCAGTCAAGGCTCTAGCCTTCGCCTTGAAGCTTGTCTACACTACGCCGCCGATGGTGACAGCGACTCCTCCACTGCTAGAAGATTCCGAGAGAGATTGAGATACAGGCTTACGCTAACAACGCTGATGGCGAAGACTCAGCCCAATAGCTCGCTGTCGGCCCTGTCCTCACAGCATCATTGTCGCATCATACAACATCCGTTACGCGGTCGGCTCATATCTGATTTCTGAATGGATTGCTTCGCAAGGTTGGATTGCGTGGAGACCGCAAGCGAGCGAAGGCATGTTGCCCACAACATCCAAACCGCTGCGTCTGCGTTCGCCCCGGGTCAGCTCTTGCCGCGCGTGGATGTGCTGCGCCTTGCAGGAAGCCGACAAGCAAACAAAGCGGACCGGTGGCATCATGTAGCCCGCGAGTCTGGCCGAGGCACTCAAACTGGACTGCGATTCATGTGCCGGCTGGCCTTCCGCGTGGGGTGAAACCAAAACCCCGTCAATGGTGGCTCGACTTTGAAGAACCAATCGGGCTACACGATCCCGGTGATACAGGAATTGCCTTGTTGAGTCGTCTTCCACTCAGCAATGTTACGCGAATAGATTTACCCTGGCATGAGTGTCCTGGCGGCCACGGCTGGCTATGGCAGCGACCGTTACCGTTGGCGCACGAGATCTTCGCATCATCAACGCGCATGTCGATCCCCATGCTGCTGTCGGTGGACAGCTCGAGCAGCTCGAAGCTTTGGTCCGAGAGGCGGATAAGAACAGCGGCCCGACGCTAATTCTGGGAGACTTCAATACGCTTTCTAAAACGAAGGTTGTGCAAACGCGCACTTTTTTGAGTCGCACAGTTACTCAACGCCGTTTCCGTCCGGCACTGCGACCTGGCGCGGGATGGGAATTCGCTTGCACGCTGATTGGATTTTCTATCGCGATCTGAAAATTGCGAAATGGGGAGTAGCGCGGCCGCTGAGCGTTTCAGACCACTGGCCAATCTGGGCGGAAGTAGAATTATGAAAGCAGCGAAACCGCCAAGACGCCAAGATCGCCAGGTTTGATTTCTGTTTGGTTTCCTTTGCGCGCTTGGCGTCTTGGCGGTTTGATCTTATGAAACCGGAAATAATTACCAGCCGCGACAATTCCCTGCTCCGCCACGTGCGGGCTGTCCGCGACGGCCTTGTCGACGATGCGATTTTCGTGGAAGGCATGCGCCTATGCGAAGAAGCTCTAATGTCCGGACTCGGAATTCACGCCGTGGTTTTCTCCGACGAAATCGCGCGGAAGGAGAAGCCGGCCGAGCTGATTGACAGACTCGCTGCGGCCTCCGAGCGCCTGGTGTGCGTTAGCGAGAAACTGCTGCAGTATGTCTCATACAGCAAGACTTCTCAGGGCATCCTGTTGCTTGCGTCTCGCCCAGACACTTCCGAAACTCAACTCGCCAATAAGCAACTTGAAACTTCGTTGATAGTGATAATGCACCGCATCACTAACCCGGTGAATGTCGGAGCCATCCTGCGCACTTCTGAAGCCACCGGCGCAACCGGCGCGATTGCCACTGAAAACGCCACCGATCCCTTCTCGCCGAAAGCATTGCGCGGCGCAATGGGCGCAGCGTTTCGCTTACCTGTTTGGTATCGACCCAGTTACCGGCAGGCGCTCGACTGGTGCGCACAGCGTCGAATCAAAACCGTCTGCGCAGATCTAAACGCGAAAAAGGACTATACGGAGTTTGACTGGACCGGCGCCTGCGCGTTGATCCTGGGACCTGAAACCGCCGGCCTTTCCGCTGCCGAGATCGCCGCGGCAGACGACGCGGTAAGAATTCCAATGCGAGAACCGGTTGAGAGTCCCAACGTCTCTGTGGCCACGGGGGTTTTGCTTTACGAAGCAGCGCGAGGCAGCGACGCCAGTTGTCCGACCCAGATCAGTTAGCGGTTAAGTGAAAATGGAGATAGGTTACTCCTTGATAACCCGGGCCGTTGGTTGTGAGCCGATAGTTCGTCAGCGTTATTTTCTCGAATGATTACGCCCGCCACTTTCAGAGCATCAAGCAAATACTCGCCATCTGCATCTGACATTTCTGCGATGTTCTTTATGTCCTTTTTGGGAATTACTAAATAATGAATGCGTGCCTGTGGACTTGGGTGGTTAATCACAAGTGTCTTATCAATCTCTTTCTACCACCGATGGGGCCAGCGCGCTAAATTTTTGCACACCGACGGACGCCAGCGAGACCTAAAAGCTCATTTGCCTGGAGACATGTGCCGTCGCATCTATTCAAGGCAAGGAATGAACGAGGCCGGCTGTCTGAAAATAAGTAAGCCACCAAGAATCACGCCGACCACCAACGACACCAGCATCAAGACTATTACCCTGACTTTTGTCATTGCTTCTCCTCGTCGAGATGCGTCGCAACCGCTCTGCGCGACTAAGCTTCGGCTCGTTGTAGCCAGCGTTCGCCAAAGGGCTTAAGCTTCTCCAACCAAAGATCCTCCAGAAAAGCAACTTCGGCACCCATAATCAACCTCGGCGCCGGCGCGCGGCTTAACGCTCGTCCACGATCTCGAAGGCAAAGTTGTGGCTACCGGATTCATTCCAGTCCGCCTGCAGTTGTTTTGTTCGGATGGCTCCCGTTATTAAGCTGAAACTTGTGGCGGTTGATCAGGCCGTGAAGATCTACGCCAGCCCCAGGAACACCTTGTCGTTGAGGTTGTTACGGATTAAGAAGACACCGATTGCGCGCGGCGTCTGCCGGTAGTCCTTCTTGAGCTGTTTCTTGTCTGGCTTCAATTCAGTTTAGATTCCCTGATTCTCCTGCTTTCAGTTAGAATACCACCGTTCCAAGCTATCAAAGTTGTTATGTTATAGCGCAGTCAGGATGGACTGCGTTTTTGCACCGAGAGCAGCGGCTCCGCGTTTCTGCGCTCGCCAGTGTCGAACCCCTAAGCGTCAGCCAGCGTATTAAAGGTTGCGATGACTGAGGAACAAAAACCACCAACGGTGAAAAAACGCGAAGAAGCTCTGCCGGAGCGGCTCTTGCGGCGCGCACTCGAGAGGGTTGGCGATGTGGTGGACCGCAAGTTTGGACGCACCGTCGACCCCAGAGGCGGGCTGACTACCTCACCAATTGATAGAGCGGATGAAGAAGCTGATTGACGAACGGGTCCGCGACGAAGGACGCAAGGGCCGCATCGCGCCACATCATTTGAAGCTTAAGATCGAGTGGGGCACGCATTCAGAAGCGCCCCTGAAATAATCAAAGAGCTCGAGCACGAGCTCTCTCGCCGCCGCTATTGATCACATAAACGATCACCGTTATCGAACCATGGCGACGATGGACATTGAAACGGAAGTAGACATTTTTACCACCGGCATTTCTGTCGATCCTACGTTTGGCGAATTTGAAGAAGAATTGAGAGCAGCTGACGAAGCCAAGCGAGCTGAAGAACTGGAACTACCGCCATCGCAGCGCGTTTGAAAAATTGCGCCGATTAACCTAATAGCACGAATTACGATTCAGGATAACGCGCGCGAAGTTCCGCTGGCGCTAATTCCGGGAGGCCGGCGGTTGAGTGTAGGCCGGGTTGCGGACAACGAACTGGCGCTGAATGATTCCAGCGTTTCCAAGATCCATGCCGCGCTGACAATGAACGAGCAAGGAACTCTTCTCGTTGCCGACACAGGATCGACAAACGGTACTTACATAAATGGACGCCGAATCGCGTATGGCGGAAGCGCGCCAGATCAGAAGACGGCGATGTCGTCAGCTTTGGGAGACGTTGAGGTGCGCTTTCGTAAGAGTGAATTGAACAATGGGTAGAATCGTGACCGGGCAGTCTCTGAAATCAGACAGGATTTACAGGATGAACAGGATTACAAGAAGCCAGGTATTCGGTCTACGCTTTTCGGATTTCATCTTGTCAATCCTGTTAATCCTGTCAAAGGTTTGAGCAGGGGTTAGAACCATCTCATAGTCATGTTGCTCTTCTTGCTCCTTCAATCACCGACGCCGGCACAAGTCGTCGTTCAGGTGCCCGAGCGAACACCGGCCCTGCTTACGCTCATTTATCTCGGCGGCCTGCTACTGATTGTTCTCCTCTTGCTGATTTCGCTATTCCGAAATCGTCGCCGTGGAGTTTCCGTGGCGGCTGCAGTTCCGGAGGATTTGCCGCCTGAGGTGAAGCGGCGGCGGCTGGGCTCTACCTCGACGAATCGCGGCTGCGCGCCCTGCGCTGGATATTTGTTCTGCTTTCGTTTTCCGTCTTTGGCTTTCATATCTATTGGGCCCGCTACGCTGCGGAAAGTAACGAAAAATTTCAGGAGTTAGGCTATAAGGATCTGCGCAACCGGCGACTCTCGGAATCCACCTTGCGCGGCTGGTTGCTCGATCGTAGCGGCAAGCTCGAAAACGCTTTGGCCCTGTACCGGCGCGATTCCAGCGGCAACATCTATCGAGACTATCCGATGGACAAAGCCATGGCCCATCTCTTTGGCAGCGACCTCGGCGATCCGGGACTCGAACGCGCGCTCTTTGGCGTTCAAAGCGGCGCCCTGCCCGAAGCCCTCGAGGTCGTAAGAGGAAAGACGGTCGAATTCACCGGCAATAAAGACGTGCGCTTGACGATCGATCATGATTTGCAACAGGCGGCCGTCGATCAGTTGAAAGGAAAACATGGGGCAGTGGTAGTACTGAACCCACAAACCGGCGAATTGTTGGCTCTCTATAGCGAACCCTCCTACAGCCTCAAAGAAGTTGACGACGAAAGAACGTGGATTAAGCTCGAAGCTAACCAGCGGGACAGGCCGCTGGTGAGCCGGGCCCTGGGTGCGTACTACATTCCGGGTTCGACGTTCAAGACGGTGACCATGACCGCTGCGTTTCTGGCGGGCGAGCAAGACACCGAGTTCACCTGCAGTGGCGGTGGTTATTACGCTGCGCCTGGCGCGAATGTGATCTTCGATGACGGCGGCGCCGGTGAAGTGCACGGACGGATCGGAATAAACACAGCGTATGAAGTTTCGTGCAACCAATACTTCGCGCAGATGGGTGTGAAGCTTGGCGCCGAGCGCCTGAAGGTGGCGGCCCAATTGCTGGGAATCGGAACCTACGACACTCCCGCCGAAGCCTTGCGAGGCCGCAAGGAACCCGAGATTTGGAACGCGAGCACCGACGCCGTCAAGCGGGCGCTTGCACCGAGAGAAGCAACGATCGTTACCGGCAAGGTCACGAGATACGATCTGGCGCTGATGGGTTATGGACAGGGCTATGCGGGCCAGATGACTCCTTTCCAGATGGCACTGGCCGCGGCCGCGATCGCCAATATGGATGGGAAGCTCATGAAGCCCAGGATCGAGTTTGACCGGCCGCCGGAAATGTTCAAGCAGAGTAATGAAGCCGCAGCAGGGCGCCACCATGCGCGGAATCATGGGCCTCGTAACCGGAGGACCAAGCGGGACGGCGCGCGGAGTCTTTGCTCCAGTTAAAGCAGCGGGTATTAATACTGGCGGCAAGACCGGAACCGCGCAGAAAACCGAGCCGCTCTACGATCCGAAGACGGGCGCGCCCGAAGACGCGGCACCGAGTAGAAAAGGACAACAAGGGCAACATCATTCGTGAATATGAAGAGACGATCATGGACGAGGAGCATCCGCGAATCGACGCCTGGTTTTTGTGCATCGCGCCGCTCGAGCGGCCGCAGCTGGCGATCGCCGTGATTGTCGAGGGCGGTGGTTATGGTTCGAAGTCAGCGGCGCCGATTGCCGCGGCCCTGGTGCTGAAGGCCAAAGACCTGGGCTACTTCAAGCGGCTGGCAGTCAAACACCGAAGGGTCAACAAGGACAACGCCAACCACGGCGGGAGCGGCGCCGAACCAATAGTTGGCGAAGTTTTGGAGTGCGGTGACCTGTCACCGCTTTGGTCTCGGGCGGCTTGACGCCCGATTCTGCCGGATTAGTGTCAACTAAAGGTGGTCGCGACAGGTCGCGACCGAAACAAAGCGTGACAAGGTCACCGCACTCCAAATGAAGAATCGCGCATCGTCACATCTGTTCATTATCCTGCTGATACTCATTCTTGAGATCGCGGGGTACTGGGGCATACATCGCGCAGCTTTGCTTCGTGGTTATGAAACTTCGATTGTCGGCGCGGTTCGCGATCTCTTCATGTTCATCCCGCTTCTGATGCTGGTAGTTCTCTTCTCCCGGTTCATGAGGTACCGCGGAAACTGGATTCTTTTCACCACCGCCGTATTGCTCTTCTCAGTCGGCATGTTGATTCAGTACCGGCTTTACAGCGACCCGGAATACAACGCCCGCAACAAATCCGAGGCCCGACAGGCTAAGATGGAGGCCTTGCGCACGCGGTACATAATCGAAAACTACGATCCGATTAAGAAACAACTAATGGGTTTGCCGCCAACTCCTGCTCAGGCCATCGATGTCGATCAACTTCCCAAGCGCCCGTCAACTTACACTCTCTGGAACGCGCTGACCGCGGGCTACACCTGGATCCCGATTTTCTCAATCATCGCTTTTGTTCTGGCTTACTCATTCTGCGTGCGCGACGGCTTCCTGCTCTGGATTCAAAGAAACAGTTTCATAATTGTATTGTTAACACTCGTGCCTTTGGCGGTAGCCGTCGTAACCTCAAGCGCCGGCAAGGCGCTGGGCAACATGACACCCTGGGAGCCCTCGAAGATTCCATTTCTTCTGGGGTTCGCTGGAATCCTGACCGCACGTTACAAAGACCTCGCTGAGACTTACTGGGGCATTCCGCGCGCGCGCGACATCGTTCCACTTTTAGCAATGGCGATGTTGCCGTTTGTCCCCTTCTTCGCGCTGAAGGATTTTGGACAAATGTTGATCTTCAGCGGCGCCTACAACGACGCTTTACCTCGTCGCCGTTCGACGTTGGCCGCAACTGCTGTTGTTTGTAGGCTCAGTACTCCTCGTAATCAGTATCCTCGTAGTGGGCGCGTTACCCAGGGACGTGCAGGAAAAGTGCCGCTCCTGCCGACCGTAGCGAAGCCAATTCAGGCGATGCTGCCGGCGCGTATCCAACAAGCGCTTCCACCTGTGGCTCGATGGATTTGACCCGCCGTCGCCGGAAGTCTCATGGTGGAAAAAGGACTACGACGAGGCCGTGAGCAAGGATCCGCAATTGAAGCAACTTGCCGAACAGAGTCCCGCGATGCAAAAGATTGTGAACACCGACATCTGGTTTGATAAGCTTGCATTTCAACCAGCTCAGGCAATTTTCGGCATCGCATCCGGCAAGAATACGGGCCGAGGCCTGGGACTTGGTTATCCCGAAGTTATCCCTATTGCCGATTCGGATTATGTCTACGCTGCCCTGGCGGAAGAGGAAGGCTTGGTCGGCGGTGCGATCGTGATTCTGGCCATTATTATTTTTGTAATCGCCGGTGTTCGTACTTCGCTGGATGCGCGTGATATGTTTACTAAACTATGTGCGGCCGGCCTAACGGCGTTTATCGGTTTTCAGGCACTGGTAAACATCGGAGGCATTTTGCGAGCACTACCGATGACTGGAATCACTTTGCCTTTCGTGAGTCATGGCGGGTTTAGCCTAATCACCAGCTTTGCCATGTTAGGAATGCTAATGGCCTTTTCCCATCGCAACGCACGCGACACAATGCTGGCCAAAGGGCCGAGCAGCGAACCGCGTTCGCCATTGAAACTGGAGGCGGTTGAATGAGCCAGCCCAATAACCAACTTGCAGAAACTCAGCCGGGCAGCTCTTCGCTGCAATCCTTTGCCGTCACCGATCGCGGTCTCAACGAAAAGCGTCCTTTAAATGAAGACTCTTTTCTGGCGGACAGTGAACGTGGAATTTTCTCCGTAGCGGACGGCGTCGGTGGCGCGGAAGCGGGCGAAGTTGCCTCGCAAACCGCGATCGAAGTGCTGGATGAAGCATTTCGTCATCGGCTGGAGGGTGCTGACGTTGAAGACTTAATGGAACTCGCGATTCAGCGAGCAAACGCTTCTATCCACCAGATGGCCCAGGACCATGAAAGTTTGCGATGATGGCCACGACGATCGTAGCCCTCCAGGTTCAGGGAAATATCGCCACCATTGGACACGTCGGCGATTCGCGTCTGTATCGCCTGACACCGGCCGGGCCAGCTGCTTCGCGAGACTGCCGATCATTCCGTAGTCGAGGAAGAAGTGCGGGCCGGACGAATGACGCCGGAGCAGGCTGCGAATCATCCCAGCAAGAATGTGATTAGCCGCGCGCTCGGCGCTGAGAACGACGTCGAAGTCGATATGAAAGTGATCGAAGTCGACGACGGCACGGAATTCCTTCTCTGTACGGACGGGATTACGCGGCACATTCCCGACCACGAACTCAGGCATTTGTTAATTACGCACTCGGATTTGCCTACCGTCTGTCGGGAATTGAAGCGGATCTGTTATGAGCGCGGTGCGGAAGATAACCTCACGGCTGTAGTCGTTTGCGTTGGCCAACCGCTCTCGGCTAAGGACAGAGTTGATGATTTAGAGAGAACGGTGTCACCCGAGGCGCCGCCGGTGGCATCCAACGTTGCTGCTCCGCTGGAGCAAACTTTGCTCGGAACCAGTCTTGATTCCCTGCGCAGTTCAACAGTCTCCAGTAATGCTCTTGATGATACCGAAGTGCCTGCGGCAGTAGCCCAGAGCAGTGCCTCCCTGGCGCCTCGGAACGAGAATCCAATTGAGACTCGACTTAACGTTCCCGAGCCGGCGAAGAGCGGCGTTGAAAGAACCATGACGCGGTTCTTTATGTTCGTTCTCTTCCTGGCTCTCATAGGGGCGGCTTTTTACGCCGGCCGGAAATACAAAGGGCCGATACCTTATGTGGAGAGCGTGGTGCCGATTGCGGAAGCTTCACCGACGCCGGTAGTGGGCGACGATCCGATCTTGAAGTTTGAAAGAAGCCGGCGGGAGGTTGATAACGATCCAAACGCCTGGCTGGCAACGCAATTGAAGAGCGAACAGGCGCGGCAATCAATACAGAATCCTCTGGACTCAAACGAAGGCGAGTTCCTTTATCTTTATGGCCGCGCTTCCCTGCTTACTGGTAACAGCGACGAAGCAGCCAGAGCGTTTGAGAAAGTAATCGCGAGGACTAACCTGGTTTCCCCTCAGGCAGACGCTACACTCAAGAAAGAAGCAACGCTCGGGTTGGCTGCCGTCGCTCTAAAGTCAGATGATCATAAGCCGGCCGCGCAGGCGCGCTTCGACGAAAACATGCGGTCGACTCCCTCGCCGTCCGCCTCTTCCCCAATGGGCCCAACGGGTTCTCCCTCCCCTTAAGTAGAAGTCAGCTTCTCGCGTTGCGGGAGGCGTCGCACGGGCAAACTGATGCCGGAACTCAAGCTACAACAGAGCAGGCTCGACGGTCGTTACGACATCATTGAATGTCTGGGACGCGGCAGCTACGCCGAGATCTACGTTGCTCACGACAATGCCGCGTCCGACGACGCTCCGGAGACCGTAGTAATCAAAGCTCTAAACATGTTCCTGCAGGACGCGCCTGACGAGGCGCTCGAACATACCCTCATACAAAATTTTCAAAACGAGGCGGTGGCGCTTGATCGCGTCCGTCATCCGAACATCATTAGCCGGCTCGGGCACGGCACCGCTATCGACCTCGCCGGCACTACCTTTCATTACATCGTGCTCAGTACCTTTCCGGTGGCGATATGGCCGCGCTCTCACGCGGTAAGCCGTTGTCGATTGAGAAGGCGCTCTTTTATCTCGAACAAGTCTGCTCCGGATTGGCCCACGCACACGAGGCGGCGTAATTCACCGCGACATCAAACCGCAGAACCTTCTATTAACTGCTGATCGCCAGGTCGTGAAGATTGCTGATTTCGGCGTGGCTCGCCTGGCAGCGCACGAGGGAGTCATCACCCGCGTTGGCACCAACATCTATGCGGCGCCGGAACACAATCCGCTTGTTCAGACTGGATCGCTGGATCTGGGCGCGATTGCAGCCGGTCACGATCATTTGACGCCGGCTGCGGACATTTATTCTCTCGCGAAAACTACCTACGCGTTGCTCGCAGGTGAATCCCCGCGCCGCTTTGCCCAACACTCGATAAAGGAAATGCCCGCCGTTGTAACGAACCACTTCTGGTCAGGTCCCGTGCTGGAGGTTTTGGAAAAGGCAACGCAGCTTCGTCCTGAGAATCGTTACCAAACGGTGCAGGAGTTTTGGGACGACCTGGCCGATGCGACCCTTCCGCCGACAAGATCGCTGGCGGGCATTGCGGTTGATGCACAGGCTGAACTTCGTCAACGGCCGAGCCTGGACTTGAATGTCGAACCCGCGGAGTTGACTGAAGCGCCGCCCCAACCTCGCTTCGAGCCGGTAGCACCGCCGCAGCCTGCGCCCGGTCCGACGTCGATCCCTTATGCCGTCCAGCCGGAGTCGCGACGACCGAAGATTGTTGTGCCGGTAAGTACGATGCACTCGAAAGCCAGGCTAGCCGCCGGGCGTGAAGAAGTCCTCGCCGGGCAGTCAGTGAGGGATAGAATTGCGGCGCTACCGGATCAACCACGGAACGGCAAGGTTCCGGTCGCGCGACTCGAAAGCAAGCGCCAGGCCGGTTGGTCCGCGCCGAGCGCGCCCTATTTGGTCGCTGCCGTTCTGATCCTTGGCTTCGTTGGAATGTTGCTGGCGACGCACAAGTATGTTACTTCCCATTGGAATCCTTTTGTTGGACTGCCGCTGCATGTCGGAGGTTTTTGTAATCGGCCGCGAAGGTGTTACAACAACGGATGTCAACCTGCGGTCCGGCGCGAGCGTTGCCAACGCCCCTATCGGTTTGGCCGAGGCCGGCTCGCGGATAAAGATTTTGGCAACCGGCGACAACTGGTACGAGGTTCAGGTGTTGCAACACGGACGCGCCAAGGTCGATCCGTTTACATCCGACAAAGGTTGGATCAATAAGAAGTTTGTCCGATTTGATTAAGAATGGACTTTGGGCTTAAGTCTTAGGTCTTTGGACTTTGGTCTTAGGTCTTTGAACTTTGTACTTGGTTCTTTGTACTTTGAAGTTTGTCTGTTTCGGACGCGGCGGGCTAAAGAGCAGGAAAAAGCTCAAAGTACAAAGCTCAAAGCTACAAAGACCAAAGCTCAAAGACCAAAGTCCAAAGACCAATTTCGGCTAATTATTTATGGGCCTCTTAGAATCAATAAGAGAAAATGGATCGACGGTGAGCAGGGTGAGGACCTGCTTGAATCTGCTGACGAGCATTCCAAACCGCGTCGCATCTGGGAAGAATTCCTGGTGAAGATCGCGCGTGAGGTTGAAGCCGTCATGCAGCGCGAGATGTTTACGCCGCCCGGCGGACTGACCTACATCCCACGCGAATACGTCGTCTACCTCAGCGCCGAAGACGATAAGGACTGGCAGGGCGACAAGCGCCGCGGCCTCGAGCAGGGATTGTTTCATGTGCTTTCCGAACGCGCGGGAGTTGAGTGGTTCAAATCAGCTGGCGGCAAAATCATTTGCGGTGGAATTGCGGGTCGATGGCACACTGGAAAAGGCCAGTTTCGCGTTCAGGCTGTCTGGGACGAAACTGAAAGCGGCCACACTCAGGTTAACCCGCGAGTTGGTTCATGGATCAGCGCAACGCCGCCGGCGATAAACCTCAACGACACTGATTCGCGAGCGTGCCGACGGCAGTCAGGGCGATACCGAAGCAGACGGGAGAAAGCGGACCGAGTGAACAAACGGTTGTGCGGCACGCGCATCATCACGCTTTATTCAGTTGAGAGTTTGGAAAGACGGTGTGCGGGAATCTGTGGTACCGATAAGCAAGACGAGAGTCACTATTGGTCGCGGTTCACGTTCGATCACCGTCGATCTGCCGTTGCGGGGCGACCCGGAAATAAGCCGCGTACATGCGACGCTCACGCGCGCAGAACGACGGCCGCTACTACCTGCTTGCGAAGGCCGCAACCCGACGATCGTTGCCAGGCCGCGAACTGCCGCGCGAGGAACGCACGGAAGTCATGCCCGATCAGAAAATCGCGATTTGCAATTTCGTGCTGCGGATCCAACCGCGCTGAATCTCGTAGGTGAGTCATCAGAAACGGCGATCCGGCGGTCTACGCTGCGCTCCGACCACCGGCTACTTTCCAGCTCGAACCCTTCGGGTTCAAAAGCAGCAGGTGCTAATGAGATACATCTTCAGCTGCCGGCGGTTGCAGCCCTGTTGCTCGGATCTAGTTCGGAGAGGAGTTCAACAATGAGTGGTTTATCGCGTTCGGCGTCAGAGGTAGTTCTTGCCGAGCATCTTCCGAAACTTTCGTTCTGTCGTCTCGCCAGTCAATTCCTTCAGCAACGCTCGACAAAACGCCTGCACCACAATGTGGATCAAACTGCGAGCCGGTGTTGCTGCCGCAGGTCAGCTAATAACCTCAGCAAACGTGCGACGGGTCTTGTAAGGCCGATCCGTGGTCATCGCATCAAACGAATCCGCGAGCGTCACAATCTTTGGCGCCGAGTGGAATTTGCAGGTCGGTTAGCCCGTCGGGATAGCCACGGCCATCGACTCGTTCGTGGTGATACTTCGCCATCAGCGGAATGTCGGCGTAGGGGTGGTGAATCGGCGAGAGGATGTCGAAAGCCTGCAACGGGGTGGCGGTTTCAGTTCGCTCGATTCCTTGGCGTTAATTTTGTAAGGCGCGTTGCATGATGTCGCGTTCCACCACCAGCTTGCCGACGTCGTGCAGGTAACCGGCGATCGCCATTCCCTCCACTTCTTCTTCGCCCCAACCCATCTCGCGCGCAATGATCTCACTGTATTTCCCCACGCGTTCAGAATGCCCTTGCGTGTACTTGTCTTTAATGTCGATGGCGGCAGCGAAAGCGCGCACCGTGTCGCGATAGATGGCACGCAGATCGAAATACAGTCCGCGGTTATCTTCGGCCTGTTGTTTCACTTCCGCCAGCAAGCGATGCGTGTGAATGCCGACGCCGATGATGTCGCACCATCGCCTGAACCACTTCAGGTCGTCAAGGCGAAAACGGCTCGCCGCTGGCCTTGCCGCCTAGCGCGACCAGTCCAGTCAGTTGTCCATGAACCGCCATGGAGATGATTAGTTCGATTTCCTGCGTGCGGAGACCCTGAAGAGCGTGGTAGCGGTGGCTCGGGTCTTCCTCGTCGATTTTGAGCGCGCCCTCAATGGAATTCACGAGCGCTTCTTTGGTCGCTGCATCTATGAGGTAGTTGACTCCGTAGTCGGGCTCAAGCCCCAGGTCGCAAGGGCAGTTGGTCCTTTCAGGTGTGCGGGGACCTCAAGTACGGCGCCACGACGGATTGCCAGCGTTCCCAGCAGCAAGTGCAGCGACGTACGCACCATCTCCATGAAGTCGGCGCTATCGGCAATCTCCTGACCAAGATCGGCGAGCGCGCCGAAGGAGTGGATAAGCTTCTGTGTGTTTGTTTCCATTCAGATTGGTCTTGGGCTTTGGTCTCTTCTTTGAAGTACTTGGTACTTAGTACTTGGAACTTGTGCTTGGTACTTAGAACTTTGTAGTTGTTTTGAGCGCTATTTGTCGAAGCGTCTGCACCTCAAAGAACCAGGAACAAAGTACCAAGAACGAAGTACAAAGTACAAAGACCAAGGCCTAAGACCATCTTAATGACCTATCGCCTGGCTTTGTGGCGGGCTGGTGGAAAGATTGGCGAGAGCTTCCTGTTCATTCGCGGCGAGCACGACGTGGCGCGTCAGTCCCAGCATCTCAAAGAGTTGGACCGTCTCGCTGTTTACGTCGGAGAACACCACCAACGCGCCGCCTTTTTCTGCAATGTCGATGATGCCTAACTAGGATGGAGATGCCGATGCTGTTAACGAGTTCCAGTATCGCTGAAATCGATGACCAACGCGCGGGCGCCGGAATCGAGTTGCTTCTTACATTCGCGCTCGATTCTTTCGCCGGTGAGCTTGTTCAAGTAGTCGCCGGCGTAGACGATGGCTGTGGTGCCGACGCAACGAGAGCGAACGTTTGATTTGATGGATTCTGCCATGCTTATCTAACTTTGGTCCCTCAGGAACTCTGCCGGAGATACTTGGTCATCCGCAAACTGGTTCCCTCGTCCACGCGTTCAAACTCAACTTCGTCCATTAGCGTCTGGATGAGTTTAAGCCCCAACCGCGGCGGTCATCAGACGTTTGCGATTCATCTGCCGTCGTCGCCTCTTCTTCGACTTGAGTATTGGCCTCAAAGTTACCCGGCAAGATTCACTCTGCTCGAAATCGTTATCGACAATCTATCACTTTCGACCTGAAACCGTTGATATATTTTTCGATCAGGACTGAGGCTGTGTTCCGAGGCGTTGATGCAGGCCTCAATCACGGCGGTCTTGATTTGGTTAATTGCCTCCGCTGTAAAGTGGAGTCTGCGGAGCCACTTGCTCAACGGCGCTGGCGGCTAACATTTCGTTATCAGCGCCCATTGGGAAAATAAGTTGAAATTCATTGGCGGTGTCAGACTGTCGCGGCTCGCCCGTGCTTAGGCGGTCAGTCAGGATCTCAAACTGTTGCCGGCTCGATCCAAAGCATTGCGTGAGCGCAGCCAAGTCATTAGCTTCCGGCGAGAATCCTTCGTTCGCAATCAGCCAGATTTGCGTTCTAACCAGACCCGACTTACGCGCCACGCCTTCAAGCAGATCAAGCCATTTCTCGACCAGCGCGGCATTCGCCTCAAGTTTGCCTTTCCACCCTGGCCACCAGCCACACAATCTCGTTTTGGTTCGTGTAAACACCAGCAGAAAAAGCGTGAGCAACTACCGAACTTTCTTCACCGAATGGGCGCAGTGCCGAACTCAATGACACCCCACTCGCAGTATGAAAGACCTGGGGCAGGCGTACAAGGTTTGTGTCGGAGTCGAGACCGGCGGCTGCTTCTTCGGCGGTGGCCCCTTTGTACGCGGGCGCAAATTCGGCGAAATCAAACAGACAACCTGGCACACAGCTGCGAATTGAATTTGCCGAGCAACTCGCGCAGCGGCAGGCTGGCGGCGCGGCGATAGTGATGCGCGATGGTTTGCGGCGCCCGCTTTAAGCGCGTCGGCCATCACGTCTGCTACGACGAGCGCGCGCGGCTCGCGCAAAGCGTCCAGGCGAAAGCGGCTCTTTAAGTAATCTTGCCAGAGAGTGGAGCTGCCGGTAATGTCGATCGTTTCGCCGTCACAGTTTATGAGCTCCTGAATATGCAGTAGACGCACGAGCTGTTCGACCGCGGCGCTGTCTAACTTCAAACGGCGGCGCCAACTTTCAAACTGAGCAGGGCGCTTGCCTTCCGGCGCTGCTTCGCAAAGCAGACGGATCACCGACGCTCTGGTCTCAGGTTCGGGAGCGACGTGCTCAAGGACCGAGGAAAAGTAGCGATTGAGTCGCCCGCCCATCAGCTCATCAACATACAGCCGTTCGCAGGCTAAGTAAGAGTCGAGTGCGAGGACGCTTTTCACCCGCTGCTTGCAGCATTGAGGTGATGAAGAACGGACTGCCCTCTAACTGTTGTACCAGGAGGTCCCTCGTCTCGTCGTTTATCGAAACCTGTTGCCGGCGCGCCGCCGCCGTAATCAGGTTGCGAGCATCTTCGTCGCCGAGTTGGTCCAGTCGCATTACCGCGAGCGCCTCAGAGTCGCTCCCGGCGCGCGTCACTGCGTCGAGAACCTCGCGTCGCAAGCCTGCCAGGACAAATGGATTACCGCCTGACTTAAGCGCCCTTACGATTTCGATCGCAAAGGAATGGACGAGTCGGAATAGTTAGCCAATTGCACGGCGTCAAACATGACGAACGGCCGGACATCCTTTGATGGAACGCGGTCCGGAGCAGTCAGACAAAACCGCACAAGCTCTCTATCGTCCTCACCGAAGCGTTGGCGGTTGTAGGCCTCCACCAGTTCTTCGATCCAAACAAGATCAGCGGCAGGCGCAAGTTTGACAAGATCGTTTAGGGTCAGCGAGGCGCGGCAGAGGGCAGGCTCATCACGGCGGTAGGCGATATGTTGGAGCAGAAATGTATTGAGGAATTCAATCGCTGCGCTAACGGCTGTGGTTTCAGTCTGTGGCAGTGCAAAATAAATCGGCACCAACTCTTCGCGACTATTAAACAGACTGTCAAACGTCTGCCGCAGCAACTCTGAAACACCCGCGAGCGGCGCCAACAGAATGAGGAGCCCGTGAGCTGTGAGCTCTCGGGACTTGCCTGTCCGTTCGACCGTTTGGCATGCGAAACCAGCCGCTCCAGTTCGGCCGTTCTGCCAATAAACTCGTCGCGCCTAACGCGACCGAGAATCTGGCGTCCATACTCATTGCGGTTTTGATTCATCAAGCGGCCGCTTAACTCAAAGATTATCAGCGTAGAACTCGATCCGGTTCTTACCTTGCGACTTGGCGGTGTAAAGCGCGCGGTCGGCAGCCGCGATTATCTTGTCGCCGGTCTCGATATATTTGCCCAAAGTGGAGATTCCAATGCTCACCGTCACATTCCCCAGCGGCTGCGACTTGCCGAAGGGATATTCTCTTTCTGCAACCCGCTGGCGCATGCGTTCAGCGATTACTCCGCCTCGGTGAGCGAAGTCTGCGGCAACAGGATGCAAAACTCTTCGCCGCCGTAGCGACAAAGCAACGTCGGCGGGCGCAGCGCGGCCTTCAGCGCATGAGCTGTGATTTTGAGCGCGACGTCACCCGCCTGGTGCCCGTTGCGATCGTTGTAACTTTTGAAGTCATCGATGTCGATCATCAGACAACTCATCGAGTAGTTGTACCTCGCTGAACGGTTCAACTCATCGGTCAGTCGTTCTTCCAGATAACGACGGTTCAGCAATCCGGTCAGCGGATCGGTTATCGACATCAGTTGAAATTGTGTAGCTCGTTCGTGCCACTCAGCGCTTTCCAGCGCAACCGCGATTTGCGGACCAGAGTATCTCCAGCAGACTCAGGTCGACATCATCGAACTTATCGTCGCCGGCTTTGTCAGCGACGTTGAGTACTCCAATCTTTCGGCCCCTCATCGTTATGGGGTAACTAATAAAAGATTTCGTTCTGTACTTCCGCTCTGCGGGCGCAGCGGTCAGTCCGGCCCTTTCGAGATCACTGACCACCATTGCTTTTCCGGATTCCAACACGCCACCGGAAATGCCTTCGCCCATGCGGTTCGGGATGACTTCGGTAGTCGATACGCTAAAACCTACTGCAGCTTTCAAACTGATTTCGTTTGAGTCTTCATCGAACACCCAGAGAGAAGCCCGCTCCGCCCTAAGTAGTTCCATTGAGTGCTTGAGAATCGCCTGGTAAGTCTTCTCCGGCTCACGGGAGCTGATGCGCTCAAGAAAGCGTTGCAGGGACTGAGCTAACTGCGAGCGGTGATCCAGTTCACTGCGCAGACGGTCGACTTCCCCTTGCAGATCGGGTGAACGTTCAACTGTGGTTACATTGGTTCCAACGCCCGTGGCATTGACGGTTATCGCCTTTTCGGGTTCGGCCACGGCAGGCGTGGGAGGGGCAGCCGCCGCGTTAAAATTTCTAACCGCCCTTTGCAGTCGCTCTGACAATTGGTCCAGGCGCTGCGGTTCGGCAAATATCACATTTTCCGAACGGCTCGCTGGGAAGTAGATCGTTTAACTCGCGCGGCGCGAAACCGCTCGACTAAGTTGCGATAGTCCTCGGCGTTGACAAACGCCCGGCCACCGATCGCGGCAAGATTCTGTTCTCCGCCGATGTGAACCGGCATCGTAAAACACTGCAGCCCTGCGTGGCATTTGTAATTAACCGCCGAGCCGGCACTAAGCGCGCGCCGATGAGCGTCGCCGCAATAGGGGTCGCAAGGGAAACGTATTCCATTGAAGACTGGAATGCGTGGCAGATCGAGTTGTTGTTCGAAGCTACCAGTGCGGGAGGTTGTCGCCCGTCCACCAGCAAGACCGAAAGGCCGGTGGTAGCCGCCAGTTTTTGCTGCACTGCGCCCCAACCGGCGGGAGCGTCTTCCGGGATGCTCCTGAACGATAGGAAGCAGTTCCCCATGAAGCGCCACTTCCGGAACCGATCTGGTAGATTCAAGCCGCGACTCTCCGAGGCGCCCAGAGGCGTTCTTCTTTGATTGCTCTTGCCGATGAGGCAAATCTGGACGATTTCGCTGGGGCATGCTGCTACACAACTCAGTATAGGTTTCGGTCAACGATGCGAACAAATGACTCCGAAACTGCTACCGGACAACTGAAAATCCTATGCGATTTAACAGACACGACACGAGTTACCCTATTGGTATACGACCAATGTCAGCCTCTTTTCACCCGCGAATGGGCAGGAAAGGGCGTTTTTCGCAGGTGCCCGCGGATTTCTTGCGCGCGAACTAGACTGGCAGCGTTTGTTCGGTGGCTTGTTGAGCGGCGGCGAGTCAGGCGCATCGCCCGGAGTCACTCTGTCGATGTCAGGCTGCTCGGGACTAATGCGAATGCAGGCGGCGAAGTGGGCAGGCTTTACCTCAACCAGCGGCGGGACAATTTGCTTACAAGCCTCGATCATGTAGGGACAACGCGTGTGAAAACGGCAACCCGAGGCGGGTTAATGGGCGAGGGACGTCGCCCCTCAAGCACAACTCGTCGACGTTTTGCCTCCACCTTTGGATCAGGCACGGGTACTGCGGAGATGAGTGCTTTCGTGTAGGGCATTAGCGGATCCGCATGGATTGTCTTCGCGTCTGCAATCTCAACCAGTTTGCCGAGATACATCACCGCTACGCGATTTCGAGACGTGGCGAATTGCCCGCAGATCATGAGAGATGAATAGGTAGGTCAGATTCTTCTCGCGCTGCAGCTTTTCAGGAGGTTCATGATTTGTGCCTGGATGGAAACATCGAGCGCGGAAATTGGTTCGTCGGCAACGATGAAGTCAGGATCGACCCGCAAGTGCGCGCGCAATGCCGATGCGCTGCCGTTGTCCACCGGAGAACTCATGCGGGAAGCGCTTGATGAAGCCGCTTGCTCAAGCCGACAGTCTCCAAGCTCCTGCACCCGCTGCTCTGCTTCCCTTCCCCTTGCGAGTTTGAACGTTTCGAGAGGTTCGCCAATGATTTGTCCGACAGTCATCCGGGGATTAAGTGAGGCGTAAGGATCCTGAAAAATTATTTGCAGATGCCGGCGATGCTCGCGCATTTCCGCTTCGAAAGGTGCGCAAGATCCTGATCGCGATAAAGCACCTGCCCAGAAGTCGGTTCGGTGAGACGAAGAATCGCGCGGCCTAAAGTTGACTTGCCGCAACCAGACTCGCCCACGAGTCCGAGCGTCTCGCCGCGATAGATGTCAATGGTTACGCCGTCCACTGCCTTGACCACGGCCCTGCGGCCGGTTCGTAAATCGAAATGCACTTTGAGATCGCGTATAGCAAGCAAAGGCACGCTGCCGGCGCCGGCGGCAATGATCGGCGGTGGTATGGTGGTCAAGTTGAACTCTGTCTCGTTAGTGCTCATTTCGGTGATAACCTAATTTGAAATTCCTCTGTGTCTCCTCAGTGTTCTCTGTGTCTCTGTGGTAAATAAACGTAATCCAACATCACCACAGAGACACAGAGAACACTGAGGAGGCACGGAGAAAACTGGAACTACGTTCGTGATTCCTCATAAACCTCTCGCGCGAAATGGCAGAGCGAAAAATGTTCCGACGTTACTTGTACAAACGGTGGAAACTCCCGCGTGCAAATCTCTTCGGCGCGCTGGCAGCGAGGCGCAAACGGACAGCCGGGCGGCAGGTGCGCCACATCCGGCGGCAAGCCGGGAATCTGGTAGAGCTCACCCTGCTCCTTCAGCGGATCGGGCACGGAACGCATTAGCCCCTGCGTATAAGGGTTACCGGGGCGCGCAAATAATTCCCACGTCGACGCGCTGCTCAAAAACCTTGCCGGCATACATCACAATCAGGTGATCCGTCATGCCTGCCACAACACCGAGGTCGTGTGTGATCAGGATCACGCTGGTGCCCGTTACGTGTTTGAGTTTCTTTATCAACTCAAGAATTTGGGCCTGGATAGTGACGTCGAGCGCTGTTGTCGGTTCGTCAGCAATCAGCAGTTCGGGTTCGCATGAAAGAGCCATTGCAATCATCACGCGCTGTCGCATGCCGCCCGAAAACTCATGCGGATAGTTGTCGGCGCGCGCTCGCGCCTCAGGGATACCGACTGTCTCCAGCATCTTGATCGCGTGCTCGTAGGCCTGGTTCTTTGTATGGCCAAGATGAAGTTGCGTGACCTCCATCATCTGTCGCGAGATCTTCATAAACGGATTCAGCGAGGTCATTGGATCCTGAAAGATCATCGCAATGCGTCGGCCGCGGATTTTGCGCACCTCACTTTCCTGAAGCGAGAGGATGTTAACCCCGTCAAACATGACTTCGCCGGCAACAATTCGTCCGGGCGGCTCGGGTATCAAGCGAATGATGGAGAGATTTGTAACTGACTTGCCCGAACCGGATTCACCAACAATGCCCAACGTCTCGCCGCGCTTCAGCTGAAACGAGATGCCGTCGACGGCTTTAACCTCGCCGTCTTCGGTGTCGAAGTACGTACGCAGGTCTCGAACGTCGAGAAGGTTTCCGTTAGTGTTGGTCATGACTGATACGACTTGAACTTTGAGCTTGGTACTTTGAACTTTGAGCTTAGTATTTTGAGCTTTGAACCGAACTCACTCCTAACTGCCACCTACACCGGTCGACTCGAATGCCGAAACAAAGTACAAAGAACCAAGCACAAAGTTCAGATTTATCTCCGCCCACTGCTTACTGTCTGCTTCCCTGGGGATCGAGCGCGTCGCGCAAGCCATCGCCCAGGAAGTTCAATGAAAAAAGCGTCAACGCCATGGCCACTCCCGGAAAGACGAGCTGCCACGGGAAGATGCCAATATTTTGAATACCGTCAGTAGCGAGACTGCCCCATGAAGCTAGAGGCGCCTGGACGCCGAAGCCCAGAAACGAAAGGAACGCCTCGGTCAGCATCACCGTTGGAATCGTCAGCGTGGCATAAACAATAACCGGCCCGAGGGTGTTGGGCACGATGTGCCGGAAAATGATTCGCGGAGTCGAAACCCCGGTTGCTCTGGCCGCGAGCACAAACTCCTGGTTCTTCAGCGACAACACCTGCCCGCGCACGATGCGCGCCATTGTCAACCACGACACCGAACCGAGCGCGACGAACAGAAGGATGACCTGGCCGCGAGCGGTTTGGCTTTTGAACACCGAGAGCAGAACGATCACGATAATGATGTAAGGAAGAGAATAAAGGACGTCGACCGCCCGCATCATCAGGTTATCGATCCGTCCGCCAAGATAACCTGCGGTCGCTCCATAGCTGACGCCGATGAGCAGCGAAACCAGCGTAGCAATGATGCCGACCATTAGGGAGATTTGGCCGCCCTGAAGCACGCGCGCCAGCAAGTCGCGGCCCTGGTTGTCAGTGCCCATTGGGTGCAGCCAGGAGAATGAACCGTCCGGAGCCGTTAGTGGCGGAATTGACCTCAAGATACCGACGTTGGAAGGAATTAGGTCAGGGGTTATTCCGGTGAGTCTCCTGATAACGAACGGACCGAAAAACGAAGCGACCGTGATAAGAGCGACTACAATCATGCCGAAAACAGCGAGGCGATTCTTTAGCAAACGTCGCCAGGCATCGCGCCAGAGTGAAGTGCCGGCAACCACATCGCCTCGTTCCGCAGCGAGCACGTCCGCGCCGGCCAGAGCAAACTCCGGCGCGGTGTGGATGATGTCGCCCTCGCGGTAACTGCTCGCTGGATCCGGTGTTAACCCGGGTTCGGGCTTGTCATGATCGCCGGGAATTGTTGGTCGGTCTTCGTTCATTTCCATCGTAAAGCAAACTGTTAGTTTGCTAGTCGTCTATCACCGCCCTGGTTGGGCACCTCCAACAGCAGCAAACTAACAGTTTGCTTTACTTCAATAGCGAATGCGCGGATCGAGATACGCGTAAGCGATATCGACCAGCAGGTTCATCAGCAACAGCGCGATTGCCACAAAGGCGACAATGCCGAGAATCAGAGGCTCGTCGCGATTTAACGACGCCTGAATGAAATAGCTTCCCAACCCCGGCAAGACGAAGATGCGCTCAACGACAACAGTACCGGTGACGAGAAACGCCAGCGCCGGTCCGGTGTAAGAAACTACCGGCATCAGCCCGCCACGCAACGCATGTCGAATTACTACCTGCGTTTCGCTCAATCCTTTCGCGCGAGCCGTGCGAATGTAGTCAGAACGAAGAACTTCGAGCATGCCGGCGCGTGTAAGCCGAGCGATGTAAGCCATGTAGAGACCTGACAGCGTTAATACCGGCAAGACGACATTGCGACTGGGAAAACCATTCCAGCGCGAGGGCGGGAACCAGTAGAGCGTAAGAGAAAAACAAGAATCAGGAGTGGCCCCAGTACGAAGTTTGGAACTGAAATTCCGCACATTGCCAGCGCCATCGAGGCATAGTCGCGCTTGGAGTTTGGTTTCAACGCGGCGATCGAGCCGGCTGTTATTCCCACAACCAAAGCCAGCAGATAGGCGAGTATCCCCACGGTGGCGGAGACCGGAAGAGAACGGGCGATGATGGAGTTCACTGACTGGCCTTCATATTTTAATGACGTGCCAAAATCAAAATGCCGCACGATGTTCCAGATCGTGTGCCCATACTGTTCGTACCATGGTTTATCGAGACCATACTTTTCGCGAATGTTTTTTTCTATAGCCGGAGGAACGGCCTTTTCGCTGATGTAGAAATTCCCTGGAGCCAATCGAATGAGTCCCCAGGTAATGGTTATTACCACAAGGATCGTTGGGATGGTGATTATCAGCCGGCGAATGATAAAGCGAAGCATGTTTTAGTAAGACAGGCATCCCCGCCTGTCACGCGACTTGTTCTCGTCAGAACCAGCTAATCTGACAAACTAGGTACTCCGTAATCCCACTTCGACGAATCGCGCTCGATGTAGACAAACTTCCAGGGATAAAGAGAAGCAGCGTTAGGATACATTCCCTTGACGTATGGCTTTTTCAGCCAGTTAACCGCAAAGGTCTCGATTGGAATGATAAGGTTGATTGTCTAACAGGTACTTCTCGGCTTTCGCCAGCAGTTCATAACGCTTTTGCGGATCGAGAGTGCGATTCGCCTCGTTGAGCATTGCCACATATTTCCGGATCAAACCAACCACTGCCATTGGAACCGGCCGCAGTAGAAAACAGCCCAAGAAAAGTGAAGGGGTCCATGTAGTCCGCGCTCCACAGTCCGACCGAGAAGCCCTTGTATTCAAGTTTGTTTCGGGCCACCAGGAACGTCTTCGACTCAAGGCTTCTGAGAGGAACTGTAATGCCGAGGTTCTGTTTCCACTGCGCCTGCATAAACTCTGCCATCGCTCTGTTGGAAGAATTTGTGTTGAACATATATTCAACTGCGCCGACCGGAAAAGTCTTACATTGGAAAGTCTTGTCGTCTGACTGGGTCACCGGAAACCCAGCCTCGCCCAGCAACTTCCGCGCTTGCTCCGGATCGAACGGGTCGCCCTTCGGCTGCGGATAACCCACGAAGATTCCTTCGGGTGTAAACGCCGATAGAGGTTTAGTAACCAGCCGCGACTTCGCATAGTTAATTTTGTCGATCGCCATGTTGAAGGCGCGACGAACACGAATGTCGTTCATCGGCGGCTTAGTGACATTGATATTGATAAAGGCAATCGCAGCTTCAGCGCCGTCCATGTAATCTTTCTTTGGACGAACTACCTGCAGCCAGGCATTCGGGACTGCGTGATTCAGAACGGCATCAGCCTCGCCCACTTTGTAGAGGTTGAGGCTGGTTGGATTATCCTGAGACACGAAGAAATGAATTTCATCAAGATGTACGTTTGCTGCGTCCCAGTAAAGCGGATCGCGTTCCACGACCAGTTCGCTGTAAGCGTATCCACTCTTTCATCTTGAATGGGCCACAAGTCACAATGTGTTCCGGGCTGGGTCCACTGTTCGCCGTATTTTTCAACGATATTTCGTGGAGCCAGACGAAAGAGCTGGTGCCCAAGCAGACCCAGAAAATAAGGCGCGGGTTGAGAAAGAGATATGCGTACCGTGTAGTCGTCGATCGCTTCGACGCCAATGTCCTCAGCGCTTACCGGGACGAACTCCTTGCCCACCAGGGCAGCCTGAAGCTTCGGAGTCTTTGCCAGTAGTTCATTGCGAGCCGCTTCATCGCCCGGCAGAGTAAGCCTTGGAGGAGAGTGCATCAACTGGTGAAAAGCTGTATCCGCGGCTCCGGATGCTTTTACATCCGGACCCTGAAGTGATTCTGGTCCAACTACGCCGGACGCATACTCGGAACCGATGGAGCTGGTCGTGCCGGTGTTAGCGGCTGAGCCCGCCACAGACGTACTGTCGGCAACATCCTTTTCCAGGACAAACTGCTTTGTTTTTGAATCTCTTGCGAAGACGGCCTTATGGTTGTAAGCCTCAGCGTAATTTATGTAGAAAGCGAGGTAGGCGTTCTGGGAGGCCAAAGCCGGCGACACGCCACGACGAACACTGTAAACGAAGTCGTGAGCGGTAATCGGATCGCGATTTGACCAAACTGCATTGTGACGCAGGTGGAAAACGAATTCCGACGAATCGTTACTTATATCCCAGCGCCTCGGCTAATGCGGGGATCGCCTGGAGCGTTCGGGGATCGTAGTCGACCAATCCCTGATACAACGCCACTGTAGATTCGCGCTTCCGGCTGACCGGTGCTAATCGGAGGATCGAGCGATCCCGGTTCGTCACCGTTTACGTAACGCAGGATGTTTTGCTTTGGGGGAATGGTGCTGCCGTAGAATTCGCCGGTGGTTGCAGTGACACGGCAGGAGATCGTGCCAAAGACAAACGAAGCAATCGCTACTGCCGCGATTAGTTCGTTTAGATAGACTCTTGGGATCGAACCGCGTTGGCAGGCTTTCATCACAAGCGGAACTTAACACGCGAAAAGTCAATTGAGCAAGATTCTTATTGAGTGTCTGAGGTTCAGATCTTCTCTGCTAACCAGGCTCGCAACTCTTGTTTTCGGAATAATGCTTCTGACGAAATCGTTCAGTCCCGAGGGACCGAATGTTTATAGGATTCCTGTCGTATATAAAGTTCTTCGCTCCAGCGGAGCGAAATGTACGGCTCGACCTACCACGAACATTGCGCTCCGCTGGAGCGCCAGACATTGATCGGGCTCGAAGTCTATAAACATTTGGCTCCTCTGGAGCCCGTGCATTTGGAGCCGCTGCATTTTTAGACGAAAACATTTTTGCTACGGGCTACCTTTGGCGGGTCCTGATTGTTTCCAATCGATATTTATTCGAACCGCCTTCAACGAAGGCGTATCCAGCACATTGCTATCAAAGCCCGACACATAAGGCTTGACCAGCGAGTATGACGACGCAAAGTAGATCGGCATCGCACTCAAGTCTCTCAAGGCCTGAGCCTCGGTCTCGATCGGCTGCATCGCGCGCAGGCCCTTCTCCCTGGGCTTCGCTGCCTCGCCGGCGGAAGCGGGAGATGCGGCTTCCCTCCCGGAGGTGCTGCCTGTGCGGCCTGAGCGCTGTCCGGGAAAAGCATACGAATGTTTGTGAGCTCGTCGGTGGTTTTGCATCACCAGTCCGCGTCTAACCACGTCATAATCACCTTCACGAATCGCAGCTTCGTACTCATCCCAGTTCTTAATCACGATTTCAGTTTCAATGCCCAGCACGTTATGCCACATCGTCGCCACTGACTGCGCGACCAAACGCTGCTGCTCATTGCGGTTAATCAGCAACCGCACCTTCGGAAAGTCTCTGCCACCGGGGAATCCGGCCTCTGCCAGCAGTTCCTTAGCGCGCTCGTATTCTTTTCCAGCACCTCCGACTTACTAACTACGGGCGCTTGTGTGTTGGGCGCCGTCTCGGGCAGAAAGCGCTTGGCGGGTTCCGTAGCGCCACCCATCTCATCGGCGCTGATCCGGTCGCGATCGATCGCAATGGTCAGCGCCTCGCGCACCCGCACGTCGTCAAATGGCTCGCGCGCACTGTTGGAAACTGTAGTAGGTCAAAGCGCCATAAGTAGTGCGATGAAAATCTTCGTAGGGTGTTAAGAGTTTGATCGCTAACGGTTCAAATGCGGCGTTGGTAACTGCGTCAACTTCACCGGCCCTGTATGCGGCCAGTGCCGACTCCGCATCCTTCTGGCCAACGAACGACACTTGCTGAAGCGTTACCTGATCCTTGTTCCAGTAAGTGTTTGCGCGCTCCAGCAGTACGCGAGGCGCTCTCGGTGGCGGCGAGCGAGAAAGCGCCGTTTGAAATCAGGCCGCTTGCCTCTAGTTTGCTATTGCCGCCTCCATCCTTAAGCTTTACCGGACGAAAAACCGGATGGGCCACCAGCGCCGGAAAGTTCATGTCTGGTCGTCGCAATCGGACGCGGAGCACGCGATCAGAAATAGCCTCCACACCAAAGGCTCTGAGTTCGTTTGCCTTAGAATTGTTACCGGGAGCGGGTGCGCGGGGTGCGATTGCCTTAGCGGAGTTTTCCTGTCGTGCTCCTTCAATGTTGGACATCAGTTCCGTGTGCGGAGCCAGGTCTCCGATACTCATCGTGCGACGCCAGGAGCGTGCAAAAGTCAGAAGCGATAACCGATTCTCCGTTTGACCAGCGTGCGTCGTCTCGCAAATAAAACGTCCACACACGCCCGCTATTTGAAGCTTCCCAGCGCATCGCAACTGCCGGGACAGGGAGTTAATGAATGGGGATCGTAATCAGTCAGACCCTCAAAAATGGCCCACCAGATCCGTGTCTGGCGGCGCCGCTGCGAAAGCGGGATCGAGAGGTCTGCGGTAAGCCGCCATCACTCCAGTTAAACTTCTGGTCGCGCGGAACCACAATTCGGCCGTAAAAGCGCTCGAGCTCTCATTCAGAAAGCAACCGGCATGACTAAGAGCCAGCGCCAGCAATAGCAGGCTGACGATGGAAGTTCTGAGTTTCCTATGATGAAAAGATTTCTGGTTAAAGTCATCGAAAACCACGTAGCGCCCTGGTTTAACTCCTCTGTGCCTCCTCCGTGTTCTCTGTGTCTCTGTGGTGAGTGTTTGCTTCAGAGTTGTTCACCACAGAGGCACAAAGAACTAATCGGAAAATTACCGGTGCCTCTTTCCCAACTCCTCCCGGAGCTTGCCGTAAACATCAACCGCACTCCGGCGCGCCGCCTCAAATCCGTCAGACGTGTCAATCAGATAGTCTGCAAACTTCTTCTTCTCTTCCTGTGGCATTTGGGCCGAGATTCGTCTCTCCGCTTCGGCGCGGTTCAAGTTGCTTCTGCTCATCAGGCGTTCAAGCTGAACCTCCGCTCGACAATGAACCACGATTAGCTTGTCAAAACGTTTGTAACCGCCCGACTCAATCATCAGGGCCGCGTCCACAACTAGCGATCCCGTTCGGGATCCAACGCTTCCCACTCCCGCAATCGTTGATCCTGCTGGGCGATGATGTACGGGTGCAGAATAGAATTCAGGATAGAGCGTTTACCGGCATCTGTGAAGACGAGCGTTCCCAGCGCGCCGCGGTCGAGGGTGCCATCGCTCTTAATAACACTGTCACCGAATCTCGCTATGACGTCCCGCAAAGCCGGCGAACCTGGTTCCACAACCTCGCGCGCTGTTTCGTCCGCATCGAGAACATGGCAGCCGAGCTCGGCAAGCACGCCCGAAACGAACGACTTTCCACCGCGATCGATCCTGTTAAGCCAACACGCAGCATTGGGCATTAATCAGTGGCCATTATGGGTGCTTGCTGTTGTAGTCAGCAATGAAGGCCTGAGTAACATCCATAGCCGGATTAACTGTTAAGACCGCCGGCGCCAGCTTGCTGATGTCAAAAATCATCGTTAGGCCGTTCTGGGCTGCATACTGAATCAGCGCGTTACCATATCGTTTGAAACCGGGCCCACCACGTCCGTGTAGCGCTTCTCGAAGTCGGCATCAGCTTGCTCTTTCTTGTATTTGAATTCACGTTGCAAGCGTTCGCCTTCGTCCCGCTTGGCCTTAACGCTTTCTGACTCACAACCGGGTTAGTGCTAAGTTTGGCAAGGTCGTCGGCTATCACTTTGAGCTGATTCTGAAGGTTGCGAAGCTCCGAAGTCTTGGCCTCGAATCCCTTCTGCACCGAATTGACGGCGCTGACGTAACGCCTGATTCCGACCTTCATCATCGGCAAACACAGTGGTGTCAACAAGCGCGATCTTCGAGGCGGGCACATTTGCCGGCATGGCGATCGGTGTGGTTGACGGCGCGGCGGGCCTCGGAGTAGCGACTGGTGTTGGTTGTGTCGTAGCGGGTCTCTGGGGTGTCGGGCTCCCTGTTGCCGGGCGCGTTTGAGCAAATGTGGAGGCAGACGCACCGGTCAAGATCACAAACGCCGCCGCCATAATAGTTTTAGTCATTTTGTTTAGTGCTCCTTACATTAATTGAGACTGATTCAGTTCTTTCATGGATAGTGGCTAGCCGAGTCCTCTTCGTTGCCGTGCGGCATTGACAGTATTGCGCATTGAGCATCGCTACCGTTAGCAAGCCAACTCCGCCAGGCACGGGCGTGCGGCGTCCGGCAACTTCGTCGGCTTCGCTCGGATTCACGTCGCCGACCAGCGTATAGCCGCGCTTCGCACAGAATCTCCAACCTGCTCTCAGCTTTGTCACCAAACATTTGCCGCACCATGGCCTCGTCCGTGACTTTGTTCATGCCAACGTCAATCACGGTCGCGCCAGAGCGATGTGCTCGCGCCCTATGAAACCCGCACGCCCAATTGCTACGACCAGCAGATCCGCCTGACGGGTGACTGCCGCAAGATCCCGCGTGCGAGAGTGGCAAATTGTTACGGTAGCATCGCGCTGTGAAAGTAACTGCGCCATAGGACGACCCACGATCTGACTGCGACCCACCATACAAGCGTTCGCGCCCGCGATGGGGATATTGCTACGCAGCAGCAGTTCAATTATTCCAGCCGGGGTACACGGCGCAAACCTGGGCCGGCCCATTGATAATCGACCGATGTTAACTGGATGAAACCCATCGACATCTTTTTCTGGATCTATCGCTTCAATAATCGCGCCCTCGTCAATTTCCACCGGCAAAGGCAGCTGAACGAGAATCCCATCCACATCTCCGCGCCCGTTGAGTGACCTAATCAATTCCAGTAACTCAATCGCTGCTGGTGGTGGCGGGAAGCGCGTGATGCTCGGAACGAATGCCAACCTCTTCACACGCGCGAATCTTGTTTCTCACATAAAGCTGCTGAAGCCGCATCGTCGCCGACAAGAATTGCCGCCAGACAGGGTTTGTCGTCGTGCTCTGCTAACAAACTGTTCCACGTCGCGACGAACTTCCTGCTTGATCTGTTCGGCAATTGCTGCTCTGTCCAGCATGCGTGCGCGGGCCGGAGATTTTGCGTTATTCATGAAGAGTATGACCACGTGCTCCAGGTTAATTTCGGGTTGAACGGCATCCTAACGCATACGTCCTGGCACAGCCCTCAGTCCCGCTCTGCGCAGCCCGGACAGTACCTGCAAGTAAGCACTGCAACGAGAGACTCTTAGTACGCTAGCGTGTATAGTTACACCTAACAATGAAGACACAGAGATCTCTCGCAATAACTTCCCCCCTCCTTTTCATTCTCAGAGTCCTGGTTTTCGAGCTGTCAACCGAAACAACGCGTGCGGTCACCCACTGAGAAACACCTACGATCTCAAGGGCAAAGTCATAACGGTTGATAAAGAAGCAGCGTGAGTTAACCATCGCGCATGAAGACATCAAGAGGACTACATGTCGGGTATGACGATGGCGTTCAGCGTCAAGGACGATTGGGTCTACGAGATTGCGGCTCCCGGTAACCAAATCACCGCCACTTTGGTAGTGGATGGTACGCAGTCGTGGCTTGAAGATGTCGTGATTACCGAAGATAGCACGCCTGTTTCAGGTGCGCCGGTAGTTGAAGGAGCTGATCCCAAGGTTGGCGACGAAGTGCCCGACTACCGTCTGATCAATCAGGATGGCAAGACCATTCGACTTCAGGACTACAGAGGCAAGGCTCTACTTCTTACTTTCATTTACACACGCTGCCAGGATCCCAATCAGTGCACTCTGATGAGCAGTAACTTCGCGGCCATCGATCAGGAACTACAAAAGCAACCCGACCTTTACGGTAAGACTCATCTGCTGAGCATTAGTTTCGATCCGGCGTACGACACACCAAAGGTATTGCGTAGCTATGGAGCCGCCCATACCGGAAAATATTCAGACGAGACGTTCGCTCATTGGGAGTTTGCTTCCGGAAGCGCCGACGAGGTGAAAGGCATCGCAAAATTCTTTGGACTTCGCTATTACCAGGACACGTCTTCAGGGAACCGAGCAGGTTATTCACTCGCTGCGTACGGCGGTTAATAGGCCCGGATGGCAAGATTGTTAAGGTGTATCGCGGGAAATGAATGGACGCCGGAGGAACTCGCTAAAGGAAATTCAAAGAGTGCTTAGCGACTGAAACAGTAGGGGCTATGCCGTTCCGGTGCACGGCAAGTCTCGGACTTGCCGGAGAGACTCGAGTAGCTATTCACGGTCTGTGACGCGTTGCCCAGGTCGGAGACCTGCGTGCGAGGAATCTGGCCAGCAAGGTCAAAGACTTGTCGCGCACCCTTCAGCGAAACGAATTCAACTCGGGCCTTTTGATCTTCTTGATTTCTTCTGTCAGCACCGGCACAGCTTCAAACAAGATCACCAACAATTCCATAATCGGCAATGTCGAAGATTGGCGCCTCAGGATCTTTGTTGATAGCCACAATTGTTCCTGAGTTTTCATGCCGACGAGATGCTGGATGGCGCCCGATATTCCCAGGGCGACATAAAGCTTGGGCGCGACTGTTTGACCTGAAGATCCAATCTGACGATCGATCGGCAGCCACTCCGGCGTCACAGATCGGACGCGACGCAGCCAGGTCGCCGCCGAGCGCCTCCGCCAGATTTTCTGCCAGCGCCAGGTTGTCTTTGCTCTTAATGCCGCGGCCCACGGCAACGATGATATCCGCCTTGCTCCAAGGTCGACCGCCTGTTTGACTTCCTGGAAGGGCGCTTCCGGAGTCATGCGAATTTCACCTACTTCGACAGGCATGTCAATATCTCCGCGCCGCTTCCCTTCGCTGCCTGATCGGGTCCGAAGCGCGCCGGATTGAAAAGTTCGCAAAAACGGGCGCCGCGCCATCGGAAACGACATCTGCGTCAAGCTTGCCCAGGAAAATTCTGCGCGTGAACGTAATGGTGCTGCCGTTGACCTGCGCGCGGATACAGTCGCTGATCAGAGACTTGCCAAAGCGCGCCGCCAGCTTTGGCGCGTAGTCGCGCACCAGGTAAGTGTGCGGCATGCACCACGAGCTGCGGATCGAGTTTGCGCACTACACTTTCCATCGCGTCGGTGTAACCGTCAGGTGTGTAGTCAGTCAGCTTGCTGTTAGTGGCGGTGATTACCTTGGCGAGGTCGTAGGCGGCGATCTCCTGATGCCAGGGCGCCGAGCATCCGCGCCCGGAATCACTGCACTAACCGGCCCTGTTGCAGTTGTAGACGCGAGACTCCTGCGCCGCGGCAATGGCCTCGAGCGACGTCTTGTTGAGGTGCGCCGTTGCGATGTTCTATGAAAACTAAAATGCCACTACTCATATTTCTTTGCCACCCGCTTGCGCGGGGTTCTGACAAAAATTATTGATGCAGGTGTTCTGACTTATCAGATCACGCGAGCTTCGGTATGTAGCTTCTGCGCCAGCTCAGCGGCACCACTGCTTGGCATCGCCATTTCCCAGACAGCTGCGTCTGCTTACGTCTTCTGCGGCAGGTAAATCTTCTCGATTCGCTGGTGCGAAGGTCGAGCCGACGATCTCCGCCGGCGGTGTGACTTCCTTAATCTCTTTTTTCTTCGCCGCCATGATGCCTTTCAGAGTCGCATAGCGAATCTGGCTGATGCCCGATTGAATGGTCAGCAAGGCCGGCGTCGGCATCGTGTACCACTGATACCAGCCGCTTTCCAGTTCGCGCTTGACGCGCAGCTGTTCGCCGCGAAGCGTCTACTTCGATCACGATGGTGGCGTGTGGCAGCCCGAGCAGTTCGGCGAGAATCACGCCCGTCTGCGCGTAACCATAATCGTCGGACTGCAATCCGGTCAATACCAGATCCGGCTTCTCCTCACGAATTGCCTCCGCCAGCACGCTGGCGGCGGCATAAGGCGAAAGTGACCCAAGGTTATCGCCCACGACGTGAATGGCCCGATCAGCTCCGCGCGCGAGCGCGTCCTTGATCACGCTCTTTGGCTCGCTGCGGGCCCATCGAGACAGACCACAACTTCGCCGCCCAACTTCTCTCTGACTCGCAGCGCTTCTTCCAGGGCGTAGCCGTCCGATTCGTTGACCTCAAAAGACAGATCGCCTTCCTCGATCCAGGTCGCATCTTTATTGATTCGCAGGATCGCGTCTTTGTTCGCGACCTGCTTCATCATGACGATGATTTTCATTCAGTCTTAATCCACGAGACTAATGTCAGATCTTTGTCTTAGAACTTTGTACTTTGGCTGTCTAATCTGACGTCTCGGCAATAGTCCGAAGCATCAAAGGTCAAAGTTCGAAGCACAAGCTCGTTCTTACTCATTCGTATCTTTTAAACAACAGCGCCGCGTTCGTTCCGCCAAACCAAAACTGTTCGACAGCGCGTATTCAACTTCCGCCTCGCGCGGCTGATTCGGGTATGTAGTCGAGGTCGCAATCCGGATCCGAGTTGACGTAGTTGATCGTCGGCGGCAGAACTTTGCGGTAGAGACTGAGAACGGAAAACACACCTTCGATTCCGCCGGCAGCGCCCAGCAGGTGGCCGGTCATCGACTTTGTCGAGCTGACCGCCAGCTTGTAGGCGTGCTCGCCAAACGTCTGCTTGATGGCCAAGCGTCTCAAACTTGTCGTTGTAGGGCGTCGAGGTTCCGTGGGCGTTGATGTAGCCAACCTGTTCCGGCTGGATACCAGCGTCATCGAAGCGTTTTTGCATGACGCGCATCGGCGCCTGAGCCGCTCTCGTCAGGCATCGTCAGATGAAACGCATCGGCCGGTCATGCCGTAGCCAACCAGTTCGGCATAGATTCGCGCGCCGCGACGTTTCGCCATCTCAAGCTCTTCGAGGATCATGATGCCGGCGCCTTCGCCAATAACAAATCCATCGCGATCGCGTTCAAACGGCCGCGAGGCATGTTGCGGGATCATCGTTGCGGGTTGACAGAGCGCCGCATCGACGCAAAGCCCGCCACACTCATCGGCGTGATCGCCGATTCAGCGCCGCCACAGATCATGACGTCGGCATCGCCGCGCTGGATGATCTTAAAGCTGTCGCCGATAGCGTGAGCGCCGGCGGAACAGGCCGTGGCTGTAGCCGGAATTCGGGCCCTTTGGCATCCGTAGACGAATTGAGACCTGACCCGACGGCGAGATTGACGATCGCCGAAACGAATAAAGAACGGCGAAACGCGGTCGGGTCCATCATTCAAGAGCTTTCGAGTGCTCGCGCTCGATGGCCCAGAAATCGCCGATGCCGCTGCTGATGTACGTGCCGGCATTCTCTGCCAACTCGGCCGGAACCTTTCCCTCTTCCGTAAGCTGAAAGCCGCTGTCGGCCATGGCTTCGGTGGCGGCCGCAATGGCGTAATGAATAAAGGCGCCCATCTTGCGCGCCTCTTTCTTGGCGATGTACTTTAGCGGATCGAAGTCTTTAACTTCGGCGGCAAATTTGACCGAGAACTTTTCCGTGTCAAATTTCTTGATGGGATCCGACGCCGTTGCGGCCGCTCATCAGCGCGGCCCACGTCGTCTTCAACTGAATTGCCAACCGGTGTTATCAGGCCCAACCCCGTGACAACTACACGTCGTGCCAAATCAAAGCTCCTTGAAAGTACGGTGAAAAGTAAAAGTGAAAGGTGATAAGTAAGAGAACGCAGCCGCCGCTCTTAACTTTTACTATTCACTATTCACTATTCACTTCTTATGTTGGTCGATGTAGTTGTAGGCATCGCGCACGCTCTGGATCTTCTCCGCGTCCTCGTCAGGAATCTCGATGCCGAATTCCTCTTCAAAACGCATGACAAGTTCTACTGTATCCAACGAGTCCGCGCCCAGGTCGTCGATGAACCGGGCATTCGGTGTAACCTCATTTTCATCAACACCTAAGTTCGTCGACGATAATCTGTTTGACCTTACTCTCGATTTCTGGATCGGGCATCTCGTTTTGCTCCTCTGTGATGAAAGATCGATAACAACTTTAAGAAACACCAAGGTTCGCTGCAGCGCTCTTCAGGCTGGCTGCGTCCTCGACATTGAAACACTTCACTTCGCGACTTATCTGCCGCATCAAACCGGTTAGAACTTTGCCTGGGCCGACTTCTACGAAGGTATCAACACCTTCCCTGATCAACAACTCCATCGACTCCAAGCCAGCGTACCGGCGATGATACCTGTCTAACAAGTGCGTCTCGCGCAGCGGGCCCCTCCGAATTATCGCGGCGTCAACATTCGTCACGAGCGGTACTGTCAAATCACCGAATTCTATTTCATCAAGATCGGAAGCCAGTCGCTCCTGAGCCGGCATCATCAGTGCCGAATGAAATGGCGCACTCACGTTAAGCTTTATAACTCGCTTCGCACTGCCGCTTCGCAGCAACTCGCTGGCTCTGTCCACGGCTTCCGTGTTTCCGGCAATCACTACCTGACTCCCGGAGTTAATATTCGCCGGCGCACAGACTTGGCCTTGCTCAGCTTCCGCGCAGGCTTTTTCAATTTCCTTCAAGTCGGCGCCCAATTACCGCCGCCATCGCGCCCGTGCCCAGCGGCACCGCCTCCTGCATGTAACGGCCGCGCGATCTGACTGTTTGTACCGCATTAGCAGCCGCGAGAGAACGGGCCGCAAACAAAGCTGAATACTCACCCAGACTATGTCCCGCCACGAAATCCGGCTGCGGAAACCCTGCCGCTTCCATTGTCCGAAGGGCCGCCGCGGAAACGCTGAAAATCGCCGGCTGTGTATTCTCCGTCAGTTGCAGGTCTTCGGCAGATCCTGCAAAGCACAATTGCGAAACGGAAAAATGCAGGGCGTCATTAAGTTCTTCAAAGAGCCGCGTGGCTTCGGGGAAATTGTCGAACAGGTCCTTCCCCATCCCCGGATTCTGTGATCCCTGTCCGGGAAAAATGTACGCGTAGAGACATGCTGCCAAATAGTAAACAGTGAACACTGAAAAGTGAAAAGTAAAGAGTGAATAGAAGAAAGAGGAATCGGATTAGTAAACAATGGATTTTGCAGAGTGATGTCCGGTCGTGTTACCGGACTACCACCTGTTCACTAACTATTCACTTTTCGCTTTCACCTTCACTAGTTCTTTTCCTACCAACGCACCAGCACGCCACCCCAGGTCACGCCCCCGCCGAATGATGCCATGAGTACCAGGTCGCCCGGACTAATCTTTCCGGCTTCCACACATTCATCAAGCGCAATCGGGATAGACGCCGATGAAGTGTTGCCATGCATTGCAATGTTTGAATAAACGCGGTCACTCTCGACGTTAAGCTTGCTGGCCACTCGCATCCGTGATTCTTTGGTTCGCCTGGTGCGGAATGAAAAGCTTGACGTCGGCCGCGCTCAACCCGGCTTCTTCCAACACTTCGCGCGAAATGTCAGTCATCGAATCGCACGGCGACCTTGAACAACTCATTTCCCCGCATCTTAAAAAAATGGTCGCCGGCAGCCAGCGGTCTGCAGCGGTTGCCGGCCGTCGCGTTCCCCCACCAGGCGAATAAAGTTGTTCTTCGATATCTTCCGTCTGACTTGATCCTGCGCAGCGAGAATTCCTCGGTCTCCCTCAGCGGCTCCCAATACGGCTGCACCCGCCCCGTCACCAAAGAGAACACAGGTATTGCGATCGGTATAGTCAACGTACTGCGTCAGGATCTCAGCTCCGATTACCAGCGCGTATTTTGATTGGCCCGTGCGGACCATCGTATCCGCCAACGTTAAGGCATAGAGAAACCCGGAGCAGGCAGCGACGATATCCATGGCCGCAGCCTTGTTGGCGCCCAATTCCGCCTGGATTATGCAACCGCGTTGACGGCAGAATTTGATCCGGACCAACAGTGGCGCAAAGGATCAGATCAATATCATCTGCCTGCAATCCGGCGCGATCGATTGCCTGTTGCCCGGCGCGAACGGCAAACTGGGAAGTGTACTCGCCAGGCGCCGCCTTGCGGCGCTGCTTAATCCCGGTGCGACTGGTAATCCAGTCATCAGAGGTTTCGACCATCTTTTCCAGCTCGGCATTTGTCAGAATGCCTTCCGGATAAGAGTGTCCTGTGCCCAGAATCCCCGCGCGAATATTTCCCATCAATTCCTCAATTGTTTATTTGCGGTCGGTAATACTATCCACTAGCCCCCGGAAAACCAAGCAGCAGCGAGCTCCTAGCATGTATCTGTCAGGCTGTCCGCAAATTAACATGCTTTGCCGTTCACTGAGCAACGAGCGTTCGTTTCCGCAATTCCCTTTTCGATTCTTTCACCGGCTCGATTTTCGGAAAACTCCTTGACGCTGCGAATCGCATTTCGAATGGCTCGAGCATTCGAACTTCCGTGACCGATTACCACAATCTTCCGCACTCCCAGCAGCGGTGCGCCGCCGTGTTCGGAATAATCAAGCCGCTTCTTAATATTCCGAAACGCCGGCTTCGCGAGCATTGCTCCCGCCTTAGTCACAGCCGAGGCCGTCAGCTCACGCTTGATCATCGACAACATCGCGTCAGTCAAACCTTCAGAAAGCTTGAGCATCGACGTTGCCGGTAAAGCCGTCGGTTACAATCACATCGACTGCTCCGGAGAAAACGTCGCGCCCTTCAACATTTCCCATGAAATTCAGGCTGCTCATCTCGCGCAGCAGCGGAAACGCTTCCTTCGTCAAGTCGTTGCCTTTAGCTTCTTCCTCACCGATGCTCATCAAGCCGACGACCGGACCAACGGTACCCAGCACTGCGCGCGAATAAGCGTCGCCCATGATAGCAAACTGCACCAGGTGATGAGCTTTGCACTCCAGAGTTAGCGCCCACGTCCAGCAGCAGCGTCGGCTTGTCTGACTTTGTAGGGATCAAGGCGGCAAGCGCCGGCCGATCGACGCCCGGCAACATGCCAATGACCATCTTCGCAGTGGCCATTGCGGCGCCGGTGTTGCCGGCCGAAACAAAGCCGTCTGCTTTTCCGTCAGTTACCAAGCGCGTGCCGATTCTCAAGGAACTCTTCTTCTTGCGCCGCACGGAAGTCATCACCGGCTCGCCCATGCCGATGACTTCAGCAGCTTCGACCAGTTCAATTCCCCGATCGCCGTCGCCGCGCCAACCGCACCGTTTCAATTCCGGTTCCAGCTTCTCCGGCTGGCCGACCAGGATTACCTTGATGCCCAAGTCGCGTGCGGCGGCCAGCGCTCCGTCAATCTCTAGCGTGCGGCGCGTGGTCGCTACCCATCGCGTCGAGAACGACCTTTCCCGTGAGCCGGGTTTCATCCTTCGACTGAGTTCGCACAGACGATACTCTGAATCAGGTTAAGTTTGTTCTACCGTACAACTTGCCGGTCTTTGTAGTAGCCACATTTCGGGCAGACGCGGTGTTGCAGGCGAGGCTCCTGGCAATTAGGACAGAGGCTGGTCTGCGGTGCCCGCAGAGCATCGTGTGCGCGGCGTTTGCCGCGGCGAGCTTTTGAATGTCGTCGCTTTGGATTTGGCATAATTACTCCAGTCAGAAATCAGTAAATTGTAAATGGTTAACAGTAAATAGACGAACGGCGACGCGTGACGCCGTTCTATTCACTGTTCACCATTTACTGGTTCTTCTCCTAGTTACTATTCACTAGTTTCTTCAGTCCCGCCCAGCGGGGATCGATTTCCCGCGCTCTCACAACCGCACTCCGCCGAATTTTTGTTCGCCCCACAAGCGGCGCAGATCCCTTTGCAACCTTCACTGCAAAGAACATGGTCGGGCACGGCAAGCAGTCAGCTCTTCCGTTACCAGCTCGTCGATGTCAATCGCTTCTCCGTCAAACACCGACAAATCCAGGTCTTCCTTCTGTTAGTTCAACGGCCTGCTGTGCCTCGATAATCTTCCGCCGTGACATACTCGAGCTTGAAATGCGAATCGATCGGCAGTTCGACCGGCTTCAGAGCATCGATCGCATTCAGCCTGCACACGCGCCGTAACCCGTCCACTTACATGCGACCGGCTGCCCTTGCCGGCGAATTCTCTCGGACACGCTCAGCCGGCTCGGATTACAGCTTTCACCCGCTCGTCTTCAAGGACGAGCTCATCCGGGGCGTAGTCGTGGGCAAACGCGCCCTTTCCGCTCGTCCAGACTTGACAAGCTCAATCCGCATCGACTGACACCCTATTGCGAATAGCACATTTTAGCGGCTGAAACGCAAAAGGCCATTATAACTACGAGAAGCGGCGTGTCAACGAGAGGGTGCCAATGCCCCGTGTCAGTTCCGCTCCGCTGGAGAGCCAAACAGGGTTGGCCGGGAAGTCCACTCGCCTTAGCGCCCGTCACCATAGCGCCGAACTACATGCGCTCAGAGCATCCTGGCGCAGAGCCTCGGCCAGACGGCGATCGCCTCCGGTTATGAGTCTTCGGACGTTCGCGGCTGACATGCGGAAGAGTGGGGCGGCTGGCGGTCGTACCGAATTCTGCTGTTTCCCCTTTAACCGCTCTGTCATTACGCTAACAACCGCTCCGGCGCCTGATCGTTTGCAAAATAGTCTTCGGCGAGCTTTTTATGTCCGGCTCTTTCAGAGATCAAGCCAAGCATGTAGAGGCTTCGCCGTAGTCCTCGTCAACTCCAGGGCCTTCCTGAAATGACGAGCGGCCAGCCCGTCGCGCGACATTTGGTAGTAAAGACAAACCAAGCGCGTAGTGTGCTTCTGGTGAAACTTTGCTGGCGAGCTGCCAACTTAACCCTGGAGCGCCTCTGCGCCACTGCGCTTCCGCAATGAACAACCGGCCCAGTCCATAGTGTGCGGCGAACGTCGAAGCCGCCGAGCCGGGTGGCACTACTCAACAACTCTTTCGCCCGCTCGACATTGCCTTCGTCGGCGCAAGTCAAACCAAGCAATAGCGAAACGCGGCGGTCCCGCGGCGACAATTCGTAGGCCCTGTCGAGGTAATTACCGGCGCGTCGCGTCTTGCCGGTCTTAAAGAAATATTCGCCGAGGAAAATACTGTGGGACGGCATTGTCGTTCAGCCATCTCAGCGGCTCGCTCAAGAGACCGAATGCCACGCCTCGTCTCGGTCATCTTCGATGAACAGAAACCCTTCGATGATACACTGCTCGAAGGCCGCCGCCTCTTTTACCGTGATAGGTGCCGAGGATTTGTAGACGCAACTCCTCCGCGACGCTCGCTCTCGAGTTGCTCTTCCGCATCCCTTCTGGCATCGGTCAAGCCAGAGGCGCTCCAGGCTTCGTTTCCTTCGATGAAGCCGTCGTCAGTCAAAAGCCCCACCAGCGCTTTGACCAGTGCGCGATCGAAATGGGCGTTCTGCGCTTGTCGCAAAAGCAGGTCGAGGCCGCGATCTGGTTTTTCGGTCAGCCGGTCCCAGACGGTTTTCCAGAGCCGAGATTCGCTCAAGCAGGTGTTCTTCGTTTGAAGTGCCGGAATCAAGTCCCTTCATAACGGGCGGACGCCGGTTCAGCCACAATCATCAACCTCGTACCACACCGGGCACAGAAACTCCTGAGCCCAGCGGATTAGCCGCTAAACACTTCTGACAGTAATGGGCTATTTGAGACATTCGAAAACGGGATTCAGGACTCAGAGTCAGGACTCGAAGTCGACTCGGCACTCATTCAGCGCTACTCACTCAGTACTCTAGTACTCATTACTCATCAGTATTTTAGTATTCATAGAACCCGCGGCCGAGTCTTTTTCCCCAGCCAGCCGGCGTCGACGTAGCACGTTTCAACGGGCGGACACGGCGCGATATTTCGGATCGCCGAGACCATCGTATAACACATTAAGGATAGCCAAGACATACGTCCAGACCAATGAAGTCGGCAGAGTTGCAATGGACCCATCGGGTGGTTCATCCCCAGTTTCATGATGCCGTCGATGCTCTCGCGCGTGGCCACCCCTTCGTAGAGCGCGAAAATCGCTTCATTGATCATCGGCAGCAACACGCGATTGGAAACGAAGCCTGGTGAATCATTGCAGTCGAGAGCGGTCTTGCCAAGCTTTTCTGCTCAGACTCCGCACGCGCTCGTAGGTTTCATTTGAAGTTGCAATGCCACGGATAACTTCAACCAGCTTCATCACCGGCACGGGGTTCATGAAGTGCATGCCAATGACTTTGTCGGGCCGGCGGGTTGCGGCGCCAAGGCGCGTAATAGAGATTGACGACGTGTTCGAGGCCAGGATTGCTTCAGGCGGCGTGAATTTTATCCAGCGACGCCGAAGAGTTCAGTCTTGACGCCAAGATCTTCGGTTACCGCTTCAACGACGAAAGGAGGTCTCACACAAGAGCGTCAAGTTCCGTTGAGGTTTTGATACGGCCGGTGATCAACTTGCTTTTCTTCCGCACTCAGCCGCTGCTTATCAACATCTCTTTGCAGACTCTTGTCGATAGCCTGCAGCCCGCGTTGCAAAAACTCATCGCTTAACGTCGCGCATGACTACGCTCGTAGCCGGCCCGCGCTGCTACCTGCGCGATGCCATTGCCCATCGTCCCCGCGCCTATTACCCCGATTACTTCACTCATGATTCGTTTTCATAAAGACGAACCGCCAAGACATCGGGCCGCCAACCCGATTAGAATTGGTTTTGCTTTTTCTTGGCGTCCTTGGCGTCTTGGCGGTTTTTATCTTTTTTATCTCTCAACCGCCATCGCCACGGCATTACCGCCACCCAGGCACAGCGAAATAACACCACGATGGGCATTCCGGCGTTTCAACTCGTAAAGCATCGTCGTCAACAGTCGCGAGCCCGATTGGCCGATCGCGTGACCGAGAGCCACGGCGCCACCGTTTACATTCACGCGCTCGGATCTGAGTCCCAGTTCGCTTTGTAATCGCTACTGCCTGCACTGAAAAGGCCTCGTTCAGCTCGATCAAATCAACCTCGGCAAGCGACCAACCGGCCTTGCGCAACACCTTCCGGATCGCTTCCAGGGCGCCATCATCACCAGTGCCGGATCAATTCCTGACGGTCAGCTTGCTGCCAACGATGCGAGCCATGGGTTCAATACCCATCGCTTTCGCCTTGTTACTCGATGTCAACCACCACCGCCGATGCGCCGTCATTAACCCCAGGCGAGTTTCCAGCTGTGACTGTGCCGCCTTCCTGCTTGAACGCCGGTTTCAATTTGCCGAGCGCCTCCAGTGATGTGTCCTCGCGGACTGTCTCATCAGTGTCGAAAACAATCGACGATCCTTTTTCTGTGGAATCTCTACGCTCACGATCTCATCTCTGAAGTAGCCGGCTTTGATCGCTGCTGCCGCTTTTCGATGCGAGTTGAGCGCGTACTCATCCTGCTGTGCACGGCTGACCGAATATTTTTCCGAGACAACTTCGCCGGTGCAACCCATGCTGGTAGTCGTTGAATGCATCCCAAAGTCCGTCATTAATCATAGAGTCGACGAGCACACCCATTTCCCAGGCGGTAACCTTCACGCGCTTTGGGAATTAAATAAGGAGCGTTGGACATCGACTCCATACCGCCGGCCACCACCACGTCCGTGTCGCCGAGTTGAATTCCCTGCGCCGCCATCATCACCGCTTTAAGCGCCGGAGCCGCAGACTGCTGGTGACCGTCACCGCCGAAACCGCGGGCAGCAATCCGCCGCGCAAGGCGGCCTGGCGCGCGGGGTTTTGGCCCAGGCCAGCTTGAATAACGCAGCCCATGATCACTTCATCAACTTCTTCCGGCGCCACACCGGCGCGTCTTACGCTTTCTCGTACTACGATCGCACCCAGCTCGGTCGCGGTAAAGCCTCTCAAGGGAACCTAAGAGCTTTCCGACCGGCGTTCTAACCGCACTGATGATTACCGCTTCTTTAATTTCAGACATATTACTCCCGCAAAACTATTTACTATTTACGATTACTATGTTACCCCAGGGGTGTCAAGGAAGGCATCCCGGATTGATGTGAGGCGACTGCCCAACTCTGCCTCACATCTAATCAGCGAACTCTTACTCTTCGCGGTCAGGAGAGATTATTTTTGTCGAGGGTTTTGGGATGGCAATCCCACGCGCCGCACGACGGCTGCGAATCGCGGATCTGAGCGTAGCGGATCGAGCGCGGGCTCCACTCCGATGAGCGTCATCTGTGGATGCCGGTCCTGATACGCCCTTTTTCCAGCCATGCGAAGGCCTGATAGCAATACGTAACTTG